>Ga0070752_1000359_pt1 | contig 40058 bp, 39 predicted proteins | sample VirMetDEL_Aug_30_FD_77440 | JGI IMG/M metagenome (GOLD analysis project Ga0070752, IMG submission 77440) | Aqueous microbial communities from the Delaware River and Bay under freshwater to marine salinity gradient to study organic matter... | ecosystem: Environmental > Aquatic > Marine > Coastal...
GAGAACTTTTGTGTAAAGCCCGGGTCTATTCTGGCAGGTCAGCTCGTAGGCGAGCGCAGCACCCCTTCCGGGTCATGGAGGAGTGTTTATGCTAACCCAGGAGCAGGACCAGCAACTGGTCGAGCGAGTGCAACGAGGAGATAAGCGGGCTTTCGATTTGCTGGTATTGAAATATCAGCACAAGATCCTAGGGTTGATCGTGCGCTTTGTACATGATTCTCACGAAGCTCAGGATGTTGCGCAAGAAGCCTTTATTAAAGCCTATCGTGCGCTTGCGAATTTTCGCGGAGACAGTGCTTTTTATACGTGGCTGTACCGTATTGCCATTAACACGGCAAAGAATCATTTGGTGGCTCGAGGAAGGAGGCCGCCTGACAGCGATGTCAGTTCCGAGGATGCTGAGTTCTATGAGGGAGATCATGCTCTCAAGGACATTGAGTCGCCGGAGCGAGCACTTCTCAGGGATGAAATTGAGGACACAGTTCACAGAACTATCCAGCAACTTCCTGAAGATTTACGCACGGCTCTAACACTGCGTGAATTTGATGGTCTTAGTTATGAAGACATTGCAAATGTTATGCAGTGTCCGGTGGGTACGGTCCGCTCACGGATATTCCGGGCGCGGGAAGCCATCGATAAAGCATTGCAACCCCTGTTGCATGAATCCTGAGACAGCGGCGATAGCCAAGAGAGGAACCGCCATGAGTCGTGAAGCCCTGCATGAATCGCTGTCCGCGGTGATGGATAACGAAGCGGACGATTTGGAATTACGTCGAGTGCTCGCTGCAGAGGGCGACAGTGAAATGCGATCGACTTGGTCGCGTTATCAGATCGCCCGTGCCGCAATGCACAAGGAGCTGATCGAGCCTCGTCTGGATATTGCGTCGGCAGTGTCGGCGGCGTTGGCTGAAGAGCCTGAAATCACTGCGGTTAAGCCACAGCGCTTCGCTTGGCGTAATGTAGGCCGTCTAGCCGTCGCGGCATCGGTTACGGTCGCTGTGTTGGCTGGCGTACGCCTGTACAATCAGAGCGAAGTTGCCGGGCCGCAGATTGCTCAGCAGGCTGCGCAGCCTAGCATCGCAGTGCCGCAAGCTAGCCAGGGGCCAGCCGTGCTGGCAGGCTATAGTGAGGGCGCGGTTGCTCCCGGTGCCCAAGTGACGGGGGCGGAAGGTTCGCCTGAAAGTTGGCATGAAAAGAGGTTGCCGGCTTATGTTCGTCAGCACGCTCAGCAGGCCGCTTTCGGTAGCGGTTCGGAAAGTGCGCTGCCCTACGCTCGCGCAGCCAGCATGGAAGATCGTTAAGGAACAACATGCGTGTGATACCGCTGTTTGTGGTGCTCGGAGGCTGGCTATCGATGCCGGCCTTTGCTGCTGAAGCCGATCTCCTGATGCAGCGACTTGCAGCTGCTGAGAAAAAGCAAAGCTATCAAGGCACTTTCGTCTATGAGCGCAACGGAAGCTTTTCCAGTCATGCTGTCTGGCAGTTGGTAGATGGTCAGCAGTTGCGTGAGCGACTGTTGCAGCTAGATGGTCCGGCTGCAGAGGTTGTGATCGTTAACGGAAAGATCCAGTGTGCTACCGAAGATATGGCGTCCCAAGTGCGGGAAGCCACGCCTTGGCGCCAGCTGGAGCCGGAGGCACTTTCCAAGTGGTACAGCTTTCAGGTGATCGGCGAATCCCGAGTCGCAGGGCGACCCACGGTTGCGCTAGCCGTGCGTCCTAGGGACCAGCACCGCTATGGCTTCGAGCTGCATCTCGATAGAGAAACGTCCCTACCGCTTAAATCATTGTTGCTTGATGAAAGCGGGCAACTGCTTGAGCGCTTTCAGTTCACGCATTTCGCGCCCGGTTCAGCGGAGCCAGCAGATGTGGAAGCGGGGACGGATTGCAAACCGGTCTCGCTTGCTGTCGAGCAAAAAGAAGCTACACCAACGAAATGGCGCTCTGACTGGTTGCCGGATGGTTTTCAGCTGATCGACTCAAATGTGCGTCCGAGTCCCGCCTCAAAAGAGTCGGTCACTTGGTTGTCTTATAGTGATGGTATCGCTCGGGTATCGGTATTTATCGAGCCCCTGGACGGTGCTGTAGTTGAAGACGCGCGCAGCCAAATGGGGCCTACGGTAGCTGTTTCGAAGCGTATTTCTACGGCTGGCGGCGATGTCATGGTTACTGTAATTGGGGAAATCCCTTTAGGCACGGCGGAGCGAATTGCATTGTCCATGCGCGCCGGGGCTGATCAGGCGTCGCAATGATCGAGGAGACAGGTCGCGTAGTTGCATTGGCGCCCGGCGCTGTCTGGGTTGAGACGGAGCGCAGTAGCACCTGTTCAGGTTGTTCCGTGAGGAGTGGCTGTGGGCAGGGCCTGGTTGATCGGCTTGGTATTCGCGAACGCCGTGGTTTGATACTGGCGTTGTGTGATCTTCGGCTTAGCGTAGGGGATACCGTTGTGGTCGGTATCCGTGAAAGCGTGTTGCTACACGGCGCCGTGCTTGTCTATCTTTTTCCGCTGATCATGCTTTTCATCTTTGCGGTCGTCGCTTCCCAGCTTTCGGCTCCCGAGCCGTACGTTATGCTTGCTGGGCTAGGCGGCTTTCTGGTCGCCTGGCTCCTGGTACGCAAGCGCAGCCAGCAGACCTCAATCGATCCGGCGTTGCAGCCGGTCGTGTTGCGTGCGGCTTTGGCTGCTAAGGCTGAGTAGTCGGGCGGTTTATTCCGTCTCGCAAGCGGGCTGTCAGGATAATAGGCTGCACCTCGATGACATCATCATCCACTTGCGCACCGAGTGATCGGTTCTGCCTCAGCCTCAGGTTGGGTCATCCCGCAATTTCAGTAGAACCGTTCAGTTTCACCACGCGTATTGCGCAATGAGCGGGCAAGTCCCGCTGTCTTCAAGCTCGCCGAACAGTATTCTCTAACTTCAGAAAAAGCGCGCTCTTCGGCCGCCTTTCCGCATCGGCCTATCAGCAGTAGTGTTCACGTTGCGGTGGCGGAAGGCTGATCATGCACGTCCTAGGCTCCGGCGTGGCACTGAATAGACCTATCAGGTACACTTTGCGGCTATTTTCGGCGGGCAATCGGCTCGCGACGTATTAGAGTGTTGAGCTGTGAGCGACCTGAGTCATATCCGCAATTTTTCTATCATCGCGCACATCGATCATGGCAAGTCGACCCTGGCTGACCGTTTCATTCAAATGTGTGGCGGTTTGACCGAGCGTGAAATGAACGCCCAGGTGCTGGATTCGATGGACCTCGAGCGTGAACGAGGCATCACCATCAAGGCGCACAGCGTCACGCTTTACTACAAGGCGAAGGACGGCAAGACCTATCAGCTGAATTTCATCGACACCCCAGGCCACGTAGATTTCACCTACGAGGTCAGTCGCTCGCTCGCCGCCTGCGAAGGTGCGTTGCTGGTGGTCGATGCTGGGCAGGGCGTTGAAGCGCAATCGGTAGCCAACTGCTATACAGCCATCGAGCAGGGCTTGGAAGTAATGCCCGTGCTGAACAAGATGGATTTGCCGCAGGCCGACCCCGATAAGGTCAAGGGCGAAATCGAGCATATTATCGGTATCGATGCGACCGATGCTGTGGCGTGTAGCGCCAAGAGCGGCATGGGCGTAGACGATGTGCTTGAGCGTCTGGTGTCTGTCATCCCCGCTCCGACGGGAGAAATTGATGCGCCCCTGCAGGCGCTGATTATCGACTCCTGGTTCGACAACTATCTCGGTGTCGTCTCGCTGGTGCGAGTTCGCCATGGTCGGATCAAAAAGGGCGACAAGGTCCTGGTCAAGTCCACCGGCAAGGTACACCAGGTCGACAGCGTGGGTGTGTTCAACCCGAAACACACGAGCACCGCCGACCTTAAAGCTGGCGAAGTCGGCTTTATTATTGCTGGCATCAAGGATATTCACGGTGCTCCGGTTGGTGACACCCTGACACTCTCGAATACGCCTGACGTTGAAATGCTGCCTGGTTTCAAGCGGGTCAAGCCGCAGGTCTATGCGGGTCTGTTTCCGGTAAGCTCGGACGATTTCGAAGACTTCCGTGAGGCGTTGCAAAAGTTGACGCTCAACGATGCTGCGCTGCAGTACGAGCCGGAAAGCTCGGATGCGCTTGGATTCGGCTTCCGCATCGGCTTTCTCGGCATGCTGCATATGGAGATCATCCAGGAGCGCCTCGAACGCGAGTACGACCTGGATCTGATCACCACGGCGCCGACAGTGGTCTATGAACTATTGTTGAAAAACGGCGAGACTATCTATGTCGATAGTCCTTCCAAACTACCCGATCTTTCCTCGAGGACATGCGTGAGCCCATTGTGCGGGCCAACATTCTCGTACCCCAGGAGCATTTGGGCAGCGTTATTACGCTTTGTGTGGAAAAGCGTGGCGTTCAGCGTGACCTTCAGTTTCTCGGAACGCAGGTCCAGGTGCGCTATGACCTGCCCATGAGCGAAGTGGTGCTCGACTTCTTCGACCGGCTCAAATCGGTCAGCCGGGGCTATGCCTCGCTGGATTACAGCTTCGAGTGCTTCCAGTCCGCCAATCTTACCCGCCTGGATATCCTGATCAACGGCGACAAAGTCGACGCGTTAGCGTTGATCGTGCACCGCGACAATGCGCATTACAAAGGGCGGGTCCTTGTCGAGAAGATGAAGGAGCTAATCCCAAGGCAAATGTTCGACGTCGCCATCCAGGCTGCGCTGGGGGGGCAGGTCGTCGCGCGAAGCACTGTGAAAGCGTTGCGCAAGAACGTTCTGGCGAAGTGCTACGGCGGTGACGTAAGCCGTAAACGCAAACTGCTTGAAAAGCAGAAGGCCGGTAAGAAGCGGATGAAGCAGGTCGGCAACGTTGAGATTCCGCAGGAAGCCTTCCTCGCCGTGCTCAAGGTAGATAGCTGACATGTCGATCAATTTCCCGCTGTTGCTGGTCATCGCCGTTGCGGTATGTGGATTTTTGGCACTACTCGACCTACTGATCTTCGCGCCACGTCGCCGGGCTGCGATAGCCACCTATGAGGGCCGGGCTGGGGAGCTTGATCAATCGACGTTGGACGCGCTGAACAAAGAGCCGGTTCTTATTGAGTACGGCAAGTCTTTTTTCCCGGTTCTTGCGATCGTTCTGGTGCTGCGCTCGTTTCTTATCGAACCATTCCAGATTCCATCCGGTTCGATGATTCCGACGCTCGAGGTCGGCGACTTCATACTGGTAAACAAATTCGCCTATGGTATTCGGCTACCCGTGGTCGATACCAAGATCATTGATGTCAGTGATCCTAAGCGTGGGGATGTGATGGTATTTAGATATCCAAGCGATCCCAACATTAACTACATCAAGCGTGTTATAGGCCTGCCTGGCGATGTAATCCGGTATAGCAGCGACAAGCGTTTGAGCATCAATGGAGAGTTGGTTCCCGAAATACTGATTGGCGAGGAACCAGGCAGCTTGGGCAGCGCGAAGCTGTACCAAGAGAAGCTCGGTGAGGTAGAACACCTCATTCGCAAGGAAATGGCACGCTATCGGATCGAGCCCAACCGCGAGTGGCGCGTTCCGCAAGGCCATTATTTCATGATGGGCGACAACCGCGACAATTCCAACGACAGCCGCTACTGGCACGATGCGGCGATTCCAGCTGAACTGGCCGGCATGGTTCCAGACCGCAATATCGTCGGCAAAGCCTTTGCCGTATGGATGAGCTGGCCTGATCCGAAGTTCAGCAACCTACCGCATTTTTCGCGGGTAGGATTGATTCACTGAGTCTGTGAATCAGGGCCCGGTTCCGGCGAGCCGGCCCGCTATATTTGAACAGCCCCAATCCGCGGGTAACGTACGACATAGAGGTCGACATGAGTTTCGCTCGTTCGCAAAAAGGCCTGTCCATGCTGAGCTGGATCATGGTGCTGGCGTTGGTGGCGTTTTTTGCCAGCACCGCATTCAAGATGTTGCCGCATTATTTCGACTATATGTCCATGGACAAGATCATCTCTGGGGTTGAAAGTGACAAGGCGGCAGACATCCGCACCGTGAGAGATTTTTATAGCCATGTGCGCAAGGGCATGGACGTGAATGGTATTCGCGACCTGAACCTCGAAGAGGCAATGAAGGTCACGATTGAAAATAACGAGTTCAAGGTTCACTTGGACTATGAAAAACGCGAGCCCCTGATCCGCAATCTCGATCTGGTGGCGAACTTCGATAAAGAATATCGCCTAAGGATGCCGTGAGCACTTCGTTAGCCCGTCTCGAGCGTAGGCTCGGATATCAATTCAAAGACCAGGAGCTGATGCTCCTGGCTCTGACGCATCGCAGCTATGCCGGACGCAATAACGAGCGTCTGGAGTTTCTTGGCGATGCCATCCTCAACTTTATCGCCGGCGAGGCGTTGTTCAACCACTTTCCGCAAGCCAAGGAAGGGCAGCTCTCTCGGCTGCGCGCGCGACTGGTTAAAGGCGAAACGCTTGCCGTGCTCGCACGCGGTTTCGAGCTCGGAGAATACCTGCGGCTTGGTTCCGGCGAGTTGAAAAGCGGTGGCTTTCGCCGTGAATCGATCCTTGCTGATACGCTCGAAGCTTTAATTGGCGCCATATACCTTGATGCAGGCATGGAGGCGGCGCGTGACCGTGTGCTGGCTTGGCTTGCCAACGAGCTGGAAGGGCTTACGCTCGTCGATACAAACAAGGATCCAAAGACTCGCCTGCAGGAATTTCTGCAATCGCGGGCATGCGAACTACCGAAATACGAAGTGGTTGCGATTCAGGGCGAACCGCATTGCCGGACGTTCTTCGTCGAGTGCCAGGTATCGTTGCTCAATGAGAAGACTCAAGGGCAGGGTGCTAGCAGGCGTATTGCCGAACAGGTTGCCGCTGCCTCGGCATTGATAGCACTCGGCGTGGAGAACGGTAATGACTGATGAACGAGTTGAAGGCGAAGACGTAAGCCGCTGCGGCTATGTAGCCATAGTGGGAAGGCCCAATGTGGGTAAGTCAACGCTCCTCAATCACGTCTTGGGGCAGAAGCTCGCGATCACTTCGCGCAAGCCGCAGACGACACGACACAATATGCTCGGGATCAAGACCGAGGGCACCGTTCAGGCGGTCTATGTCGACACCCCTGGCCTGCACAAGAATGGCGAGACGGCACTCAACCGTTATATGAACCGCACCGCCTCTTCAGCCTTGAAGGACGTCGACGTCGTCGTCTTCGTTGTTGATCGTACGCGCTGGACCGATGAGGATCAGCTGGTGCTCGAGCGTGTCCAGTATGTTGAAGGTCCGGTCATCGTGGCGGTCAACAAGACTGATCGCGTCGAGGACAAAGGCGAATTGCTGCCACATTTCGAATGGTTGGCTCAGCAGCTTCCTAACGCTGAAATCGTACCGATCTCCGCCCAGCACGGGCAGAATCTCGATGTGTTCGAGAAGCTAGTTGCCTCGCACCTGCCTGAGGGCGAGCATTTCTTTCCCGAGGACCAGATCACCGACCGCAGCGGCCGTTTCCTAGCGGCGGAGCTGGTGCGCGAGAAGATCATGCGCCAGCTCGGTGCCGAGGTGCCGTATCAGATCACTGTCGAGATTGAAGACTTCAAGCAGCAGGGGCATGTGCTGCATATCCATGCGCTGATCCTGGTCGAGCGCGATGGACAGAAGAAGATCATCATTGGCGACAAGGGCGAGCGCATTAAGCGCATCGGTCAGGAGGCGCGCAAGGACATGGAAGTGCTGTTTGACTCCAAGGTCATGCTTAACCTCTGGGTGAAGGTAAAGAGCGGTTGGTCCGACGACGAGCGCGCACTGCACTCGCTCGGCTACAGCTGACGCTAAGCCCGCGACATCGGCCCGACTGCCGCAACCTTGGCAGTCGGACAAAGGCATTCGCTCCGTTTCTGCCTACGACCTAGATCCCATGACCGCTCAAACCGCCTTTGTGCTGCACAGCCGGCCCTATCGTGAAAGTAGCGCGCTTGTGGATTTCTTCACCCCCGAGGGGCGGTTGCGGGCAGTGCTGCGTAGTGCGCGCGGCAAGGCGGGCACTTTGGCCCGGCCATTCGTGCCACTGGAGGTCGAGTTTCGCGGGCGCGGTGATCTGAAGAGCGTGGGGCGACTGGAGAGCGCGGGTTTGGCTTTCTGGCTCGACGGCAATGCGCTCTTCAGTGGCCTGTACCTGAACGAGTTGCTGATCCGGCTGCTACCGGCGGAGGATGCCCATCCCGCCATGTTCGACCATTACGCCGCGACATTACCCGCCCTGGCAGACAAGCGGCCGCTGGAGCCGATCCTGCGTTCTTTCGAATGGCGATTGCTGACCGAACTTGGCTACGGCTTTGCGCTGGACCGGGATATCGCTGACCAGCCTATCAATGGCGACGGGCTTTATCGCTTGTTGCCCGACACCGGGCTGGAGCCGGTCGGTCAGTTTCAGCCCGGGCTGTTCAATGGTGCGGAACTCCTGGCAATGGCTGAGGCCGATTGGAATGTGCCAGGGGCTTTGGCGGCCGCAAAAAGACTTATGCGTCAGGCGCTGGCGCCGCATCTGGGCGGCCGGCCACTGGTTAGCCGCGAGCTGTTCATGAACATCAAGGAGGTCCCGCGTGACTGAAGCCAATCGAATCCTACTCGGCGTCAATGTCGATCATGTCGCCACTTTGCGCCAGGCGCGTGGCACCCGTTACCCGGACCCGGTCAAGGCCGCGTTAGATGCAGAGGAGGCGGGGGCCGACGGCATCACGGTGCACCTGCGCGAAGATCGTCGGCACATTCAGGAGCGTGACGTGCTGATGATGAAAGACGCGCTGCAGACTCGAATGAATTTCGAAATGGGCCTGACCGACGCAATGCTGGCCTTTGCCGAACAACTGCGCCCGGAACACGTTTGTCTGGTGCCGGAGACGCGCCAGGAGCTAACCACTGAAGGCGGTCTGGATGTGGCCGGCCAAGAGTCTCGCATCCGCGATGCGGTTATGCGCCTGGCGGCCTGCGGCGCTGAAGTGTCTTTGTTCATTGATGCTGACCCGCGGCAGATCGAAGCCGCGGCGCGGGTTGGCGCGCCGGCCATCGAGTTGCACACCGGGCGCTACGCCGATGCGCACGGGGTGGCCGAGCGGGCCTGCGAGCTGGCGCGGATTCGTGATGGCGTCGAGTCAGGTCTGAGCCATGGGTTGATCGTCAACGCAGGCCATGGCCTCCATTACCATAATGCCGAGGCGATCGCGGCGATCCGCGGGGTCAATGAGCTGAACATTGGCCACGCGATTGTTGCTCACGCGCTGTTTGTTGGCTTCAAACAGGCCGTCAAGGAAATGAAGCATCTCATTCTCACCGCAGCGGCGCGCGGCTGACGCGCTGGGCGGTTGCGCTTGTTACAGACCGCTTTCGCTGGTTAGCGTCGGAAGAAGATATTCAGCAGAACCGTCAGCACCACGCTCAGGATGATCATCGAGGTGATGGGGATGAAGGTTCTGCTGCGCTCCGACTCGATACGAATATCGCCGGGCAATTTCCCGAACCAGCTCAACAGTCCCGGCGCGTAGTGAAGCACTACGCCGAGCAGAAGCAGGAGCAATCCTGCGACGATCAACCATTTCGCCATATTGCCTCCTGTTCTGGTCAGTGATAAGCGGCAAAAGCTGCCACGACGTGCCGTGCCAGGACTTGTACGGGCTCACTGCAGCCGGGGGCGCACAAGAGCTTGATCCGGTACACACCCAACGACGGTAGATTTTCACCTTCGTCCATGCGTTTGAGCGGTGGCTTGACCAGGCTCAAGGGATAGGGCGCTACCGCTAGATCGGCGATCATCGCGGCTTCCTGACCCGCGCACTGCTCGCTGGAGTAAGCAACCCGATACGACCGTCCCGCTCTGTCGAGCGCATCTAGCGCTTGGCGGCGCCACGCGCATTCTGGAGTAGACAACGCCAAGGGCAACGGATCGCGCTCGACCGCGACGCCCCCGGCGCGTCCGGCCCAGACCAGCTGCTCGCTATGGATGACCTCGCCGCGAGAATCATCCTGACCAAGGTTGCCGACGCTGATGAGCGCTACGTCCAGCTCACCGGAGTCGATGCGTTGAATCATGTCGACGCTCCGCCCAACCGATACGTTCACTTCAATGCCCGGATGGGTCCGTGCAAACAGAGACAGCAGGCCCGGCAAGATGTGAGTGCCGATATCGGCGGGCGTACCGAAACGTACCTGGCCGTTTAGCTGCGGTGTTACAAACGCGCTCACCGCTTCTTCGTTAAGTTTCAACAGCCGACGGGCATAGCCCAACAGCCGCTCACCCTCATTGGTCAGGGTGATGCGCCGAGCTTCTCTGATAAAGAGAGCACAGCCGAGCATGGTTTCGAGGCGCTTGATCTGCATGCTGACGGCCGACGTGGTCCGGAAGATCTGGCCTGCCGCGCGCGTGAAACTGCCGCTTTCGGCGATCGAGACAAAGGTGCGGAGCACATCGATTTCCAATAGCGGCATCGCAGATTGGGGAAGCTGTTCGGGCATTCCGGGCATAGGCTAGCCTTCAATTTCGTTTAACTGGTCGTTCTATTCTAGTCGTTTGTTTGAATCGTCAAGCGCGCTCAGTCTTACTCCACCGGCCATATCGGTCGGCAGGCACTGGGTGCGCCGACGCACCTTGCACGTTAGGGGGCGCGATGAAGTGTTCAGACAGACGAGTGGCAGATGCACCAAAAGGTCCGCGGCAAGAGCCCGCAAGGCCGGATGTCTATATGCCGGCAATGTGGCCCATCGGACTGCAAGAGTTGGCGCTCGACTGGTTCGCGGCCTGGCGCAAGCGTCGCCTCTACCGGCGGCTACTCACGCTCAGCGACCGGCAATTGCGGATGCGTGATTTGAGCCGCCCGCGTTTGATGGAGAAAGCACAGGCGTCGCTGCGTCAGCTGGTTGAAGAACAGCGTAGTGCGCGCGTCCAGCGTTAGGGTTTGCGCGCGATCAACACGGCGCGCATCGGCGCGGGCAGGCCTTCGATGGTCTTGCTGTGATCCTGCGGGTCCAGGAACTCCGGCAGCGACTGATAGCGCATCCAATCGGTGCTGCGCTGCTCCTGGATGCTGGTAATGCTGACATCCACGCAGCGCACGTCAACGAAGCCAGCGCGCCGTAGCCAGCATTCCAGCGCCGCCACCGAGGGCAGGAACCAGACATTACGCATCTGCGCGTAGCGGTCTTCCGGGACCAGAGCGGTGTGTTCGTTGCCCTCGATCACCAATGTTTCCAGGACCAGCTGGCCGCCCTTGATCAGGCAATCCTTCAGGTCCAACAGATGATCGACAGGCGAGCGTCGGTGGTAGAGCACGCCCATGGAAAACACAGTGTCGAAGCCCTCGAGCTTGGGCGGCAACTCCTCCAGCGCCATGGGCAGATGCCAGACCGGCAGCTCCGCCAAGTAGCGCTTCATCGCGTGAAACTGGCAGAAGAACAGCCAGTTCGGGTCGATGCCGACGACCGAGTCGGCACCGGCGCCGAGCATGCGCCACATGTAATAGCCGTTGCCGCAACCGACGTCGAGGATGCGCTTGCCGCTCAAATCCAAATGCGGCGAAACCCGGTCCCACTTCCAATCCGAGCGCCATTCGGTGTCGACATGTACGCCGAACACGTCGAAAGGTCCCTTGCGCCAGGGCGACAGGCCGAACAAGGCGTCTTGGGTAGCCGCACGGGTGTCCTCGTCGCACTCCGCTTCCAGGCGGAAAGCCGCTTGCAGTTCGACAGCGGCGGGCTTGATATCAGGCAGCGCATCGACGGCGCGACGCCAGCGCGGCAAGTCGCCGTGGCCGATGGCGAGTTTGGCATCGAGTTGTGCCTGCAAGCCGTTGGCCCAGGCGGCCAGTGGGGTGCCGGCCAGGCGCCAGGCGAGGGGTGTCAGGTCAAGGTTCATGGCAGCGCAATCAACGAGGCGAAGTTCAGGCATTGAAACCAGGGCACCACCTTGGTGAATCCGGCCTCCATCAAGCGCTGACGGTGGGTTTCCAGGCTGTCGGGCTTCATCACGTTCTCGATGGCGCTGCGTTTCTGCGCGATTTCCAGTTCGCTGTAGCCGTTGGCACGCTTGAATGCGACATGCAGGTCGGTCAGCAGGTCGTGCTCCTGCTCGTCTTCGAAGCGCAGCTTTTCCGACAGAATCAGCGCGCCCTCAGGTACCAGCGCCTGGCGGATAGCGCCTAGCAGAGCGGGCCGCTTCTCAGGAGGGATGAACTGCAGAGTGAAGTTGAGTGCGATCAGCGAGGCTGGCTGGAACTGCAGGGCAAGCACGTCGGCTTCGATCACATCAACCGGGAGCAACTCTTGAAACATCGAGTCCTGCCCATGCAGGTATTCACGGCAGCGCTCGACCATGGCAGTAGAGTTATCGACGGCGATCACCTGGCAATTATCCGCCTTGACGTGCCGGCGCAACGCTTGCGTCACCGCGCCCAGCGAACATCCCAGGTCATAGAGGCAGGTGTTCGGCTGGGCGAACTGCGCGGCCAGCACGCCGATGTTCTCGACGATGGTGGGATAGCCCGGAACCGAGCGTTTGATCATGTCGGGAAAGACCCGCACGACATCCTCGTTGAAGACGAAGTCCTGGGGTTGGGCGAGGGGCTTGGCGAACAGGCGATCGGGTTCGTGGCTCACGGCGGTGTCTAGGCAGGCTGAAAACAGGGGCGGCATTGTAGCGGAAAGCCATGCCGATGGCCGTCGCGAAGTGGACGGTCGGTCCTCGTGCCCCGGCTACTCCATGTCTCATGGCACGTCTTATTGCACTTCGATTCGGCAGTCGAACAGCTCGGCCGGCTCGGTGTCGGTTTCCCAAGGGCGTTGATAGGCGAGATAGAGGCGGCCGCTGCCGGCCTCGGCTGCTTCGAAGCGCCAGGTGGACAGACCATCGCCGCCGATGACATCGGACTTCGGTGAGCTGAATACTTCCGGGCCAAGGCTTTTCAGCTGCTCGGCCGAAACCTCGCGCAGGTTCCAGCGATAACCTGTGGTGGGATTGCTTGGCAGGCTCACGATCAACATCTGACCGGGCTGCAAGGTCAGCGGGCAGTCCGCATCGTCATTCAGCGCGATACTGCTCGGCGGCGTACTGGCGCAACCGGCCAGCAGGAACAACGGGGCGAACGACAGCAAACGGGCGAGAGGCATGGGCGACCGGCTCCAGAAGGAAGAAAGAAAACGCTCGGGCGTCGGTGGAAACCATAAGGCGCCAGGGCCGGTGGGTAAAGCCATTCGCAGTGGCGACCGGCTGTACACAAGCGAAAGGGGCCGTGCCGCCGGCTTACGGCCCCTGATTCCGGTATCAGAACAAGACCTTGACCACGTCACTGAAGCGCTTGGCGAAGTGCATCGTCAGGCCTTCTTTTAGGTAGTCCGGCAGCTCTTCGAAGTCTCCGCGATTGAGCTCCGGGATGATCAATTCGTAAAGCTTCAAGCGCCGCGCCGCGATGACCTTCTCTCGCAGCCCACCGATCGGCAGCACCAGCCCGGTCAGGGTTAGCTCGCCCGTCATGGCCACGCCTTTCTTGGGCGCCTGGTTGCGTGCCAACGAAAGCAGCGCGCTGGCCATGCTGATGCCGGCGCTGGGGCCATCTTTTGGCGTAGCGCCTTCCGGCACGTGCATATGCACGAAGGCCTGATCGAAGAATTTCGGATCGCCTTTGAATTCCTTCAGGTGGGAGTTCACATAGCTGAACGCGATCTCGGCTGACTCTTTCATTACATCACCAAGCTTGCCGGTGAGCTTGAAGCCACGGTTGAGCGTATGAATCCGCGTAGCCTCGATCGGCAGTGTTGCGCCGCCCATGCTGTTCCAGGCCAACCCGGTGACCACCCCGACTCCAGTGAGCAGCTGTTCAGGGTGCCAATACGCCATGCCCAGGTAGCTTTCGATATCTTTCGGCCCGATCTTGATCTTGCTCTCAGGTTCATCGAGCAGCTTGACCACGGCCTTACGCACCACCTTGCCGAGCTGCTTGTCGAGCTGTCGAACTCCGGCCTCGCGCGCGTAGCCTTCGATGAGGTTGCGCAACGCACTGTCGTTGATAGCCAACCGGTTCTTAGGCACTCCGGCGCGCTGCAGCTGCCGCGGCCAGAGGTGGCGCTTGGCGATCGCCAGTTTCTCTTCGGTGATGTAACCCGATAGCCGGATGATCTCCATGCGGTCGAGCAGCGGGCCCGGGATCGAATAAAGGCTGTTGGCGGTGCAGACGAACAGGACCTTGGACAGGTCCAGGCGCAAATCCAGGTAATGATCGAGGAAACCGACGTTCTGTTCCGGGTCCAGCGTTTCCAACAGCGCCGAGGCCGGATCGCCCTGATGGCTATTGCCGAGCTTGTCGACCTCATCAAGCATGATCACCGGGTTCATCACTTCGACTTCCTTCAGCGCCTGGACCAGTTTGCCGGGCAGGGCGCCGATGTAGGTGCGGCGATGGCCCTTGATCTCGGCCTCGTCTCGCATGCCGCCGACGCTGAAGCGGTAGAAGGGGCGGCCCAGCGATTCGGCAATGGACTTGCCAATGCTGGTCTTGCCGACGCCTGGCGGGCCCACCAGGAGCACGATGGAGCCGGAGATTTCACCGCGGAATGCGCCGACGGCAAGAAACTCGATGATGCGGCTCTTGATGTCGTCGAGCCCGGCATGATGCGCATTGAGCACCTTGCGAGCATGTTCGAGGTCGAGCTTGTCCTCGCTGTACAGCCCCCAGGGCATCGACGTGACCCAGTCCAGATAGTTACGGGTTACCGCATACTCCGGCGAACCGGTTTCCAGCACCGAGAGCTTGGTCAGCTCGTCGTCGATCCGCTTCTGCGCGGCGGGCGGCACGACCTTGCCCTCCAGGCGGGAACGGAATTCATCGGCATCGGCGCTGCGGTCGTCCTTGGTGATCCCCAGCTCTTGCTGGATGATCTTCAGCTGTTCCTTAAGGAAGAACTCACGCTGACGTTCGCCAATCTTGCGGTTCACTTCGCCGGTCAGTTCTTTCTGCAGCTTGGCGACTTCCACTTCCTTGCGCAGCAGCGGCAACACCTTTTCCATGCGCTTGAGTACGGGTACGGTGTCCAGGACCTCTTGCAGTTCGATGCCTGGCGCCGTGGTCAGCGCCGCAGCGAAGTCGGTTAACGGCGACGGCGCGTTCGGGCTGAAACGGTTGAGGTAGTTCTTCAGCTCCTCGCTGTACAGTGGATTGAGCGGCAACAGCTCCTTGATCGCATTGATCAGCGCCATGCCGTAGGCCTTCACCTCGTCGCGGGGGTCTTCATCGCTCTGCGGGTATTCGACTTCCACCAGATAAGGCGGTTTACGGCGCAGCCACCCTTTGATTCGAACGCGGGCCATGCCCTGGGCGACGAATTGCAACCTGCCGCCTTCCTTCGAGGCGTGGTGCACGCGAACCATGGTGCCGTGTTCGGGCAGGCTGTCCGGGTCGAAGCTCGCGGCATCCTGTGCCGGGGTGTCCATATAGAAGAGTGCCAGACGCTGGTGCGGCGTCTTGGAGACCAGCTCCAGAGTCTCGGCCCAGGGCTCTTCGTTGACGATGATCGGCAGCACCTGTGCGGGAAAGAAAGGCCGGTTGTGGATCGGGACGATGTACAGCTTGTCGGGCAGGTCCTGATCCGGTAGGACCAAGCCCGTGGAAGAGGCGTTTTGCTCGAATTCTTGATGGATGTCGTCGTTCATGCGGCACCTGTGGCGAGTACGTGCTCTTTAGATGGGTATCTGGCGAATGATTTCAATCCAATCGTTACCTGGCTGTTTTTGCCCACGGCTACAAAAACCGCCAAGCCTCCGGTAGAGTGCGGCTCATACCCCAGGTGCCCCTCCATGCTCAACGCCCGTCTGCTGCGCCTTGATGATCAGGCCCACGAACATGCTCACGACTACCACCAGTTGGTGCTGTCGCTCTCGGGCAGTGCCGCGTTTGAGGTCGACGGCGCGGGCGGTGAGGTGTGCCGTATGCGTGCCTGCCTGGTGCCGGGATACGCCGAACACGAGTTCGCCGGCAAGGGTGATAACCGCATGCTCATCATCGACCTCGACGAGCAAGACCTCAGCGCCGACGATCCGCGCCTGCTGGCGCAGTTGTTCGAAACGCCTCGTTATCCTGCGCTGGACGCCGACTTTCACAACCTGCTGAATTACGCGGGCGCCGAACTGGCCCGTTATGGCAGCGACCCCTTGCTGGCAAGGGCGCTGGGCGGTGTGCTGTTGCGTGCGTTGCACTTGCGGGTGTTTGGCGAGGCGACACACCAGCCGAAAGGGCCTCTGGACATCGCGCGCCTGGATGCGCATATCGAAAGCAATCTGGCGCGCCGGATCACGGTAGCCGAGCTGGCGCAGGTGGTGTGCCTGAGCCCCAGCCACTTCCACGTGCAGTTCAAAGACAGCGTCGGCCTCACCCCGCATCAATACCTGCTGAAGAGTCGCCTCGATCGCGCCGCCAGGCTGCTGCGCGAAAGCCCGCTGCCCCTGGTGCGGATCGCCGAAGAGTGTGGCTTCTCCAGCCAGAGCGCTTTGACTACCGCCACCCGTCGTTACCTCGGATTGACGCCGAAACGGCTGCGACGCAGCGAAGAGTGACCGACCCTAAACGCACCGAGACGGTGCGTTTCGCGTTCTACCGCCCCTGCTTTGCACCGCTTTAGCGACTTTTCATGACAGGGTTTTGACGCTCATCAAAACCCATAGGTTTTTGAAAAAGTTCCGTAGTTTTGCGCAACAACCGAAAACGTCCCCGCCTTAGATTCGCCTACCCGTTTGGCGAACCGCCCGCGCATTGCTGCCCGCGCGTCGCCGTCTAACCAGATCCAAACACAACAACACTCCACGAGAGGAGCGGCGCGATGTTCAAAGCCGGTCAAGTCTTGCAGGGCGATTTCGCCAATCTGAAAGCCGCCGAATTCTTCCCCGCCATCAGCGCCAACTACAGCGTTGACGAGGCGGCCTACCTGAGCGAGCTGCTGCAGCTCGCTGACCCCGGCGAAGCGGGCATTGAAGCCATCCGCCGTGAAGCCCGTACGCTGATCGAAGCGGTGCGCGGTCGAGATAACGCCGTCGACACCCTTGATGCACTGCTGCGCCAGTACAGCCTGGATACGCATGAAGGCCTGATGCTGATGTGTCTGGCCGAAGCGCTTCTGCGTGTGCCGGATTCGGCCACGGCCGACGCGCTGATCCGCGACAAGCTCAACGCCGCCGAGTGGGAACGCCACCTTGGACAGAGCGACAACGTGCTGGTCAATTTCGCGGCCTGGGGCCTGGTGATGACGGGCAAGGTGGTCGACCCGGACAACTCCGATGGCCGCCCGAAGAACGTCATAGGCCGGCTGGTCAAGCGTTCTGGTGAGCCGGTCATCCGTGCTGCCATGAATCAGGCGATGAAGCTGATGGGCAAGCAGTTCGTGCTTGGCCGGACCATCTCCGAAGCCTTGAAGAACGGCCGTCCCGAGCGCGAGAAGGGTTACACCTATTCTTTCGACATGCTCGGCGAAGCGGCGCTGACTACCGAAGATGCGCGCAAGTACATGGCTGACTACCGGCAGGCTGTGGAAACCGTGGGCTCCGAACCGCAGGTCGGTCCGGGACCGCGTCCTTCGGTGTCAATCAAGCTGTCCGCACTGCACCCGCGTTATGAGGTGGCTCAACGTGAGCGCGTGCTCACCGAACTGTTCGAAAGCGTTCGCGAGCTGGCGATTCTGGCGCGCCGCCTGGATGTCGGTATCACCATCGACGCGGAGGAGGCCGATCGCCTCGAGCTCTCGCTGGAACTCTACGAAAAACTGATGCGCGACCCGGCCATCGCCGGCTGGGGCGAGTTCGGCCTGGTGATCCAGGCGTATTCCAAGCGCTGCCTGCCGGTACTGGTCTGGCTGACCCTGTTGGGTAAAGAGCTGAACGCGCGTATCCCGTTGCGTCTGGTGAAGGGCGCCTATTGGGACAGCGAAATCAAGCAGTGTCAGGTTCAGGGCCTGGACGGCTATCCGGTCTTCACCCGCAAGGAGGGCACCGACACCTCCTACCTGGCCTGTGCCCGGTATCTGCTGTCCGAGCACACCCGCGGCGTGATCTACCCGCAATTCGCCAGCCACAACGCGCACACCGTGAGCTGCATCCTGTCGATGGTCGGCGAGTTGAAAACGCCGCGCGAGTTCGAATTCCAGCGTTTGCACGGCATGGGCGATGCGCTCTACGACACGGTGATCGAAAAGTACCGCAAGAACGTACGCATCTATGCGCCGGTCGGTGCCCACAAGGACCTGCTGCCGTATCTGGTGCGTCGTCTGCTGGAAAACGGCGCCAACTCATCGTTCGTTCACCAGCTGGTCGACCCGCGCGTGCCGGTCGAAACCCTGATAGACCACCCGGTGACCCAGCTGCGTCAGTTCAAGACCCTCGGCAACCATCGCATCCCGCTTCCGCCGGCGCTGTACGGCAACCGGACCAACTCGCAAGGCATCAACATGAACATCCAGACTCAGTGGAACGAACTGTCCAGCGCCTACCAAACGTTTCTCGACCGTCAGTGGCAGGCCGCCCCGGTGATTGGTGGGCAGACGCTTACCGGCACCGCGCACAAGGTGCATTGCCCGTATCAGCTCAGCCAGGAAGTGGGTACCGCGCAGTTCGCCACCGCCGAGCATGCCAAACAGGCTATCGATGGCCTGGCCGCTTTCTGGCCGCGTTGGAACGCGACGCCGATCGAGCAACGTGCGCAGATCCTTGAGCGTCTTGGTGATCTGCTGGAGGCCAACCGCGCCGAGCTGATGGCCATGTGCACGCTGGAAGCCGGCAAAACCCTGCAGGACGGCATTGACGAAGTCCGCGAGGCGGTCGATTTCTGCCGTTATTACGCGCTGCAAGCCCGCCTGAAACTTGGCTGCGAAGAACTCAAAGGTCCGACCGGCGAGCGTAACGAGCTGTTCCATGAAGGGCGCGGCGTGTTCGTCTGCATCAGCCCCTGGAACTTCCCGCTGGCGATTTACCTCGGCCAGATCACCGCGGCTCTGGTCGCCGGTAATACCGTGCTCGCCAAGCCCGCCGAGCAGACCAGCCTGATCGCCGCTCGCGCGCTGGAACTGATGTTCGAAGCCGGCCTGCCGAAGGACGCAATTGCCTTCCTGCCGGGCGACGGCGCCACCCTCGGCGGTGTGTTCTGCCGCGATCCGCGTGTGGTCGGCGTGTGCTTCACCGGTTCCACCGACACGGCGCGCATCATCAACCGCCAGCTGGCCGAGAAGGAGGGCGCCATCGCTACCCTGATCGCCGAAACCGGCGGTCAGAACGCGATGATCGTCGACTCCACCGCATTGCCTGAGCAGGTGGTCAAGGATGCCATTGGTTCGGCCTTCACCAGTGCTGGCCAGCGTTGCTCGGCGCTGCGCGTGCTCTACGTACAGCGCGACATTGCTGATCGGGTAATCGAGCTGATCAAAGGCGCGATGGACCAGCTGAAAGTGGGCCCGACTCATTTGCGTGAGAACGACCTGGGTCCGGTGATCGATGCCGAAGCCCGCGAAGGCTTGTTGGCGCACATCCAGCAGCTCAAGGCAGAAGGCAAGCTGATCGCCGAAGCCAAGCTGCCGGGCAGCCTCAACGGTCACTTCGTCGCGCCCGTGGCGTTCGAAATCGGCGGAATCCACGAGCTGAAGAAGGAGCAATTCGGCCCTGTATTGCACGTGGTGCGCTTCGACGCAGCGGAGTTGGAGAAGGTCGTCGCTGACATCAACGCCACCGGCTACGGCCTGACCCTCGGTATCCACAGCCGCAACGAGGAAACCGCAGCCCGCATTGAAGCGCTGGCGCGAGTCGGCAACCTCTACGTCAACCGTAACCAGGTCGGCGCGGTGGTTGGCGTGCAGCCGTTCGGTGGCTGTGGCCTGTCCGGTACTGGCCCGAAAGCCGGTGGCCCGAGCTACCTGCTGCGCTTCGTCAACGAGCGCACAACCTCTACCAACACCACTGCTGTTGGGGGGAACGCGTCCTTGCTGTCGCTGGGAGACGACTGATCGTCGACTCGGCAATAAACGGCCGGCGGCTCGGTTCAGAGACCGTCGGTTAAATAGAACAACCAGAACAGTTGGCGGATCGCTCTTCCGCCTCTGATGGGCTCAGGTGAGCCCGTCCCGGTGATGGCGCGAACCGCCATCGCCCTCTGCCAGGTGGGATCGGGAATACCCTCGCGCCCATCAACAACAACTAACGAGGGAACAAAATGAGCATCAGTACTCCCACTTTGATCACGTTCGTGATCTACATCGGCGCCATGCTGTTGATCGGCTTCATCGCCTACCGTGCCACCAAGAACTTCGATGACTACATCCTGGGGGGACGTAGCCTGGGAAGTTTCGTCACCGCGCTGTCGGCAGGCGCTTCGGACATGAGCGGCTGGCTGCTGATGGGCCTGCCAGGCGCGATATTCGTCGCGGGCCTGTCAGAGAGCTGGATTGCCATCGGCCTAATCGCCGGTGCCTGGCTGAACTGGCTGTTCGTCGCCGGGCGTCTGCGTGTGCACACCGAGCGCAACAAGAATGCGCTAACCCTGCCGGACTACTTCTCGCACCGTTTCGAGGACGAGAGCCGCACGCTGCGGATCTTCTCGGCGCTCGTCGTGCTGGTGTTCTTCACCATCTATTGCGCGTCCGGCGTGGTTGCCGGCGCGCGTCTGTTCGAGAGCAGCTTCGGCATTTCGTACGACGTCGCGCTGTGGATCGGTGCGGCGGCCACCATTCTCTATGTGTTCATCGGCGGCTTCCTCGCGGTGAGCTGGACCGACACCGTGCAAGCCACGCTGATGATCTTCGCGCTGCTGATCACGCCGGTGTTCGTCATCCTCGCGTTGGGCGACATGGGCGCGGCGATGGATACGATTGCCACGCAGAACCCGGCCGCGTTCGACATGTTCAACGGCTTGTCCTTTGTCGCCATCGTCTCCTTGCTGGCCTGGGGCCTGGGTTACTTCGGCCAGCCGCACATCCTGGTGCGCTTCATGGCGGCTGACTCGGTGAAGACCATCCCCAACGCCCGCCGCATCGGCATGGCCTGGATGATCCTGACCCTCGCCGGCGCTGTGGCCGTGGGCTTCTTCGGCATCGCCTATTTTGCAGGTCATCCGGAATTGGCCGGTCCGGTCAGCGAGAACGGTGAGCGGGTATTCATGGAGCTGGTGAAGATCCTGTTCAACCCCTGGGTTGCCGGCATCATCCTGTCCGGTGTCCTGGCTGCCGTAATGAGTACGCTTAGCGCGCAGCTGTTGGTGAGCTCTAGCGCCCTGACGCAAGACTTCTACAAAGCCATGCTGCGCAAGAATGCCTCGCAGACCGAACTGGTCTGGGTGGGTCGTGCGATGGTTCTGCTGATCGCCTTCATCGCCTTGGGCATCGCTTCCAACCCGGACAGCAAGGTGCTGGGCCTGGTGTCCTACGCCTGGGCGGGCTTTGGTGCTGCCTTTGGTCCAGTGGTGCTGATTTCGCTGCTGTGGAAGAACATGACCCGCAACGGCGCGCTGGCTGGCATGGTCGTCGGTGCGGTGACCGTGGTGGTGTGGAAGGAATTCATCGGCATGGGCCTGTACGAGATCATTCCGGGCTTCATCCTCGCCAGCCTTGCCATCGTGATCTTCAGCAAGGTCGGAGCCGGTGCCTCACCGAGCATGATCAAGCGCTTCGAGGACGCCGAGAGCGAATATCAAGGCCGCTGATTGAGTAGCTGTCGTAACCAAAAACCCCGCTGCCGGCATTCCGGCAGCGGGGTTTTCTTTTGTATCCGCGACCAACCATTAACCGCTGGTCGGCGATGACTCATGTGGCGTGGTTAGTCGTCGACAACAAGGTTCTTGCGATCGTCCTTCGCGCCTGCTGCGATCAGATGCTCAGCCATGTCTTCGGTCACGTGAACGCTATGGCCACTGATATGAGCCATGGACATCCGAGCTGCTGGATCTGTCGAGACTCGGACGTCCTTGATGGCGCAGGTCTGGGTGGCGTTTTCGAGTGTGGTTGAACAGGTGCCGTTTGCAGTATCGATGTTGACTGTCATGGCGGGTCTCCTCGGGTGTGCGATGGAGCCGCACTGAAAGGTGCAGCTACTCAGAGTGAGACAGTAGCCAGGACGATCTGTTTGTGCGTAGCGGTAATTGAATCCGACAACGGCGTAGGCAGAAGCGAAAATTATGCTGATCAACTGATGGCAATAGGCTAGCCTGATCAGGCCAGCAGGTTGCCAAGGAAGGCGGTAGTCCCACGGTAATCGTCAAGGTGGCGGAGTCAGCCAGATGTTCAATCGTGTTGTGTGGTCCAGTTGTTTTCTGCTGCTTTGCGCCCTCAGCACATCAGCGCAGGCCCAGCCGTTCAGCGCGTTTGTGTTCGACGCGCAGGGGCGTCCGGTGGAGGGCGCTGTGCTCAGCCTGGCGGGGCAGGCGCAGGCCAAACCCGTCGCCGTGGCGGTCATGGATCAGATCGACAAACAGTTCTCACCGGCCGTGCTGGCCGTTGCGACCGGCACCGCGGTGAGCTTTCCCAATGGCGATGACATTCGCCATCAGGTCTACTCGTTTTCACCGGCAAAGCGGTTCGAGCTGCGCCTCTACGAAGGCACGCCGAGCGAGCCTGTCATCTTCGATCGACCGGGGCTAGTGGTGCTGGGCTGCAACATCCATGACTGGATGCTCGGCTACGTCTATATCACCGATAATCCATGGTTCGCCGTCAGCGACGAGCAGGGTCGCATCCAGTTGGACGTGCCGGCCGGCCATTACCCCTCTACGCTCTGGCACCCGGCGCTGGTTGACATGCCGCCCATCGAGGCGGGGCGGCTGGAAGTGGGGGCTGTGCCGATCGAGCTGAAACTGCCGATTGCTATTGCCGCTGCGCTGCAACCCTCGGCGCCGCCACCCACACCCTTTGCCGACGCGTTCAGAAAAGCCGCCCATGACGCGCACCCTTAGTTTTCACGCACGTCTTTCGTGGACCCTCGCCGCCTTTCTGCTGGTGGTGATCGGCGCCCTGTATTTCTCTGTGCGTCTGGTGACCGAAGCGGCCGTAAGCCGGCAGGCCGCCGAGCGGCTCGATTCCGGGTTACGAGTATTCGAGCGTTTGATCGACATTCGCAGTCGTCAACTGCGTGACGGCGTACAGGTGCTGGTCGCGGATTTCGGCTTCAAGGAGGCGGTGGCCACCGGCGATACCCTGACCTTGCAATCGGCGATGGCCAATCAGGCGGCCCGGATCAATGCCAGCGAAGCCATGCTGATCGGCCTGGACGGTCGGGTGCTGGCCTCGAGCCTGTCCAATGCCGTACCCGGCGATACCTTCCGCTACGCCGCTGAACTGCGAGACGCGCGAGGGCAGGGGCCGACCCTGCTCATCGTAGTGCTCGATCAACAGGCGCACCTGTTGGTCGAGGCTGAGGTCCGCGCGCCTTTGCCCATTGCGCGAGTGGTGATGGGATTCGCCATGGACGAAGCGCTTGCGCACGAGCTCAAGGAACTAACGGGCCTGGACGTGTCCTTTCTGGCCAAGGCGGAGGGCAACAGCGAACAGCTGGCGACCACACTCAAGTCCGAGGCCCATGCCGAACTGATCGATGGTTGGCGTCGTCATGAACATGCCAATGGCATCGAAGAGCTGACACTCGATGGTGAGCGCTATCTCAACGAGGACGTGGTGCTGTCGCAGGGTGATGGCTATAGCGTGATTGCCCTGGCCCACAGCTCGCTGGACGACGCGCTGGCGGGCTTTCACCAGTTAGATATGCGGATCCTGCTGATTACGCTCGTTGGCCTGATTGCCTCCTTGTTGGGAGCGCTGATGTTGGCACGTAGTCTTTCAGGACCGGTGAACGCGCTGGCTCAAGCCGCCCAGCGGGTCGGTCGCGGTGACTACCACACGCCCATCGAACTGGACCGCGACGATGAACTCGGCAGCCTGGCCAAAGCGCTGAACCAGATGCAGCGCGGCATCGCCGAACGTGAGCAACTGATTGCACACAACATGCTGCACGACGATGTGACGGGTCTGCCCAATCGATCCCTGGCCGCCGAATTGCTTTCCCGTGCTGTCGAGGCCGGCCGGATAACGGCGGTTTTGCACATTGGTATCGGTAACCTCGACGCCGTGCAGGACAGTGGCGGCTCCGAAGGCGTAGACCAGGCGCTGCGCGAACTGACCCAGCGCCTGCAGGCAGGCTTGCAGCCCGGTGATCACCTGGCAAGGATGCTCTCCGATGAATTCCTGCTGATCGTCAGCGATACCTCTGCTGACAACGCCTTCAGCGCAGCGGTGGCGGTGCAGCAGGCATTGGCCCTGCCAGTGCGCGTCGCCGAGCTTGAAATGCGCATCGAAGCACACATCGGTGTGGCCGGTTATCCGGACGATGCCGGCAGCGTCGACGAGTTGCTGCGCCGCGCCAGAATCGCCATGCAGGACGCGGCGCAGATGCCGGACGGTCTGCAGCTCTACCAGCATGGGCGTGACGATGCCCATCAGCGGCAGATCAGCCTGATTCGCGACCTACGGCATGCCGCAAACGCCGGTGGTCTACATCTGCATTTTCAGCCCAAGGTTGATCTCGAACACGGTCGGGTCTACCAAGCCGAGGCGCTGCTGCGCTGGAATCACCCGATCTATGGCATGGTGTCGCCCGGCGAATTCATTCCGTTGGCTGAACGCACGGGCAGCATCCAGCTGCTTACCGCCTGGGTGATCGAGGCGGTGCTGCGGCAGCTACATATCTGGAACGGTCGCGGCCTGTACATGGAAGTGTCGTTGAACATTTCCGCCGAGGACCTCAGCAGCCTGACCTTGGAGCAACGGGTGACCGAGTTGCTGCAGCGCTACGTGATTCCGGGGGACCAGCTGGTATTCGAGATTACCGAAAGCGCCATGATGCGCGATCCGGAGCGCGCGCTGACGATGCTTCATCGGTTGCGTGCGTTGGGTATTCGGTTGTCGGTGGATGACTTCGGTACTGGCTTCTCCTCACTCGCTCAACTGCGGCGTATGCCGGTACAGGAATTGAAGATCGATCAGTCGTTCATTCGCGAGCTGGACGACACCTGTGGCGATGCGGTGATTGTCCGTTCGACCATCGACATGAGCCATGCGCTGGGCCTCAAGGTCGTCGCCGAAGGCGTCGAACATGGCGAAACGCGTGACCTTTTGCGGGCTTGGGGGTGCGACACCCTGCAGGGGTATTTTTTCAGCCGACCGCTGCCTGCTGATGCCTTCGAGGCCTGGTTGAAACAGCAACCCCACCTGGCTGCGCGACCGCTCAAGGAGCCTTCATGACAGTCCTGCGAACACTGCTGCTGGCCGCGTGCTGCGTGCCGATGATCGCCAGTGCCGATGCGGGGCGTTTATTGGCTACCGGTGGCGCGACGGGTATCGAAGGTGCTGCGGGCGGCGGGATCACGCCGTGGGCTGTGCTGGCCGGGTACGGCGAGCGAGGCGAGTGGGGCGGCGATGTCTTCGCGACTCGCGTCGAAACGGGCGACTACCGACTAGACGTCGCCGGTGTGGCGTTTGCCTTCGATAATCGCCTTGAGCTGTCTTTTGCGCGGCAGCGTTTCGATCTCGGCAATCTGGCGCGGGACCTGTCGCTCCCGGAAAACAGCCTCAGCCAGGACATTTTCGGCATCAAACTGCGGTTATTCGGCGATCTTCTCTATGACCGGTTGCCTCAGGTTTCGCTAGGCGCACAGCATAAACGCCAGAAGGACTTCCTGATCCCGTCGTTGATCGGTGCTCAGCGCGACGAAGACACCGAGGCCTACCTCACCGCGAGTCGGCTTATCCTCGGCGGTGCCTTTGGTTACAACCTGCTGCTCAACGGTGGCGTCCGCTACAGCCGCGCCAACGAACTCGGCCTGCTCGGCTTCGGCGGTGACCGTCGAGACAGCCGCAGCCTGCTCAAGGAAGGCTCAGCCGCTGTGTTGTTCAATCCGAACTGGGTGCTCGGCGTCGAATACCGGGAGAAGCCCGACAACCTGTCGTTCGCCGGCGAAAGCGATTGGGCGGATTTGTTTCTCGGCTACTTCCCCAACAAGCGCTTTGCCGTGGTGCTGGCTTATGCGCGGCTCGGTGAAATTGCCACGCTGGACAATCAGGATGGCGCTTACCTGTCCGTACAAGGGAGCTTTTGATGCACCGGCTCGTCCTGCTGTTCTGTTTGTGGCTTGCTGCCTGCACCCAGCAAGCGATCAAGGATGACAGCCTGTACCGGCAGCTAGGTGGCGAGCCCGGTATTACCCGCATCGTGGAAGGGATGCTGCTGCGCATTGCCCGGGACCCGCGCATCGTCGAACACTTTCAAACTGTCGATATCCAGCGTGTGCGCGACAAGCTGATCGAGCGGTTCTGCGTCGAGGCGGGCGGCCCGTGCATTTACACCGGCGACAGTATGGAGGAAAGCCACAAGGGCCTGGCGCTGACACCCAGCGACTTCAATGCGCTGGTCGAAGATCTGCAGGCGGCGATGACTGATGAGGGTGTCTCGATGCCGGCGCAGAACCGTTTGTTGGCGCGCCTGGCGCCCATGCGCGGGCAAGTCATCGACCGCTGAAAGCGCTAGCGGTGACGATCAAAACAAATCGCTGCATGACCGGTTCGCCAGCCTGGTCAGCCAAGGACGGCCCTAGGTCGTTCCGTTCGCACGTTTCCCAGTCAAAACTGTCCGGTCACGAGCGCAGAGTGCATCGAGACGCTATGCTTTGGTTCTAACCCGACCCATCCGTTGCCAACGCTGCGCCACAAGCGTTCGCGTTTCGTCAGTGAAGGCGGGGCCTGGTCCCCGCAGCACAAGGAAAACAAAACCAATGAATGTGAGTACCCCCACTCTGATCACCTTCGTGATCTACATCGCGGCGATGATTCTTATCGGTTTCACCGCCTACCGCGCCACCAAGAACTTCGACGACTACATCCTCGGCGGCCGCAGCCTCGGCAGTTTCGTCACCGCATTGTCGGCGGGCGCGTCCGACATGAGCGGCTGGTTGTTGATGGGGCTGCCGGGCGCGATCTTCGTTGCGGGCCTGTCCGAAAGCTGGATCGCCATCGGCCTGATTGCTGGTGCGTGGCTCAACTGGATCTTCGTTGCTGGCCGTCTGCGCGTGCACACCGAGCACAATCACAACGCCCTGACCCTGCCGGACTATTTCTCTCATCGCTTCGAGGACACCAGTCGCCTGCTGCGCATCTTTTCGGCGCTGGTGATTCTGGTGTTCTTCACCATTTACTGCGCCTCCGGCGTGGTGGCTGGAGCGCGCCTGTTCGAGTCGACCTTTGGGATGGAATACGGTACGGCACTGTGGGTAGGTGCAGCGGCAACCATTCTTTACGTGTTCATCGGCGGCTTCCTCGCGGTGAGCTGGACCGATACCGTGCAGGCGACGCTGATGATCTTCGCGCTGTTGATCACTCCGGTATTCGTCATCCTCGCGCTGGGCGACATGGGCACCGCCATGGACACGATCGCGGCGCAGGATCCGTCGAATTTCGACATGTTCAAGGGGCTGTCCTTCATCGCCATCATCTCGCTGCTCGGCTGGGGCCTTGGCTACTTCGGTCAGCCTCACATCCTGGTGCGCTTCATGGCAGCCGACTCGGTGAAGACCATTCCCAACGCTCGCCGCATCGGTATGGCTTGGATGATCCTGACGCTTGCAGGCGCTGTAACCGTGGGCTTCCTCGGTATCGCTTACTTCGCCGACAACCCCGCGCTGGCCGGTCCGGTCACTGAGAACGGCGAGCGTGTGTTCATGGAACTGGTCAAGCTGATGTTCAACCCCTGGGTGGCCGGCATCATCCTCTCCGGCGTACTGGCTGCCGTCATGAGTACCCTCAGTGCGCAGCTGCTGGTCAGCTCCAGCGCACTGACCCAGGACTTCTACAAAGCCTTCCTGCGTAAGGGCGCGTCGCAGACCGAACTGGTCTGGGTCGGTCGCGGCATGGTGCTGCTGATTGCCTTGATCGCCATCGGCATTGCGTCAAACCCGGACAGCAAGGTGCTGGGACTGGTGTCCTACGCCTGGGCCGGCTTCGGCGCTGCATTCGGGCCTGTGGTGTTGATCTCGCTGGTGTGGAAGCGCATGACGCGCAACGGTGCGCTGGCGGGCATGTTGGTCGGCGCTATCACCGTGGTGGTGTGGAAGGAGTTCATCGGTCTCGGACTGTACGAAATCATCCCAGGCTTCATCCTCGCCAGCATCACCATCTATGTGGTGAGCATCATGGGCAAGGAGCCGGCGGCTTCCATTCAGCAGCGCTTCGAAGTGGCTGACGCGGAGTACCACGCGGGCTAAGCGAGGCCTCGACAGGATCGTCCTTCGCTGGTGATGATCCTGTCGCATCTCAGTTGCCGTGTAACTTCGACTCAATCGGAAGAAGATGCCTCTGTCTTCGAGGCGCGCAGCGGCGGATACTGTTCCTCAGGCGCCAGCCCTTGGCGTCCAGAGGAAATTCAGGAGTATTCCAATGAAAGCGCAATCCGTGATGACTCGCGCCGCAGCCATCGTGCTGGCGGCTCTGTTGATGACTGGCTGCAGCCTGCGCTTGCCAGGTGTCGGTATCGACATCGGTGATGGCGGTGGCGGTGGCCACGGCGGCAATCACTGCCCGCCGGGCCAGGCTAAGAAGGGCAACTGCTGACCCAGGCGCAACCCCTCCCACCAACTGAATGGCGACTGCCATTCAGTACCCCTCCTAGTGACGCCAGGAATCGTCTCCTGCTCGATTCGGTTTCTTTGTTCGCCTCGCTTACCCGCCGTGCTCAGCCATCATAACCACGGCGACAGTCCTGATATTTCCGAGACGACATAGCCGCTCATCCCCTGAGCCGCCGAATGGTTTGACAGGTCTAAGCTTTCTGCCACGGTTAGTCTGGAGTGCGCGTACCGCTTGCGCTTGGCAAGCCCGGCAAAGCTCGCATCGCTAAAACAAAAACAATAAACATCTGAGGAACCTCTCATGCTTCCAAGCAAGTTGGCTTTAGCCTGCACGCGTGCCGTCGCCGGCGCGGTGCTGGTCGGTACTATCGGAATAGCTGCTGATGTTCAGGCACGGTCCAAGCCGATCAAGCCCCCGGTCTCTCACAGCGAATCACGTGAACAGGATTCGCGCGCCTTCGCCCCGATTGTCTCGCCGTTGGCAGCATTTCCCGGTCTGCCCAGCGAGCGCTGGACCGGCGTTTACGAGGGCGCGTCCTACCAGATCGAAGTGCCACCTAATTGGAACGGCATGCTCGTCATGTATGCGCACGGCTATCGCGGTACCGGACCCGAACTGACCGTTGGTCCGCCGCCGATCCGTCCATGGCTGCTGCAACAGGGATACGCCTGGGCGGCCTCCAGCTACAGCAAGAATTACTACGATGTGCGCGCCGGCATTGAAGACACCAACGCGCTGGCGCTGGCCTTCAGCGAGCTGACCGGCAAAGCCCAGCCGAGCAAGACCTACATAACCGGGCACTCCATGGGCGGCCACGTCGCTGCGGCCGCGGTGGAAGCCGAGACCTACGCCACCGCTAACAATCCGGTGCGCTACAGCGGCTCGGTGCCGATGTGCGGCGTCACGGGTGACGTCTATGAATTCGAATACCTGATGAACTTCACCCTGGCCGCACAGCACCTGGCCGGGCAGGGCCCGACCACCTTCCCGGCGACGGATTTCCAGGCCAAATTGCCGCAGATTATCGGAACGCTGTGGGACAGCTACCCGACCGACCCGTCGCCGCAGGGTGAGAAGCTGGAAGGCATCGTTCGTGACCTCAGCGGTGGTGAACGCCCGATCTTTGCCGAGGGCTTCCGCACCAGCCTGCAAAGTGTCGTACTGGGCACCGGAGGCCAAGACGGTTCGGTAAACGGCATTCTGGCCGACTCGCTCAGTGGCAACCTCGCCACCCGCTATCAGTTCGACACGAACAAAGCGATGTCCCGCGAAGAACGCGAGTTCAACGACTCGATCATCCGCGTCGTCGGCCATCCGCCGGCCAACAGCATCCGCCCGGACGGGCTGCGCTGGATTCCAGTCGTGAACGGCCAGTTCAACGTGCCCGTAGTCAGCATCCACACCCTCGGCGACCTCTACGTGCCGTTCAAGCACCAGCAGATCTATCGCCGCAACGCTGAAGCCAACGGCAACGGGGACTTGCTGGTGCAGCGTGCCATTCGCGCACCCAGCCACTGTGACTTCACGTATCAGGAGCAGGTTGAAGCGATGGCGGCAATGCTCCAGTGGGATCAGCAGGGCATCAAGCCGGCGGGTGACGAGGTCCTCAATCCGCGCGTAGTCGCAAACCCTTCCTACGGCTGCCAATTTACGCGTAATGACGGCACTCAAAACCGGACGTCGTTGCCGGCTTGCCCTGAGAGTTGATCCGCTAGCGACGGAAAACGAAAAAGCCCTGCTCCGGCAGGGCTTTTTAATTGGAGCGGGCGAAGGGATCGAACCCTTATGCTTGGTGTGTCGTTCCGTCTCAAAGCGTGTCGTTACGGGGTTTCCAGCTATCTCGCCTGCTCGTTTCGTCGCAATGCGTCACAGTGATTTCGGCACTTTTTCGACATGTCTGCTAGGGGTATTCCCGTTTCGATCTAAATCATCGATGTAGAGGAACAAGCTCGTATCGTTGTAGTTCTTACACAACACCAGTACGAGCTTGCAATGCCCCGATTGCTGCCCAGTGATGAGCACTGGTCGAAGCTGAGGGAAATTCAGCTGCACAAGGCCATCTACAACAAGCGTAATCTACGGATGACCGTCGAAGGCATGCTGTATCGCATGCGCGGAGGATGCCCCTGGCGAGATTTTCCCGAGGCATTCGTAAGCTTGAGCAAAGGCTACAAGCGTTTCAATGCCTGGTCCGCGTCAGGTTAGCTCGCAGCCAACCTCTATGGCTTCAACCTGACAGGTCGCATGCTTAGCGTACGATTTATCCGTTTTCTTTATCGCCCCCTTGAAGGCCCTCCGTCCAGCCAAACACTTTGCCCACCGACAGAGGTAACTCAATGATTCGACTTCTCTATATCAGCCGTGCCGCCCCCACAATATCGAATGAACAAGTGCAGGACATACTACTGTCCTCGCGCAAAAATAATCCGGCCAGCAGTATTACTGGCATCCTGGTCCACGGTGGTGGACTGTTCATGCAAGTTTTAGAAGGGCAGGAACAGGATGTTCTCCGGAAATATGTGAAGATTCTAGATGATCCCAGACACAGTGGTGCAGAGATTCTTTATATTTCGCCGGCGAACAATCGGATCTTTGGGAAGTGGTCGATGGGGGGCATCAAGAGCGATCCCTTGCAATTTCAATATATCTCCAAATCGCGCGCCCGCCGTCTAGAGGTCATCGATGCAAGTACGTTCACGGAGACGATGCGCGAGTTTGCACAGATGCTGGGAGACGCGAAGTAGGGTGTGACCACAAACCCCTGTTTAGGATGACCTGTGGTCAATGTGTAGGGGGTGGCCCAGCTTCGATCTAAATCATTTATGTATAGGAACAAGCTCGTATCGTTGTAGCTCACACACAACACCAATACGAGTCTGCAATGCCCCGATTACTACTCAGTGATGAGTACTGGTCGAAGCTGCGGTAAATTCTGCTGTACAAGGCCATCTACAACAAGCGTATGCTAAACGCTCCTCAATGTTGATAATTCTGAAGCTTCCGCTACCTCAGCCCATTGGGTTAAAGCTGCTTGCTGCTCCGCAATAACGGGTTTTCATCCGATCGCTTAGATCTTTGCGATCACCGTCAAAGCGGGCACGCCATGTCTGACATTGTTCATGGAAGTGCTGTTTGGCAGCCTTGCGGCATTCTCTATAGTCGATTGAGCCTCGGCGATGATTGCCGCACACGCTCGTTCCGTCGATGTAGTTGTTTACTGCCACCCACTCCGCCAGATAGTTAGTACCGCCATTCCAGCTCTTTATCCATGTGGATGTGCGCTCCCGGCTTACCGTGCGCGGACGTCGCTCGCTACTAGCGGGCTTTGCTGCAACTTCACGGACTACCGGCGGAGTGTAGGTGCTGGCCGGCTGCTTGGGCGTGTAGTTGTCATCGTTGAATGATGTTTGGCGAGACTGCGCGGCCTCCGCCGAACGCTCTGCGAACCACTCGATTTCTTCTTGGCTCAGCTGACGCTGCTGGGGCGCTGGTGTCGGTTCTACTGCTGGGGCTTCGTAGCTTGCAACGGATGGCTGGCTAATCGGCTGAATGGGTTGTGCTGGCTCTGGGTTAAACAAAGGCTTGCCGCCGATACGAATGCCTTGCTTGATCTGGTTCATGTCCAGAACGATCGGCTTTCCGAACGTCAATGCCAGTGCCGCGATGACCGCCGAACCGACCCCCAGTATCGCTAGGAATCGCCATGGCCCTTGCTTCTTCCTGCTGCGTAGATACTCGGGCGCATCGTCCCAGTCCGATTTCATGTCGCCTCCTTGCTTCGTGATCGGTGCCATGTAAATGGCCCGTTTTCTCTCGTCGGTTGGTTCGCTTGGCCGTCGCGAGGCAGTTTGTCACAGCGATTTTCACCACTTCCTTGATAGTTCTGCTGGACATCCAGCGTATTACCCTCGTAGGGTTCTGGCCAGCACGGTCGGACTTAGAAAGAACTATAAGATTTCGCTGAACGCTGCACAGTAAAACCCCCTCGGCAATTGGTCAAGTTTTGCGCTGTGATTGATCCTCATGATATTGCGGCATACTAAGGGTTCTAGCTGCTCTTTTTCTTCTGATTATTTATGGAGCGAAAATTGAAGAAAATTGATCTCCACATGCATACGATTCCAACGGTTAGTGAGTCACACTTTCAGTTTTCATTGGAAAAACTAAAGCAGTATGTGTGCTCCGCAAGCTTAGATGCTATTGCCATAACGAATCATGATATGTTTGATCTTGCCCAATACAACGAAATCGTTGAAGCGGTAAGTTGCGTGGTGTTTCCGGGAATTGAAATAAATTTAGAAAGCGGTCATGTTCTTATAATATCTGAAAGGGAAAATTTAGATGATTTCCAATTAAAAGCGAATGCTGTGACGCAGAAAATTGTAGCTGTAGGAGATTCAATAAGCGTCGATGAGTTAATTCGGATTTTTGGTGATCTGAATAATTATTTAGTAATCCCTCACTATGAGAAAAGACCCAGCCTCCACGCAGAAACAATAAAGAAAATACGGGGGTATATCTCCTCTGGTGAGGTTGATAGTCCTAAAAAATTCGTTCGAATGACCAAAGATGAGGCCGAATTAACGCCGGTAATCTTTAGTGATGTTCGAATTTCTGAGGGGATGAGCAAGTTTCCAATTAGGCAGACGTATATAGATTGTGGAGAGTTGTCCATAAAATCATTGAAATACAGTCTTCTGGATAGATCCAAAGTGGCACTATCTAAATCAGATGGGAATTCACTGTTCGAGGTTTTTGACGATGGGCAGAAGCTGTCTACGGGGTTAAATATTGTTCTTGGGGCTAGGTCTTCAGGGAAAACTGTAACCTTAGCCCAGATAAATAGTGACTTCGAAAACGTAAAATATATCCAGCAATTCTCTCTTGTTCAAAGGGATGATGCGAGCTATGAGAAGGAATTCAACGCGGATGTGGCTCGCCAAAAAAGTACTTTTGCGGATAAACATTTAGCCCCATTCAAAGCTGTTTTAGGCGATGTTCTGAATATTGACCTTGAGATAAATCAACGCAAGGTCACAGATTATCTCGAAAGTCTTTTGAAATCGGCTGAGGAAACCGAAAAGCTAGACTCATTCTCCCGGGTCGTCTTGTTTAACGAGGCCCTATTTGAGGTTGGCGAAGATCACACGCTTAATAATCTAATCGGCTCTGTTCGCCAATTAATAGAAAATATTGAGTATAGGGCGGTTATCGATAAGTATGTTGATATGTCCGGGCTGAAGGCCTTGGCTTGCGAATTGATATTGCTTCTATGGTCCAAGGCATATGAAAGAAAGAAGAAGTGTTTGGTTAATGACATTGTGCGAGATGTTAAAAACAAACTTCAGCTAAGGACGTCAGCTACTCAAGTTAAGGATGTCGATCTTTATAATATTATGCTTGAGCGCAGGAAGATCTCTAGATTTATTCAAATTACCAAGCTGCTCCAAGAGGAGAAGTTAATTTTCCAGGAAATTTTTCAAGGGTTTAAGGTTGTCTGTAAGCAGCGTGCTTTTTCAGGTGCTGGCGAAATCAAGCAAGTTAGCGGCCAGAAAGTTGCTTTTAGTGATGCGTTCAGAGATTACTCTAACCCATATAAGTATCTTGCTGCTCTGAAGGCAAACGACAGTCTGACTCCGTCGGAGTTTTATAGGTATTTTGCTTGTATCGATTATGAGATATTGAATAAGGATGGTTTTAAGGTTTCTGGTGGTGAAAGATCTGAGTTTAGATTGTTGCAAGAAATCAAAGATGCTCAGAACTTTGATTATCTATTGATAGATGAGCCGGAGTCGTCATTTGATAACGTCTTTCTAAAAGGCGAGGTTAATCAAATGCTAAAGCAAATATCCAGAAGTATGCCGGTTGTCATTGTTACGCATAATAGCGTGGTTGGGGCTTCAATTAAGGCTGATTATATAGTTTACACTGCCAAGGAGGTCGAAGGAGGGCGTATCATATATAGAAGATATTCGGGGCATCCGTCAGATAAGGAGCTGATCTCAACTGATGGAAAGAAAATAGGTAATTTTCAAGTAACTATGGACTCGTTGGAAGCAGGCGAAACTGCTTATGTGGAGCGAAAGGCTGGATATGAAAATCTTAAAAATTGAAAATCATCAAGGCTATTTCTTAACCGACGAAGGCGGATACGAACCTGTAGACAAGATAGGTAAGAACGTTTTGTCGAGGTTGGTTACTTTAGCTTTGGAAGATGATTTTGAAATCGACGAGTACGATGACGAAAAACTTAAAAATCAAGCCCATCAAATAATATATAAAAGTATCAGTGGAAAGCTGGCCGACTTGCATCTGAAACGGAATCAGTTTCGTGATGAGTCTGAGCGCCTATACTTAGATGAGTATGAAAAGTATAAGGTGTGACGCTCTCGTTTAAGCCTCAGTTTTCTAGAGAGCGCGGCCAAACCGCCGCTGCTCTGAATTCTTAGCTCTAGGAGTTGCATCGTTCCGTAGAGTCTACGGAATATCTCGCTGTCCGCTCTCAGGATAAGCCCCTCACTGCCCCGCCCGTTGGGAAAACCAGCGCCTAGCTACTGCTTTAGTAATCGCTATCCCGCGTTTTGATTGGGCAAGTTTGAATGCGAAAAAGGGGACATATTTATTTTTCCGCCAAAGCTGCCTGGACCTTGCCGAAACAAGCCAAACCCTAAACGAAAAAGCCCTGCGATTGCAGGGCTTTTTTAATCTGGAGCGGGCGAAGGGAATCGAACCCTCGTCATGAGCTTGGGAAGCTCAGGTAATGCCATTATACGACGCCCGCGTAGGCAGCCTTTGTACCAGAAGGGCGGCGTAAGGAGAAGCGGGTGCGGCATTTGGGTCGATGAATGTGTTCAGACCTGCGCAATTTCTCCGGGCGTCAGGCTGCGGTATTGGCCTGGGGCGAGGGTGGGGTCGAGAAGCAGCGGACCCATGCGTTCGCGATGCAAGGCGGTGACCTTGTTGTTGAAGTGGCCGAACATGCGTTTGACCTGGTGGTAGCGGCCTTCATGCAGTGTCAGGCGGGCCTGGTGTGAGCCCAGCAGTTCGAGTTCGGCGGGCAGCGTGGTGAGGTTCTCGAAGCGAAAGTAGAGGCCTTGGGCGAAGCGGTCGACACAAACCGGGTCGATGGGGTCTTCGGTGTCTACGAGATAGGTTTTGCCCAGCAGGCTTGCCGGTTGGGTGAGGCGGCGGGACCAGAGGCCGTCGTTGGTGATGATCATCAGGCCGGTGGTGTTGAAGTCCAACCGCCCGGCGATGTGCAGTTCGTCCTTGTCCGGCTCGTTCAGCAGATCCAGCACCGTGGGGTGTTGCGGATCGGCGGTGGCGCTGACGCAGCCGACCGGTTTGTTCAGCATAAAGAAGCGTGCGGGTTTGCCTGCTTGCAGTACCTCGCCGTCCAGCTCGATACGGTCGAAGACGCGAACGTCATGGGTGCCATCGCAGACGGTCTCACCATTCACCGATACACGGCCCGAGGCCAAGAGCAGGCGCGCTTGGCGATGGCTGCAATGGGGCAGGTTGGCGAGGAAACGGTCGAGGCGCATCAGGGTTTTGCAGGCAACTCACCGCGCGCGCAACGCGGGCAGATGCAGGCTTTATTGAGCGCGTCATCAGGAATCTGTTCGCGGGCTTCGGGCGCTATCTCAACGCTGAAGCACCAGCAGGGCCGTGTCGCAGTGGCTGGATTAGCCAGGCCACAGCTGTTGGGCTCGCCACAAATCGGGCAACTATTAGGTTCGGGTGTATCGGTCATAACCGCCTCCGGGCAGTGGCAGCGCGTGATGCAGTGGAGCGGTTAGTTCGTATCAAAATCAGGCACTCGGCATTGCACCGAGCGCCTGTGCTACGGCTTCGTTACTTGACGCGTTGACCGGGCTTGGCGCCGCTGTCCGGGCTGAGCAGGTAGATCTCTTCACCGCCAGGGCCGGCGGCCAGCACCATACCTTCGGAGACGCCGAACTTCATCTTGCGCGCGGCAAGGTTGGCGACATAAAGCGTCAGGCGACCTTCCAGTTTGCTTGGGTCCGGGTAGGCGCTCTTGATGCCGGAGAACACGTTGCGCTTGGCATCGCCGATGTCGAGGGTCAGGCGCAGCAGCTTGTCGGCGCCTTCCACGAACTCGCACTTTTCGATCAGCGCGATGCGCAGGTCCACGGCAGCGAAGGCGTCGAACGCGATTTCAGCAGCGATAGGCTCTTTGGTCAGCTCTCCACTGCCGGTCGGCTGGGCGGCGGTTTCGGTGGAGGCGAGGTCTTCCTTGGATGATTCGATCATGGCTTCGATTTTGGCAGGCTCGATACGGGTCAATAGCGGGGTGAAAGTGTTCAGCTGATGGTTGGTCAGCAGCGTTTGCAGGTCAGTCCAGCCTAGTGGCTCGACGTTCAGGAAGCGCTCGGCGTCGGCGGCCAGGTTCGGCAGTACCGGCTTGAGGAAGATCACCAGTTGGCGGAACAGATTGATGCCGGTAGCGCAGATCGCCTGGACTTCATCCTGCATGCCGTCCTGCTTGTTCAGTGCCCAGGGCGCCTTGTCGGCGATCCAGGCATTGGCGCGGTCGGCGAGCGCCATGATCTCGCGCATGGCGCGGGCGAAATCGCGGTTTTCGTAGGCTTCGGCAATGGACGGTGCGGCGGTCTGGAAGGCGTCGGTCAGTTCCGGCGCCGCGTTGCGCTCGACCATCAGGCCACCGTTGCCTTTGTGGATGAACCCTGCGCAACGGCTGGCGATGTTGACGACTTTGCCGACCAGATCCGAATTGACCTTCTGCACGAAGTCTTCGAGGTTCAGGTCCAGGTCATCCACGCCGCGGCCGAGCTTGGCGGCGTAGTAGTAGCGCAGGTATTCGGGGTTCAGGTGGTCGAGGTAGGTGCGCGCCTTGATAAAGGTGCCGCGCGACTTAGACATCTTCTGCCCGTTCACCGTCAGGTAGCCATGCACCGCGACGGCGGTGGGCTTGCGCAGGCCGGCGCCTTCGAGCATGGCGGGCCAGAACAGGGTGTGGAAGTTGATGATGTCTTTGCCGATGAAATGGTACAGCTCGGCGCTAGAGTCCTTCTTCCAGAACGCATCGAAGTCCAGTTCCGGGCGGCGAGCGCATAGGTTTTTGAAGCTCGCCATGTAGCCGATGGGCGCGTCCAGCCAGACGTAGAAATACTTGCCGGGCTCGCCTGGGATTTCAAAGCCGAAGTAAGGCGCATCGCGAGAGATGTCCCACTCGTGCAGGCCGGCGTCGAGCCATTCGGCAATCTTGTTGGCGACTGAGTCCTGCAGGCTGCCGCTGCGGGTCCATTCCTTCAGCATCGCTTCAAAGTCGGGCAGCTTGAAGAAGAAGTGCTTGGAGTCGCGCAACACTGGCGTAGCGCCGGAGATGGCCGAGCGTGGGTTCTTGAGTTCGGTGGGCTCGTAGGTGGCGCCGCACTTTTCGCAGTTGTCGCCGTACTGGTCCTCGGCTGCGCACTTCGGGCAGGTGCCCTTGATGAAGCGGTCGGCGAGGAACATGCCTTTTTCAGGGTCGAAATACTGTGTCACCGAACGCGTGGCTATGTGGCCGGCGTCGCGCAGGCGCGTGTAGATCATCTCCGACAACTCGCGGTTCTCTTCCGAATGGGTCGAGTGGAAGTTGTCGAAGTTGACCAGGAAGTCGGCGAAGTCCGCACTGTGCTCGGCCTGCACGTTGGCGATCAGTTGCTCGGGCGTGATGCCTTCTTTCTCCGCGCGCAGCATGATGGCCGAGCCATGAGCGTCATCGGCGCACACATAGATGCACTGGTTGCCGCGCAGCTTCTGAAAGCGCACCCACATGTCCGTCTGGATGTACTCGAGCATATGGCCAAGGTGAATAGAACCGTTGGCGTAGGGCAGGGCACTGGTGACGAGGATCTGACGGGCTTCGGACATGGGGGAAATCTGCAGTCGGGGTTGCGAGTGAGCTGGTCACTATAAAGGTGCGACGTTTTTTTTTCACCCGCACTGGCGCGGCTGGTGCCGGTCGAATGCGGGTGCCGCGCCATGTTGACGCGGTTGATGAGCCCATACGGCACCACGGGGTAAGATGCCCGTCTGTTTTACTAGGTTTTCTTGGGAGTAGTCATGACCGTCACACGCGAAGCTGTGGAAGCCGTACTGCGTCAGTACACCGACCCTAACCTGAACCAGGACCCGGTCACTGCCGGTTGCGTGCGCTCCATCGATGTTCAGGGCGATCACGTCAGTGTGCAGATTGAGCTGGGTTACGCCGCTGGACTGTTTCGCAGCGGCTGGGCGCAGATGCTGGCGATGGCCATCGAGCAGTTGGACGGCGTCACTCGGGCCGACGTGCAGGTCGACTGCGTGATCCGCTCGCACAAGGCGCAGGACCAGCTCGAGTCGATGGCCAATGTGAAGAACATCATCGCCGTCGCTTCCGGCAAGGGCGGCGTGGGGAAATCTACCACGGCCGCCAATCTGGCACTGGCGCTGGCCCGCGAAGGCGCGCGGGTTGGCGTACTGGATGCGGATATCTATGGCCCAAGCCAGGGCATCATGTTCGGCATTCCAGAAGGCACCCGCCCCGAAATTCGTGACAACAAAGCCTTTATCCCTCTGGAAGCCCACGGCGTACAGATTATGTCGATGGCTTTCCTGGCCGACGACAAGACGCCGATGGTCTGGCGTGGCCCGATGGTATCCGGCGCGCTGCTGCAGCTGATCACCCAGACGGCTTGGAGTGATCTGGACTATCTCATCGTGGACATGCCGCCGGGCACCGGTGACATCCAGCTGACCCTGGCGCAAAAGGTGCCTGTGGTTGGGGCGGTCATCGTGACCACGCCTCAGGATCTAGCGCTGCTGGATGCCAAGAAAGGCGTGGAGATGTTCCGCAAGGTGAACATCCCGGTACTGGGCGTCGTGGAAAACATGGCCATTCACATCTGCTCGAACTGCGGTCATGCCGAGCATCTGTTCGGCGAAGGCGGTGGCGAGAAGCTGGCAGAGCAGTACAACGTAGAGCTGCTGGCCTCGTTACCGCTGTCGATGGCAATTCGCAGCCAGGCCGACGCCGGCAAGCCGACCACCATTGCCGACCCTGAAAGCCAGATCGCGATGATCTATCAGCAAATGGCGCGCAGTGTGGGAGCACGGATTTCACTGAGCGGGCAGATCATTGCGCAGTCGATGCCGAACATCGTTGTAACCGACGACTAGTTTCAAAGCAGGGTGGCGCTTCGCGCTGCCCGTGGCTGATCGGTCGCCAGTAAATCGCAGGCATAAAAAAGCCCCGCCGAAGCGGGGCTTTTTCAGCAAAGAAGCTTCAGGTTAGATAACCTGAACTTCCTCAGCTTGCATGCCCTTCTGGCCGCGAGTAGCGACGAAGGAAACTTGCTGGCCTTCTTTCAGGCTCTTGAAACCGTCGCCTTGGATGGCGCGGA
>Ga0070752_1000360_pt1 | contig 39899 bp, 23 predicted proteins | sample VirMetDEL_Aug_30_FD_77440 | JGI IMG/M metagenome (GOLD analysis project Ga0070752, IMG submission 77440) | Aqueous microbial communities from the Delaware River and Bay under freshwater to marine salinity gradient to study organic matter... | ecosystem: Environmental > Aquatic > Marine > Coastal...
AAAAATACACTCTATACAATACGGCAACTTCAGAGGTTGTTCGGGAGAGAATAAATTACCCACGGGCAGACGGGGAACAGATTGTTGGAGGAGATCCCGAGCTTGTTTTCTTGCAAGTTGTCTTAACTGACAGACCTACTCCATCAGACGGTAAGATAGTAATTCGCGGAGATTGGCTAGTCGATCTATCCAAGGAAACCTACACAGAAACCTGGGTTGAGGAAGACAGGCCTATTGTTGTTCCTTTTCAGGTCACCCCGCGACAACTCAAACTTGCCATGATACAAGATGGAATTTATGATACTGTTAAATCAATTGTAGATACGCAACCAACATCGGTTCAGGTGGATTGGTATGACGCTTCATTTTTTGAGCGTAATAACGATACCTTAGAAGCACTACGCCAACACCCCAATATTAACAAAACACCTGAAGAGGTAGATGCATTGTTTGTTTTAGCAGAGACTTTGTAATGTTGATCCACATAGATTTTCTCTACTGCCATCAGCGGAGTACAGAACTTAATTTCAATTGCACCGTAGATAGTTTTTCATGACCGATAAAATCAAAGCATACGCATCCAGTCCTTCTAAATTATGGGATTTGGTAATTAAATTAGTGATAATTACGGTTCTTCCGTGGTCCATCTGGGTGACGTCTAATGTGATGCATTATAAAAATTTTTCTTCGGTGGACCGATTCACTCGCGAGGATGGTTATAAGTTGAGATCTGCTATTTACGAAGTGGAGAAAGTTATTGACCGCAGGCTGGATGAAATGCCCCCCAGAGATTGGAGGGATAGAATTATAGCACTGGAGAAATCGGTATTTGTGAGGAAGGACGAGCTATAAAATAAGTTGCTAATTGTTTGGGGCAGAATAGTTTATTCTTCATGAATAAAAGATCTTTTCTGCGTTCCGTGCGGAACGTGTTTTTAATTGGTCTGGGCACTGTGATTGGTGCTTGCCAGAAGATACACGGGGCCATTAGTAAGTGGTCGTGGCCCTCATATCCAAGTGCCTCCGCCCTCCGCAAACATCTCATATCCTCAAAAAATCATCGGGAAGTGTCTGCTTCCGACTTGAAGGGGAAGAGTTTCCAGCAACTTATAAATATCCATGACAATTCCCATCGCAGAAGAGGAGACTCTCCGCGTTGGAGGTCAGGCAAGAAGGTCGGATGAAAATCAAAGACGCTTATAACTTATTGAAATTATTCAAATTTACCAAAATGAAACAATTCGGAGAAAAACTAAAATCCAGAAAACTGATCGTTGTAATCCTAACGTCAGTTCTAACCACCATAGGAAGTGCTTTTGGCCTTCCTGCTGACGCTATCCAATGGCTAGTGCAACTAGCTGCCGCCTTCATCGTAGGTCAGGGATTTGCGGACTTTGGCGCACAGGGTAAAGCCCCTCGCGACTACTTTGACAAAAAGTTTATCCTTGTCATTATTTCGGGGGTGGTTGTCGCTGTAGCGAACTACATTGACCTCCCTGCAGATTTAATGAAATGGTTGACCCACTTGATGAGTGGTTTCTTGGTCGCTCAAGGAGTTGCTGATGCCGGTAAGAAGGGAGAGGTCGAAGGAGATCTTGCTCAAATGAGGCTAGACGCCATTGCACAAGAAGAAGTGATTGAAGGGGCCGTTAAGGAAACTGCCGCAGAGGTTGTTAAACCCCTGAAAGAAGAACTCGAAGAGGCTCAGAAAAAAGCAGAAGAAGTAATCCGAAACGAAATTAAGAAGTAATGGATCGTCCTTTTGTAGCCGAGTTGATTGAAGCGTTGAGAAGGAAAAATTATTTCTTCTCCAACGCCGAAAATCACTTAAATCTGGTTGGAATAAGGAATTCCAACCAGAGGGCAGGAAAATACGATGATTTCTTGTGCGGGTTAGTTATGAAGGAGGATGCGTGGAGGTTATATGTGTGGCCTTTTACCACTGACCCCTCCACCTCCTACCTTCGTAGACCCATCAATCGAAAAGGGGCCGCCATCCTTTGCCCCGGACAATACCTAAAGGTTTACCGTCTAGATAACCATAATAATTGGTGTTACACGCTTTGCCAGAGAGGAGGCCCCGTTAAGGTCTTTCGGGATAACGATAAGGATTCCACCTTGGATTGGGATTCTTCCCCGGTTGATAGTGGGTATTTTGGGATAAACTTCCACTGGGACAGAAACGAGCCTTCTGGAAAGTCTGGGGTGAATTATCGCTCTTCTGCAGGATGTCAGGTTTTTCGTTACAAATCCGATTGGAAAGAATTCCGTGAATTAGTAAATGAACACGTAGAGGACCACGGGAAGTGGTTTGACTACACTCTGTTAGAAGAAGGAGACATGATAAACGTACCACCACCAGAACACCCGCACCCAACACCCAACATTGAACATGTGGAAACAACAACTGCAGAAGAACAAAAATGGGCAGAGTGGGTAGTCAAAAAAGAAGGTCGCTTCAAGAAGGGTAAGCTAACTGTTTATAAATTACCTAGTGGAGATGGCGGGGGTTCATATGAAGTAGCAGGTATAAATGAGAAATACCACCCCAAACAAGCTCGCCAGTTAGCTAAGTTAATTGAGAGCGGGAATCCAGAATTAGCTCAAGACTTCGCCGAGGAATACATTTTAGAATACACCAAAACTGTCAAGGATTGGCACCCCTCCCCCTCTGTAAGATTTGTTCTCCGGGATTGTGCTTTTAATCGTGGGAAAACAGGAGCCGCTAGGATTTACCAAATCGCCGTCAACGCTAAAGAGGATGGTAAAGTAGGAGATGCTACTAAAAAGAAAGCTTTAAAATACGATGACGAGGAGTTAGTTTATCGGCTATTGGCAGCACGTCAGACCTATGAGATGAGGAAAAGAAACCCCTCTAGTAAGTTTTGGAAAGGGTTAGTTAATCGGTGGATAGCTTGTACAGCTACCGCTCTAAGCACTTAGACTTAAAATGCCTCAACAACCCCCTAACCCTGTCACCAAGAAGGGCTTAGTTAAAGCCTTCGATTCCCCTAAAGTAGGGGATTTTGTTTTCTTTGAGCTCGTTAACTCTAAGCTCCCTAAATACAAGAATCCTCCTGAATACGGGACCAAGCACCCTTGTACAGAGAAGTATCCTAACCACGAGTTAGTTTTCATTGCCCCTGCTTCAGGCATGGAAGACCATTGGCAGAAGTGGTATTACGCCGCCTGCCGATCCGATCAAGATGATTATAATTTTGTAAAAGATGATGATAAGGTCACCCGAACTTACCTGATCCCTCGCGATGAGTTTTTAGACGGGACATACACCCCACAACCAGCGGAGGGAGACGCAGATCCCGAATTTGCTGGGTATGAATTTTCTGGAGAAGTGGTCGTTAAAAGGGTGAGAGACAGGGTTTTAGATGGGGCTTTCGTTGAGATAGAACTAGTCTACGCAGCTACGGACCCCGAAGACAAGGGCACTTCTGATAGGGGCACCGGACGGGGGGAAGTTTGCTCCTCCACCACAGAGAGTGCGACAAAGTTGGCAGATTGCCCAGAGTCTTATGGGATTGTAGTTAGCCAGTCTTCCACCTATACAGAGGATAAGTTGTGGAGAAATACGGAAGAGAGGATGAACCTGCGAGAAGGGGTTAACGGGACTTCGGTTAGCAACAAAGTGGGTTACGTCGAAACCTCAACCACAGAGTTTTCCGCTACAGAACCCGTGCAGGGGGATGAGTCTAACTTCTCGAACACACTTGTAACTACAGATGTTAATGGAGCAGATGCCGTCTGGAAAGCTTCCCGGAGCGACAGAGTCTCCGACCCCGCAACTGGTAACGAGACAACCAATTACCTTGGCGGCGGACTGGTAGACGTGGACATCAGTCTGGTACCAGACAGTACCGCAGCGGACGAGGGACATTTAGTTTTGTCCTCTACAGTAAAACCAATTGGGAATGGGGAGGCTATCCGAGTGACAAAGACCCTTCCAGAGTACCCAACTCTGGTTGAGGAAAAATATGACCCTTCTTTAGACGCTTGTGTCAGGATAACGAAGGACGTAGTCGACCCAAGCACAAACCCAACTTGTTCCTATGCTGCTGGGGACGTAACCGAAATCCAAGCTGTAGACAAGTGGCGGAGCGTTCGTATCAGGACAGAGGGACTTGGTGTTGAGAAGACGGAGACCTTACCGGGAGTATTTCAATTCAGGTTTCCCCCTGTGCTGAGAGGTGCTGAGTGGAAGTGGTCGTATGCATGGGCTTTTAACGCCACTAATAATGCTTATGATGCTGACTCTGCGATCATCTTTGATGTAAAAGAAGCATATTCGGCTGCGGTTGAGGGGAGAACCATCCGAGTAGTTACTGGAGATCCCACCTCAGTTGTCGGCAGTTATCCTCCCACCGTGTTCAGACCAGAAAGCCATACGTTAGCTAGTTTGGTTGCATATGCCTACGCTTCAGATAATGCCTTAAAAGCGAGAGCGTCCGCTAGGACGTGGCAAACACCCATGGCTCTCTCCGCCGCAATTTACATTGTCCCTCCTCCTTTTGATACAGGACTAACAGGGATTGATATTGAAGGATGGACAGTTAGTGACATCCCTGCAACGACTCCAACAGACATTCCTTCCGGGTGGATTACTATCGGGGTTTCCACAAGAAGACTGCGACTAGGCTATTACGAAGTCCTTGTTAAACAAATAAACAGCCCCGGTCCTTAAAGTATGAGTGAAAGAGCCGATTTGGAATCCGAGGAAGGGTTCGGACAGCCCCTTGAATACAACGACGTGGAGGAACAGGAAAACCCTCCTCCTCAAGAGCCTACTGCCTTTTGGGAAGTAGAGGAAGAGAGTGTGCCAGTGCCCGACGCCCCTACCCCCGAAGAAGATTCTGCTTTTGATGATATTTATAAAAACATAAGACCTTCTTATGAGGACCAACCCTACATCCCGGAGACCTCTTTTGGTGATTTTGATCCAGTTCCAATAGGGGAGAATTATTATGGGCAAGGGAACACCGGTGGAGAGACGACCCCAGTTGAGCATCCCTACCCTGAGGGAGATGGAGGTAATAACGGAGGGCTTCGTCCATTCCAGATCATTCAAGTGAGTGACACGGTGGTTCAAGTAAACACAGGTCGCGCTCATTGGAAAGGAGAGTGGGAAACGCCAACGTGGGATGCGGGTGGTTTTAACGAGGATAAAGTCATTAGTGCGACTAGTACCCTCCAGCTAAAATGTGACATAGCAGTGGAAGGAGTTGACGTGACGGTAGATGCTTTAAATATTGGATGGGACCTAACTGCAACGTATCAAGGTCTTCCGGCTAGAAATTATGAAATTGACTTTATCTCGGAAACCGTCACCGAATATGGCACGGATGCCGAGGTGGTTATTGATATTGCTGTAGTAACTTTTACGGATGGAGCAATTTCCAGTATAGACCAGATTTTAGACTACAACCCCGTACTTCCGTGGAACCGGGACATTGATACAACCGCTGATGGAGGTGGCACAGGTGTCCCTCCCCCATAAGATATGAGAATACTAGCTTGCATACTTTCTAATAAAAAGGATGAGGAGATGATTCCTGAGTTCCTTCGTAGCTGGGACCAATCCGCAGTCACGACAACTATTGTCCTGAGTGATCGAAAAAATCCAGTTGAACTGGAGCATGGTCTACCTCAGCACTCGTTTATGTGGAAACGCGGAGACATTTCACCGAACATCATTAAAGCTCTTCGTCAAGCGGCGGAAGTTTATGAAGCAGATGTTGTCCTTAAACTGGATTGCGACGCCGTGCATAATACATTTGATTGGATGCGTGAGGGCGGAGATTTGATAGGGTTCAAGCACGCAGAGGTGGAGGATTCTATTTATGGATGCTTCTACGCAGTTACTACAGACACACTCAAAAACGTTGAGGCTAGTTACCAAGAAAAGCCCCCCAGAATATCGCGTGAAGACATTATGCTTTCACTTCGAGCAAAAGAACTGGGCTTAGACGTTAAACTCCTGCCTCTGGAGGGTAATTTTGTGGGAGCAGATGATCGTATCTTCACCCGCCCCGAAGTCTTTGATGGCACCGTAGCCATCCATTGTGGCGAGTTTGGGCATTCGCCGAAGGGAAGGGATAAAGCGCGAGAAGCAATGAAAAGCTTCAACGACTACAAGGGGCGGTAAATGTTGCACTTTGTAGACAATGTCCTACATTTTGCACATGAAAATTATACTTTTAGTGGCGGCACTTTCAGTTACTTTTGCGACCGCTCAGTTTATTATGGTCTCCTCTGGGGGCTGTTTTAATCCCAAATGCACCTGTGAAGACTGTAGATGCGGCCTTTTCTGCACTTGTGACGGTGAAAATTGTAAATGCCCTGAATAGATGAGATACCTAACATTATTTCTGTGTTTCCTATTTGTTGGATGTGAAGAGGAGCTTCCTCCTCAAGTAGAACCGACGAGCTTCCTGCCAATACCGGGGGAGAACACCCCTGCAGAGTTTGATCCACAGGCTTCTTGGCAAGTGGTCTATAATGGTAAATATAGGAATTATGGGCAAAAGAATGTGATTACAGATGGCTTCGGTTTCCATCCACAGGGAGAATTCTCCATTGCTTACTTATCAGCCCATTATGAAGACTGGCGACCAGATGCCAAGGATTTTGATCTGAGAGGGAGTAAACCCCTTGGGAAGTGGAAAGGCGAGCGTTACATTGTCTGGGACCACCCCAAGAACAAAGCAGTCATGCGTGAACGCATCCTGTATGTTAAGAGGAAGGGCTACCACGCTATTGACTGGGATAACGTTGACTACAAGGCCAATTCAGGAGGTCTCTCCTATTTCAAATGGTTGATTGTTGAGACGAAAAAACAGGGATTGAAAATTGGTTTGAAGAACGCCGTAGAATACTTGCCCCACATCTCCACCCAGATTGATTTCGTGGTAAGTGAGGCTTATAACAAGTCTGAACAGACTATTTATAAAAAATACGGACTATTTGGCGTCCACATGGGTTACGGAAACATGACTTATCCCCCTTTATACAGAGTGCGGAGTGGTTCCGAGGGAAACAAATATTAAGATTTCCCTACATAAATTTTAATTTTTAAATTGCAAAAAGGCCTTTATAGTGGGGACTAGTCCTATCCAGTCCTATGGCCAACGAAAAACCCCTTACTCTCGCAGAGGCGAGGAACCTTTTATATAAGCACGTTACTTGCGATCAGAGTGACGCTTGTGGTGAGTTCAGGCTAGCACTGAATGAAGCCTTGGAACGAATTTATTCGGATGGAGTTTGGGATGGCTTGATGGTCCGTGCAGATGTTTCAGGTTACATCACTGACAATGTTTTGACTCTGCCCTATGCTTATGATGCGATGCTCGCTATTGCACTGGATGACCACCCCTACGACATCTTTTCAGAGGAACACGAATTCTCCCAAAATGGACCCGCCGTGCAGGATGCCGGTGAAGGGGGCTGTATCGTCATAGATCTTGGTTTTAACGAAGTTTCCGAGGAAAGCGTCCGTCAATACAAATTGACCATGGACTCTACGGACTTCGATACCATTGAGGGTTTACTCAAGAAAAGATTTGTGTATCTTGAAAATGATACGGATCTCATCTACCCGGCCAACATCGGCGCACTAAAACACGCTCTACTCGCAATCTGTTTTGAAAATGAATCGGACATTCAAAGGGCACAAGCTTATTGGGAGCAGGCATATTCAATTTTAAACTCTGAAAAAGCTGTAAACAATATCGGCGTGAAGCGCCCCCTCCCCCAATCCCCTTGGGGAATGGGACTACCTAAACCCGACTCACTTTTATAAATAATGACCCCACAAGACATCCACGGATCTCTAAGCGACTTGAGGTCCAAGAGACATCTCCTTACTAAAGCCTACCGAGCCGCAAAGCGAGCCGGTCACTCTGCCACCTCCTCACGGAGGGGAAGGGGTTACGCGGCCAAGCATTTTCTTGAAGCATTGAAAATTAAGGAGATGGGCAAATCAATAGGGGTTCCCGTAGGAGGTATTGTTAACGCCTTGGAGCGTAGAAATGAGGCCATTAATAGGTTGGGCGTTCAGCAAGAAGAAGAAGATCGGGCTAATGCAGCCATCGCTGCCGCCCGTGAAGCGGCTGATCCTGACCCTGTAGATTTACTCCCACCGGACGTTGATGTTGATGAAGGAGTTGGCACGAGCCGCACAGGTGACACTATTTACAATTTTGATTGGGCGGACGAAGAGGAAGATAACTTATATTTAGACTGGGAGGATTAATACTATGGCTGAACCACCAACCTTTTTACCACGCGAAGATCTTGAACCCGAAGACCTGTTAAGAAAAGCTTACGAAAGACGTAAGAGACAACCGCAACAGCAACAGCAACCGCAACAAAATTCACGACCCTTTACTGGAGTCGCTGGCGGCGGTCTTATAAGTTCAAACGTAGGCGCACCTTTTCAAGCTGGTCCAACTGGACGAAAGTTTGGAGAAGGGGTCAACCAATCTGGATTTGTTCCGAACCGTAAAGAGGTTAGTCCTGCTGCTATGCAGCAAGCGGGGGCCGCTGCTGTAGCCTCAAAAAAGCAAGAGCAACAACTTCGGGGCCAAAAAGGCACCGGTTTTTACATAGCAGGACAAGATGATAATGCCCTTACAAAGTATGCGAAACCAAAACCAAAACCAAAACCGGAACCAAAACCAGATCCTTTTCTTGCTCAAGTTGGAGAAACAGAACTAGGTTTTCAAACTGAAGATGAGAGGCGTATGGAGGCCGCTAAAGAAGAGAGCAAGAAGAGAACGGATTCTGTTTGGAACTCGAACCTACTTAAAGACTCCCGTTACAAGCAAACGCTAAAGAAGGTAGCCGAAGGTAAAAAAGGTGTAGAAGAGGCAGAATCAAACCTCAAACAATCAAAAAAAGAAGAAGTGAAGAAGAAGCCCACGACAAAACAAGCCAGTTCACGCTTCTCAGATTCAAGAAAAAAGGCTGCTGCATTATCCAGATACAAAGACATTGATTTTAATAAAGAACGCGCCTCCTTACTCCGAAGAGGAAGAATTTCCTGAACACAGCAATAGCAAATGAGTGATCTAGAACAATCAGCAGGAAGTTTATTAGGCGGTGAATTTGTGCCTAAAGCTCCTGTGTTTCAGTTTCAAGATGGTACAGGGATTGAAGACAGGTATCGACATACGAAGAACCTGTTAAAAATGGAAACGGATTACTTGAAGCAACTTGATGAAATATCACGTTCTAAAGCTTCTCGTCAGGACGTTTATATGGAGACGCAGGCCATGGAGAGGGAAGCCGAAGCCCTTTTTGATATTTCCAAATTGGACCCATTGGCCGATGACTATGATAAGAAATCTCTGCGATATGCACCTATGGCAAAATACTCCCCTGCAGTAGCCAGAGCATTAGATCAAATGGATGGACAGAGAGACACTGCTCTTGAGATCCACGGCACCATTGCAAAGGAAGCAGGAGCCGCTGGCATTGAGGGAGAGGAATACCAAGATTTGGTAGATAGAGCAAATGACTTTATCCGGCGGGGGCAACCCGATAAGATTGCTAAGATTCTGCATATAGTTGAGCGCAGGAGGCAGGAAAAAATTATTCGAGATAACGAACGTCTTCATCAAAACAGGCTGGAACACGCGGCTGCTCAGAAGAAAGACACAGCAGCTTCAGATTATGCAAAAAAAGCTGAAAAATTTCAAGAGGATGTTAACAAACTGAATTACGAGTTGGAGGACCATATAAAGGACTCAAGTAGAGTGGTTCGGAAGGTCATTGAAGGTGGCAAAAAAACATTTGAGGAAGGCGCTCGCGAAATCATCCAAAATGAAGAAGTTGGAGCTGAGGATTTTGACAAGACTTTGGAGGCCTTTAAAAGTACCAATTCTTTCACCGAGTTTAAAGATACCTTAAAATATGATGTCTCCCCCAACCGCATAGCTCCCTTGTATAATAATCTAAAATCTTGGGATAAGTACAATGATCTACAAACAAAAGGGGTCCGGTTACGCTCACGGATGGATTCTTTGAAGAAGCCTAGCCAAACCGAAGCCAAAACCGAAGCCAAAACCGAAGCCGAAGCCAAAGCCGAAGCCAAAACCGAAGCCGAAGCCAAAGCCGAAGCCAAAGAGGCAGCAGAAGACATCATTGGTAGGGTAACTACTAAGTTTTACGACAAAGCAGACTCTTTATTAATAGAATAATATGGGAAATAATAATTTATTTAAAGAACTTAGGGACCACCCTAAGTGGAACACTCTAACAGACGAGGAACGCGATTCCGCGATAGGGGAAGCGGTCGATATAACAAACGATCGTATAGATTTATCGGGGTTAAGTGGGGATGACGCTTTCAGACACCTTCGAGGTTTGTCTATGCAAAGGAACATCCTAGATGTAAAAGCTGACAATCGAAAGAAAATAGCCCCTCTGCAATATGAAGGCGCGGTAGCCGCCAAGACCGAGGGCGAAGGCGAAGGTAAAGTAGAGGATTGGATGGCATTGGACTGGCGCAAGGCTGAAAGAGCTAACGTCGTTGAGGTTAGAGACCTAGCCAGAAGAGAAAGCCTTATCCGTGAAGCTCTCGCTCCTGCTATAGTAGAAGGTGATTTCAGTAAGAACCAGAAAACTATTAGCGCGGAGGTGGCGCAGTTAGACAGGTATGACCAGTCTTGGATAGGTAGTTATAAAAATGAAGCAGAATACTCATGGAAGACCCGACTTAAGGAGGATAAACTTGAGGTAAATCCACAACTTGCTCTTAGGGGGTTTGAAAAATTTCGCGAGGCAATAATTGACTCGGACGCTACCCAAGGACAAAAGTTGGAGGCATTATCCAAATTCAAAGCATATTACGGTGTGCAGTTGGATGATGCCTCCTCCTACCTTACTTCAAAAGTTGTACGAATAGATCCGGCGGGACAACCTTACTTAGAAACCCCGCGTACCTTGGAGGAACTCTTCGCCACCAATGCGGATGGTACAAGAGGTATTTTTGCTGAAGGCGATCGAGATGGAATCCTTAGCGCAGATAAAGAAGTCTTCCTCACCCATAAAAGATTAAAGGAGATTAGAAAGGAAGCGGGAAAAGGTAAGGCCTTTGAACCTTCTCCTACCATGATAGCGGAGTTCGCCGAATTTTACCTGAAAGGTCGGGATGATGAACTAGCTGGGGACGTTTTTGATGGAGATAAAGATGCTATAAAACAGGTATCCAATTTATTGAAAACAATTGTCAATAATCAGGACGGTTCGTGGCATGACAAGGAAACTATCCGTACTAACCCGGATGGCACTAAGTCCCTAAACCCTAACCTGATTACAGAAGGTACTGAGGAACAGGTACGGGAAGCCCTGAAGGGAGAGGTGCCGCAGGAACAGGTGGAAGCTTATGTTGCTGCAGTCCATAAGGTCCAAGAAAATCAAGCTGAACACAGGCTTCACCAATTTTTGCTCCTATATCCCCCAACTGGCAACAAACCAAGTGGGGACGAACCCGGATGGCACTCGACGGTAGCAAGGGCTTTTTCACCTATTGGTAGGAGATTTAACGTCTTTTACTCCTCACTCACGGATAGTCAAAAAGAAGCCCCCGCTAAAGAGATCATGGACGCCTTTGATGAGTGGGACCCGACAGCTAAGGACTATAAGGATATATTTAAGGCAGCTTACACAGAAGGTCCTGCAGGACCAATGCTGGGAGCGGGTGTTCCATATGCTGCAGGTCAAGCAATACTGGCAGGGATGTCAGCGGCACCCGACGAAGGGATTGGGAAAATAGCGCGTCATGTAGGGAGGTTTATGTCGGGCGTCGAGCAAGGTGGAGCCACTGCACTCCCTACGTTAGGTATGGGACTGGCCGCAAGTACGGACGCCGCCATCGGTTTGGGGTATAGAGAAGATGAAGCTAAAAAGCATTTATGGATTGGTGGCACAACTGATCAGGCCAGCGAATATGGAAAAGCCCTCTTAGAGACGAGGGATTTCATGAGCGAGGTCACTCGATCCCATGTTGAAGCTCTTGGTAAGGGAGCTTCTATAGGTAGTGAGTTTGGTAAGGAACTCGCTATAATAGCCGCCACTATGGGGGCGGGGGCAACAGCGACTAGATTGAGATCCGTCACAGCGGTAGCTGGGAGGGGTATGGTTCGGCGTGCTTCCGTTTCAACGGCGGGGACGTCTCTGGCTGATTCTTCATTAGGGAGCGCCGCTAAAACACTGAGCGGAGTTCAGAAATTTAAAGCCGGTTTGAGTGCTGCTTCTCGTAAAGTAGGGGAGTCTACTTACTTTGGATTACAAGCATCTAGGTCTGGGGAAGCTATGTATAGTGAAGCTTACAGTTCCTACAAGTCCAAATTAATGGCTCAAGGAGTTCCAGAGGAACAAGCTAGTGAAGAAGCTGCTCAAAACGCTATCTTAGTTGGAACAGGGGGGATGCTCATTACGGGCCTAGTTATGAAAGTAATTCCCGGTGGTCCAGAAGCACTTTTTGGTAGGCGTCTTTCCCGCATGACTTTAAAACAACTCCAGTCCAAAATGGGAGGTAAACGCGCCTTCAATGCGGCTATGAAGAGTCCTGAGTTTAAAGATCAGGCAGTTAAAGTTTTGACTAAAATACAGGCCCCTTCAGTAGTTAAGTCCGTAGGTAAACACGGGGCATTGGAGTATATAGAGGAAGGGGTAGATGAATTTCTACAGGGAGTCTTGTCACAAGCAACCCACAACCCTTACTTGACTATGGAGGATGCAGTAGGTAATGCCATGCACGCCGCTATGATTGGGGGAATTATGGGAGGAGCTATGGGAGCCTTTCAACAAACTCGAAGAAACCCAGAGACGGAGAAACACCTCTTAGCGATGAGGGAGACGATCGCTCGATTAGCTCCAACCAATCCTGAACTTGCAAATGCTTTGAAAGGTGTTACTGACGCTGCCGAGGAAGGGATTGACCAGTTGGAAAATGGCAAAACATATGCAGTAAATCACGTTACAGGTCCCCGGCAAGGAGTTTATAATGCAGAAAAAGATGAGTTTGAATTAGTGCCATTAGAAGACTCAGAAAAAGAAGGTCCAATTACAGTTGCTCGTACAGCAGTTAAAGAGGTCCGCGATAACCTAGATGACCTAAGTCCAGCTTCGCCCGACGATGTGGGCGTATTGACGAAATCCGCAGCCTTCCAACAGAGGGCAGATGAAATATTTTCAGAGAGTGGTAATGATATATCGGGTATCGAGAGTTCCATTAAAAAGTTGGAAGCCTTGCAGAAGAAAGTAGCAGACGATAGGGTTTTTGGGGCTTCGAGTTCGGTTGTAATCGTTAATGAAGCTATAGACACTCGACTGAGGAGTCTTCGAGCCAAAGCGAATAAACCTGATGTAGTGGGGGAGAGACAACTCAACAGTGATCTAGGGAACTATGAGAAAACTTTAACCGCTGAAATTAATCCAGAACTTATTGTAGAAGGCACCCTGCGAACTAGGTCAGGTATTAAGGATTTCTTAGCTGGCTTTACGGATCGGGCGAATTCATTACTTAATAAAACTGATGCTGTATTTGGGGTAGCTAAGTTATTGAACATACACTTTAGCGAAGGTGACAACAAAAAAACACAAGCCGACGTATCAACAGTATTAAACACTTTATTTAAAGACATAAAGAAGATCCATGAAAAATCCGGTGCAATGGCAGCTGCGGGTGCGGCAGACAAAAAGAGAGCTGCCAAGGCATTGGAAAAAGACTTTGAGGGCGCAGTTAATAAGGCTTATAAGGAGCTTGCGTCAATAACTAAAAAGGCGTCCATGACATGGACCGATACTGCTGGTTCAGATCTAGCAGTTAACGCAGAAAGTCGATATATTGCTATCCAAAGGTTGAGGGACCTACTACCACCATCATTCGACCTAGATACTGATGGTGTCCGCCTCCCCTCTATAGATGAACTAAATCTTGAAGGGGAGGGACTTGGGGCTTCTGATGAGGAGGACGCAGCGGATCTATTAGTGGAGGCTACTCCCTTAATAGAGGCTTACGATGAACTAGGTGAGGACGCCCCTAAAACAATAAAAGACTTCTATGCGTGGGCCGAAAAAGAACGTCGTTCGGCCACGAAGGAAGTCATACTAGCAGCTTGGCAGCACATAGCTAAAACTGAATTTGAAGCTGCTGCCACTGCTGCCGCTGCTGAAGCTGCTGAAGATGCTGAAGCTGAGAAGAAGGCTGCTACTAAGAAGAAGAAGAAGGCTGCTACTACTAAGAAGAAGGCTACTACTACTACTAAGAAGAAGGCTGCTACTAAGAAGAAACCTGAAGTTGAGAAACCGCTAGCGTGGCTTGAAGCTGAAGTTGAAGCTGAAGCTGAAGTTGAAGCTGAAGTTGAAGCTGAAGCTGAAGTTGAGAAACCGCTAGCGTGGCTTGAAGCTGAAGTTGAAGCTGAAGCTGAAGTTGAAGCTGAAGTTGAAGCTGAAGCTGAAGTTGAAGCTGAAGCTGAAGTTGAGAAACCGCTAGCGTGGCTTGAAGCTGAAGTTGAAGCTGAAGTTGAAGCTGAAGTTGAAGCTGAAGCTGAAGCTGAAGTTGAGAAACCGCTAGCGTGGCTTGAAGCTGAAGTTGAAGCTGAAGCTGAAGTTGAAGCTGAAGTTGAAGCTGAAGCTGAAGCTGAAGCTGAAGTTGAAGCTGAAGAAGCTGAAGAAGCTGAAGAAGTTGAAGAAGTTGAAGAAGTTGAAGATGGATTCCTTTATGATGAAGATGCTTTGGACAAAGTTCCCGAAGAGTTTATTAAACATATATTTTCGGGAGAGGAAGCTTTATTAAACAGTCTTGAAGAAGTAGAAGCAGTCCGTAGCACCATTATAGATACCCTAGCGGACTTAGAGTTTATTAGTGTGGATGAGGAGGAGATGATTGCACGCCTCCTTAGGGACAGAAATACAGTAGCGAAAGTCCTAGCTACGCCGCCCGTGCTGTCCAAAGTAGTTAACATGTATGAGGCGCGACTGCGTAGCGAGATTTTAACTATGGCGGTACTCTTGAGAGATGCAATCTTGTATAAGACAGATAAATCTCCGGAGGGTTTACCTACCTACACCCCTCCCATAACTCCAGAACCCGCCACCCAAGAACCCGCCACCCCAGAAACCCCAGAATCCGAGCTTAACGAAGGGGTAAAGGCGGAGGAGGAGAAGACCCTGACTCCGGAAGAGGCATTTGATGATCTCTTTAAAGATATAACTGAAGACACTGAAGACACTGAAGACACTGAAGACAAGGAATACACTGCTCCTACTACCCTTGAACAAAAGAGGCAAGACGAGGAGTGGCACAAAAAGCGCGGTGAAGAGCTAAAAGAAGAACGTCTGGACCCAGAAAGCGAATTTTATGGCATACCTGTTACTACGTATGATTTTTTTGGTGAGAAAATAAAGGGGAAAGTCAAAACCACTGTTAGAAAACCAATAGATGAAATTAATGCAGAGTTAGCAGAACGTTTTCCTACAGGGGATGCTGTAGTGCTTGGCAAACCAAAGCCCCGCGACGCAACCTTTAATCACATAGGTGACGCCCTAAAAGACAAAAAGGTGGGCGACCTCTCAAAAGAGGATAAAGGTAAAGCATTTGGTAATTTCGCTAGGCCAAAAACCAAAGTAACCCAAAGGGGAAGGACGGGGGTGGTGCAGGTGTTTTCAAACAGTCCCATGCACATGGCAGTTGCCCTGAACCATGGAGACGGTTTCGACATTGACGTTCCTCCCGACACCAAGGTAAACCCAGCTATCCTTGTTGAAGAAGGTAAAGTTGTAGGAGTAAAATTAGTAGTTAAAGGTAAAGTAGTAACTTTTAAGCGGGGCCAAAAACTTTCAGACCTTTTTGCGGACACTGTTAATGAGAAACTAGCGGATCAATCAAAACGGGCTGCTGAGAATACGGTTAGCACGGGGCTGTACGATAAGGCAGTTGAGAATTTAAAAAATGATGTTGAGTTATCACCGGAAGAGATTAGAAGCATAACCGATACGAAACCGGATGATCTGGAAGATTTAAGCGTAGCAGCGGCACTTGACGCAACCCCCAGTTCTGGTGGCTCTGGATACAGTGCCAATCTTGCGCGGTTACATATCCTTATTGCAAGAAACCGCTTATTGGGGGCTGGTCTAAATGAAACCTCTAATGTAGAAGCCGTTGACGCCGTTGCAGATGAACTTGGGCTTATGGGCAACGACTTTGAACAAGTGGTAAATGAAGTAGTACTGAGGGATAACTCTGATCAGGATTATATATCCAGACTACATCATATATTAACGGCTAAACAAGGAGAAGACGTTTCTTTTTTAACAAAGTACGAGGATGGTCAGCAAGTGTGGATAGAAGAACCCAATGACTTAATTAAAATAACTACCGCTAATTACAGCGAAAAAGAGTCTTTTGGAGGTAGTTCGGCAGATGCGAACTATGGAGTTGATCCTGCGACAGTGGAAGCACACGCCGTAGGAGAGCCGTGGGATGGTGATCAATACGACGACGATACTAATCTGGAGGAAGCCAAAAAAATCCGAAGTTTTTACGACGAATACGGGATTCCGGGCCAAACGGATTTTGATGAAGAACAGCACTCATTGGGAGGTAAACCCGACCCCTCAGTTGTTGCGTTAATTGAAAAGTGGGGCTTAAAGGATGGGGACCCTGAATCTATACTAACCCTCCTAAAGAAAGTTGTGGAGGACAAGTCCCAGCCTGCGCACTATAGGTTCCTTGCCAACATGCTATTGAAAAGCAAGAGGCTTAATGTTAACACCCTTCGTCTAGCTATTAGAGCTACTGAGGCAGGGAAGTTAGCGGCAGGTTCAAAACAAAAATTGGATGATGGCACGACACAGATAGTAGTCAGTAATAATCGAGATAATGGGCGAGGAGTTCATGACCTAGTTATGCATGAACTTATCCATACTATATTGGATGATACACTTGATGGTACTTTAAAAGCACAGGTAGAGGCCGAGCTAGCTCGTGTAAATGACCCAAAAAGAAAAGAGGAGCTTGTAGAGGAATTAAGAGCCATTGATGAAATCCAAGAAGTAGTAGATAAACTAATACTTAAAGCCCATGGCTCTTTTGTAGGTCTTTATTTTAACCAAACGAAGCTGGACGAGATAAAGTTAAAGGCTCTTGAAAACGAATTGGCTAGATTCTCTCTAAAGAAAAAGAAACGCCTTCTCAAGAAGGGTAAGGTAAAGGTCCCGGCAAAAGCTACGGAAGAAGAGGTTGATAAATTGTTTTTACAAATGCGCTATGAGCAGACGAAGCTTTCTGATAGTGAGAATACTCTAAACCAGATAATGTACGCTCTAGGTTTTAAACCTGATGAGCAGGGTGAGATGACTCAACAACATTCTCTAGAGGCTTCACGAAAAGAGTTTGTTGCTGCACTTCTTACGGACCAAAATTTCCAGTGGTTCCTACAAGCCGCCAACGAAGGGAAGTTTTTCAATCTAGCGGTTAAGGCTGTTTGGAGAACTCTTACTGGAAATAAGAGGGGTGACACTTTAGGGCATAAAGCGATTAAACTGTTTCTAGAACTTGGAGAGGTTGGTTCTGTAGGGGAAAGGGAAGTAATAAGCTCCCGTACTAAGAGGACTCTAAAAGAGCTTCGTGGTATCGCAAATGAAGAAGAACTGAAAAAGTATAGAGATTCTAAGGCCCCTCTTCCTCCCCCAGAAAGTAGGCAGGAATCTTTAGCTAGGCGTAGTACCTCCAACCTACCAGCAGGCGATTTTAAACGGGGATCGTTGAGAGTTGATTCACGGTTACAACAATTTGGTTTAGCTCTAACTGTTAGGTCTACAGAAAGAATGGTGGAAGCTATGGAGGAGCTAGGCTTGGAAGGGTTTTCTGCTGAGAATTTTAATCCTTTCATGGAAGTGGAGGGAGTAGGGAAGGATCATTTAGGGCAAACACAACAGGTGAAGCTGGTAGCTGTGCATGGGCATGAATCAAAGGAACCCATATTGGAGATACAGGTAGGGGAAACTACTCACTTTGTTACCTACACTGACCCCGCACTCCGCTTGGGTAAAAAACAAGATGTTAACTTCCAACACGGAAACAAATGGCACGCAATCGGTTTAGCGCCGAACCGTCGAGTTGACGGATCGACAAGGAAAGTTTTCAAAAAACCTCTTCACCTTCAGACGGTTAAAGTGACCCAGAACCGCGGTACCCGATTTATATATGCTTCTCACCGTTCGAGAAAAGATTATGAGAAGGCTGGTGGAACTGATATTGCGTTGTTGAGTGCCCAAGAGCATTCGGACTTTTATGGGAACCCTTCAACAGTAGGGGACCTTATTAAAGCCTTAGCTAGCGGGGCTATGGGGACTGACTCTTACTCTGAGGAGTACTGGACTGCACGAGATAGCGTGGAGTTGGCTAATTTTTTCCTAACTCATATGCCTAGCTACCTTAAAAACGCTCCTGTGACTTTTGATCACAACGGCGACGGTAGCTCGTGGTGGATGTATAGGGAGAGGAAAGACCCTGAAGAGGGATATGGAATGAAACTCGGTAGTAATGGAGGTAACACAACTATTTTTCATGAACTGGCTCACGGATTTACCGCAAGCTCGCTTGAGTCATATAATGAATTCGCTGAAAAAGAGTCGGATGCTTCTACTAATGTAGAAGTGGCCCGACTCATTGATGCCCTTTACCACCATATACTTGAGTCTAACTTTCTTGAATCATTGGATTCTAGCGAATTCCCCTTCGCTGAAGAAATTGAGTATGGGATGTCAAGCGTGCATGAGTTTGTTGCTCAAACTTTCAACTCATCCACGTTCAGAGATTGGCTTAACGAGCAGATAGTTACGGATAGAGAATTATTAGACGATGTAGGAATCCTTAAAAAAGAAGTAAGCGCATGGGAAGTTTTCAAAAAATTGATTGCGCGTCTATTAAACCTCAATGTACAGAAGGGTTCTGCATTAGACCTTGTACTTGATTTATCGGGGGCTTCTTATGAAACCTCAAAGAGCACCCCTAAATCACGGATGGTTGAGGGGGTTAACACTATAGAAGACTTCCTCAACAAGGTTAGAGGTAAAGGTTATATTAAAGAACTTAAAGTCCTAGCTAAAGTACTGAAGAAGGGCATGAATAAGGAGATGCTTAACTCCCCTATACTCTTCCCCGAAAGGCATGACCGTACGGGACTGGTAATGGGTACTGTGGGCGCAGAAGCTCCTATAGATATAAACGAAGGGATTGATTCTACCAAAAAAACTGAGGATCGGATGCCCAACGCGGTAGCATGGGACATACTATCACAGCTAGTGTTTAAACTCTCAGTAGATACCATAGAGAGTTGGAAGGTTTTAGAGATAGCAGGTCTTCCTAGTGATTCAGAATTAATGAAATCCGCAAGTGTGGTTTTTAATTATGCGGGGCCTCATGCGCTACGGGATGAAGGTATGGTAGCGATGCTGCAGCCCGAAGAGTTTAATGCGTTTAGTAAAGCCACTGAAGTATTAGCTAAAGAATTTATAGAGAGACCGGAGCGTTGGAGCGAGCCTAGGATCATCGAAAAGGAAGCTTCCGGCTCTGACTCAAGCGGCATAAAACCCGGTACCGGCTTGTTGGGAATAGGATCTAACCTCACTAAAATTGAATGGGATTCCAGTATAAGTCCCCGCGCTAACCGAAACGCTAAGAATGTTCAGGCGGCAGCTATTCATGTTAATGGACAACGCTATGAAATAGAGAGGGGCACCGATAAGTACGATGGACTAGTATTTGTAGGTAAGGGTGGTTTGACGTTGAGGATTGGTAGTGATGGTTCTTGGTCTTTTACCCCCGGAGACCTTGACGGGAGTATTATTCTAGAACGTAGAGGGGAAATGTATGAATGGGACATTAATGAAGACTTCATAGAAAGCCTCGAATCTGAAGAGACACAAGAATCCCTAGGCAGGGTAGCGAAAAAGAGTGCCGCCACTTTTGGAGAGGCGGGAATGCACGTTCAAGCTGTGCAATCTATATCTACTTTCCTATCGCAAGAAGGAGATCTGGCTTCTGCTCAGATATATGCCGCTCATGGATTCCTAGTTCGCGCCAATGAAGAACAACTGCGCAAGGTTTGGAAAGCGGTAGCTAGACCACTTAAACTCAACAGAGTCCCGAAAGCCTACCTAGGCCGCGAAGAAACATTCAATTTGATATGGAAAGCCCTTACTAATAACGCGATAGACCGTCAAATATCTTTGACGCCACCTAAAGTTGCAGGTAAACGCATTGCTTACCCGAAGCTACAAGAGGCATCAACACCTCTGGCGAATGAAGACGATACTCAATTCTCCATGGCTTCTCTGGCCAAGAATCTCGACATAGACTCTATTACCCGAAAAGGTCAGGGCGCACCCGACTACTTTGAAAGCACTATTGTATTGGATGAGAAGGAGGCAGACAAGGCAGCAATAGCCGATGTTGTAATCAAAGCCCTTCTTAACAGGATGTATCCGCACGGAACGTTGATGAGGGGGAGCAAGGAGCTTGCTCACTTCGTCGAGTCTGCTGGAGAAGATATTTTACCTTATGAAGAGATGTTTGGGCCTTATCCAAACTTTATCTCTGCTATGGTTGTGGATTCTATGTTTGTGCAGGATGAGACACCCTACCAAGGAGTAGATTTACAGAAACTCAGGCAGGATGCACTATCAGGAGGTTTCGGCCCCACCACTGCCACTATTTTGGATCGCGTGCTGTTGGCAGTGGAGAGTAACTCTGACTTCTCTCCTAGCTTTACTCAGGAATACTCCCACGAAGATGGTACTTATGTGGCTGACCGCGTATTAGCAGGCAGAGCCATTCACCGCTTCAACTTGCCTATATCAGTTAAGGACTACTTAGATATAAGAGAAGCGGCCAGAGCAATGAACCTCTCCGTCATGGACTATGCCGGGGAGTTCCTTGAAGGAACTACTCCTTTTGACGTACAGAAAATTCTGGAATTCTCCAGAGACACGGCGCAGCAGGCATCTGAAGAAACAGAGCTAACGGCGGCTTTTGCTTATCAAACTTATCAAGATGACCTTACCTTCAAGGCAAAGGAGAAGAAGCTCCCCGCCTCCTCTCCTGTGCAGGAATCCATGGGTAGACAAATTTCGGGACTACCCGTCGAAACCCTCCCTGAGGAGTGGCAAGATATAGGTAAACCGCAAATGGATTTTATGTCTAGATATCTACCTTTTAAGTGGGTCGGTGAACTCTCACACATGGATTATAATCCCGATAAAAACCAAATAACACTCCATGGAGTTCTTGGAGGTTACCATGTAAAAGTAGACGTAATTTTTAAAGTAGATGAGTCGGGGCCTGAAGATTTGGAACTCCCCGTGAATGAGGGCCTCCAGTATAGGTACTCTGGTTCTCCACTTATGAGTCCCGGTGAGAGTGAAATCTATATACCTCATCCAAGTCGTAACACCGTTGAAGTAGAAAAAATTATGATGGGGAGCATGTATCGGTTTAATGCATCTAATTACTTGCGACACGTAGACGAATACAATGTTCCAGACTGGGCTAAAGCCATGTTCGGCGTGGCGGATTTGCAGGACGACGAATACAACATCCACCCTGATCTTAGTGGCGAAGGGTATGAAATTATTGCAGAAGAACCGCCTGAATTAGAGGAAGGCTACGTCGACATCTTAGGTAAGGAGTTTTACATAGGCCCGAAAAGAGATGCGGTTTCTGCTCTAGTGTATGGCAAAATATTAGATATAGCCAAAGTTACTGGTATCACGGAATTATATACTTTTGCCAGTAGAGAGGACTCAGGAATCTCGAATGATGGTATTCTCGACACTGGATACAAGACATGGCCCATTAAGTATGGTTATGATTCTGTAGAGGATGACGTTATTGATACATTAGCGCCAACGGATGCATTTTTTAATGAGAGGGAAATCCCGGACGAAGCTAGGGATCGAATGAAGGAACTAGCAGGACCTAGGCAGAGCGTACTCCAACTAGTTAGTACGGATGAGGGAAAAGCGCTGTGGTCAAAATTTGGGGATGGCTTTTCGGCGGTAAAATCGCTTGAGGAGGAATCCATTAGTGATGTAAAACAGCTGGTGGCGGTTATGACAAAGTTTGCTAAAAAGCGTAATTTCTTTTATGATATAATTGATGAGGAGGGGGAAGCGGCCTTAAACGCAGAGGTAGCGGAGGCACCTCAAGAATCACTTAGTTCTTTTACTAAAGAAGATATACAAGAGTATATTGCAGATGTCTATGAAAGACTAGGTTCACAAGCTTCCTTCCGTGTAGAGGATGAGGTCTCCCTCGAAGAATTGAGGAACGCTGACCTATCAGCAAAAAACCACGCGGCGAAGTTAAAGATTAATAAGGAGACTCAGCCTTTTATGTATGCTTGGCTGGTGAAGCATGATGGTAAGTTGGATTGGTCGAAGATTAATACTCAACAGGAGCTACTACAAATTGCTGAGGAACAGTTTGCCGTTAGAACCGATAAAGAAAGTTACATTCATACTCCCGAAAGTACGGAAAAATCCGAAAGGCGGCATATAGCTGCTGCAAGAGCGGCGGCACAGAACGGTAACGAGGAAGCGCGGGATATGGTTAGAATTTATGACCAAAACCCGCAAGAAAACTGGAGGCTGGTTTTAGATCGTTTCATCAACCCGGAAAGAATGCAGTCTATAGATGAGTGGTTGGGATTTTTGGAAAGTATTGAAGATGTCTTCTTGAAAGATCTTCTTTGGGAAATTCCCGAAAAAACCCTTAAAAGTAACAGGGCTTATGGGCTTGGCACTGTGACTACGGTTAACCCTATAATCCTCACTGAGATACAGGAAGCTTTGGAGAAGGGTCAGTCTTTAGGTATAGTTAAGCATTACAATAAGCGTTCAAAAGAATTGGCTCTGATTAAGGCACATCCTGATTCTTTTCAATCCACGAATGGGGTTTGGGTTAAAGTTCCACAGACAGCAGCGAGTAGTCCTGACTATGATAACGCTATACAATCAGTTCGTGACTTTAGTCGGGACTGCATGTGTACTAAGACATACAATGCTAAGTATATTGAACAAGGGGACATGTGGTTCTTGGTTGATACTGATAATCTCCTCACGGAAGCGGTTGTTCGACTGGTCGGCGGCGATCTTAAAGAGATCGTAGACGGAGATAATTCTCATCACCCATACTTTTTTCAAAACGATAAGAACAATCGTAGGTTTCTAGCGGATCTTCGGGTTTTCTTTAAAGAGCGTCCCGAATTGGCGACAGGGCCTCAGTTTGAGCTAATGCAGGATCTACTCCGACCCCCTGAAGACATCGTGGACATGTTCGAAACGGGGGATATAAATGAAATCAAAAAGTGGCTGTTGCATGATGTGGGGATATCCATCGTCACTGAAGAAAACTTCAACAGGTTAGAATACCTCAAAGAGAATCCTGAGGTGTGGGATGCCATGAGCGAGTTCTTCGATGGCTGGATAGATGATCATCCCGCTACGGACGTGGAAAACCTAGGACTGTGGAACGCCTACATTATCCACGGCCTTGGTATGGCAGGTGTACCTTTCTTTAGGTCGCATGTAGATTACCTTAAAAATCAACTTGGTGATGCAGCCAACAGGTCGATAGCGACCTACGGCGACGGGGAGAGGGCCCCCGGTTGGGATAAGGTGATAGTCCACAAACAAGGAATGTTCGCGGATTACGACCCAGAGGTTCAAGGGGAAGTGGTTAACTTGGTACTGGATACTTACAGGGACCAGTATGAAGATATATTAGAGAAATCACGCGAAGAGCGCGAATGGTTTGATGAGTTTACTTCTGCTATTCAAAAGAGAGCGGGGGTGGAATACTTATACGAGGAGGGGAAGGACGCGTTGCCGCGCCGCTTGCACGCTCATGAGATGGTTGATTGGACTTGGGATAATGCTGTGGTGAGGGTGCCGTCTATATCGAAAGCGGCTGGTATGTGGGGTGAAAATGCGACTCAAGAAGAAAAACGTAAGTATGCGCAGCGGCTTGTTTACTCCCAAGAGGAGAAACGCGCTCGACGGGAGGTGGAACATCATGCTCGATTGCAAAATGCACCGCTTCCAGATGACCATTGGAGCCTTGTTGATGAAGCCATAAACGCTATAGAACGAGGTATAGAGAACTCTAAGAAAGTGTTGGATGCTTTAACTCCTGAGGAAAAAGAGAGGCTTCAAAACCTAGATTCGGGGAAGCTTACTGGCTATCATGTTGAAAACGCTCAAGATCGACTGACCTTGTTTAACGAACTTATTATTGATGCGTTGAGAGTTATTGCGGGTGAACATCCAAATATTTCGCGAGGCACGGGGTCACCTGAGACCTTGATAGATGCAACGAGCTTATTTATCAAGTGGTACAACGATGAGACAGAGTTCGCAAAGAATTCAAGTGACTGGATGATCCCGGAGCCGGAAAAACACTACCTGCAGAAATGGCTCTCACGCCGGAGTGCCGAGGTGGACAGGCAGATGCGGGAATTAGAACAGGCTATTTTTACAACTAAATTTAACTATGGGGTCTCGCGCCCAGATAAATATCCTGTTTCTGAACTATTAGATCACCTGTTTGATGAGAGGGGTAGACCTGTAATTCATGTTTTTGATGCATATGTCATAGATCCATTCAGTTTCACTGACCGGATGGTGAGTAGGCACATGGAAATGGATGAGGGTGTTAAGGCTCGCAGAGAGGCTATTGATGTGGAAATACTGGAACGCTTTAAAAAGATCCCGTTGTCCGACGCTTTGGCTGCTAGTGAGTGGTTTAAAAGCGATATTGGAACAAACTTTCTCCTAGATAGTTTCAGCAGAAATGATGGTTCCCTGAAGATGGTGGAATTGGATGCGACTGATTTTGGGCTAGTTACTGTACCCAGCATCGCGGACGCACGATTCCCGTTTGATGAGATGGAAACAACCATCCAACGGGTAATGAATAACTTGACATCAACACGCCGCAATATGAGTGCTAAAACTAAACTTAGACTACTCAAATTCTGGCAGGAGATAGAGAATCAGGGGTATGAAACTTTTCTGTGGTTTACTGGTAACACCTACGGCTCTTCATATGATACTGAAGCGGAAGCCATCATGGAAACGTACGGGGAACTGTATAAAAACCTGCAAAGCGATCTAAGAGCCGACCAGCAAAACCTAGAAGGAGAGAGGGAGTATAATGAAGCAGTCCTTGGAGCAATTTTGAATGTGTATGATAAATACGCAGAAGATGAACTTGGGGAAGACTGGGAAGAAATAAGAGATGAAGTCTTACGTTCTAATAATATAAATACTTTCCAATCCAGGCAGGCCAATTGGACCCGGAGTTTCTTACAACGGACGCTAGGTATAGTAAACCGGAACAGCAAAGGGGCTCTCAATACATACTTTGAACAACTTCCTCACATATCGGAGGATTTAGATGCCAGTATTACTGCGTGGGAAAAGGTCTATAATGAAAATGAGACGCTAATTGACCATAGCATACAATATCCTCAGGGTGGGACGTCTCCAAGTCTTCCCGGAGGAACATCTAAGGCGCTACTACAACACGCTTATCCCCCACCTCTTGCGTTATGGGATAAAGTACTGAAAGAAGGGAGTGCCGCCGAGCAGGAAAGATTTATCAGTGTGATTAAGGAAAGTGGTGTGTGGGAAGAGCAACTCAAGCAAACGGCAACAGCCCCCGGAGACGTATCATATATATGGGACAGCCAGAAACGCACTGATGACAACAGTAACCTTGAGTTTGAGCACGCTCGCTATGATGGGGCAGACCTCTTTACTATTTGGTTACTTTCACATCGGGATCTTCCTAAAAATGCTGAAGAAGGGAACCTAAAGTTCCCGAAAGAAGTGATGGATCAGATGAAACTTGTAATGAGGGACTTTGAGCCAGAAATGTTCAAGGCTATGCAGATTCAAGCGAACTTCCAGCCGACAAGCAAAAAAGCTTACGAAGAAGCTTTCAGAGAATTGGATGATCTTAGTCCTGAGTTCAAACTTTTCTTTTCTCAAATTATAAAAAACCTAGGGGAGGTAATGATTGAAACTTATCTTGTGGATAATCCACTGGGTTATCCACAAAGCCATCAAGAGGCTGCACGGGATGCGAAAGAGCTAATGGAATCAGGGGGTCGTTGGATGAGCTTTTTAATTAAAGGGGCCCCCGGCTCCGATTCGCGGCGCGAATCGGGCGAAGAAGCGAACCATATAAAAACTATTGCCGCAGCGATCAATCCGCAGCAAGTAGAGGGTCCTGATATGTCCGTCCACAGCGGTGAAGTAGAGGCCTATTATGACAGAGATCAAGACGAGATAGTCTTCAACGCCTCCGCGATTAAATCTCCTGAAAGGGCAGGCGAGTTAGCCTTCCACGAATTGACTCACCGTAATGTATTTTTATTGCCTCAAACAGAAGAAGGGAGAAAAGAGCTTCGAGACACTATCAAGTTAGCTAGACCTGTGTTGAGGAAGAATCTTCCTGAACTTCTGAACAAAACAGGACATAACTCTTTAGAGGAACTGAAAGCAGACTACAAGTTTTCCGGGGAGGATGCAGAAGCCGCTGTAGATTTTGAGTTACTAGCACGCTTCTCAGAGAGGCTGCAGCAGCAGGAACCAACCCTGTTTAAGACTATCGTGGCTAAAATCCGCGCTTGGTTGCGTAAGTTTGCCAATATCAAGATGAGTGAGAACGACCTACTGGTATGGCTTCGTAATGATGCCATGACTGAGCGGGTAGATAAAACCATTCCAGACAGTGTTGTTGCCATGGCACCCGCGCAGGCTAGTGAGCTTCAATACTCTCTAGGCGTCCGCACAAAAGACCCCAATAAAAAGGGTGTGCTAACTGGTAAAGCCGCTTCTCAATCCGATGAAGTTATGAAAGATTTGGGTTTGCGTAATATGAGGCTTGCTCGATGGCTTTCCGTATCGGGGCAGTGGGGAGAAACCCTGCACCCAATTAAAAGAGAGCTAGCAGGAAAACTTACCGAGGTAAAAGAAAATGCAGTCTTTTATAATGACTCTATTCACTATTACCTAAAACAAGTCACAGGCAGTGATAACTTACTTAAACTTCGTAAAGATCCAAAATGGGCAAACCTAGTTGAAGACATTAATACCACTCTTGGATCTGTTAATGATGATGAGATGATTGATCGTTACTTAGGACCTGCGCGAAGACAGAACCTAGAAAGGGATTATAAAAAGGTTTTAAGGGCCGCTAACAGGACTTGGGTGATGGAACGAGCAAGAGCCAAAAAAGTAGCTGCACTGGGTGGACCTAAAAACGTGACAAAGGCAGCAAATATACTTTCACAAGCTACCGAAAACCGCCGCATTGCCACGGAAATCCATCACAACACTTACAAGACTGAGCTAGGTAAATTATATGCAGATGCCGCTAAACTATTTCGCGTAGAGCAAGCTAAGGCATTGTCGCGAGTCGGAAAATATTCACCTGAGTTAGCAGACTCCTTGTCAAACATGAGACAGGCTATTAATGAGCTTCAGGAGCAACTTACAAACTCTGAGATATTAGTTCGTAGTAAGGAGACGTTAGACCTCAGGAGGTTGCAGGCTCAGATTAAAAACAGTAAAGGGGTTTACCTTAACCTCTCCTATGAGGGTATGGATAACCACAAATCGTGGGGACACTTCCTTGAGACTGCGAGTGATGACGCTATAGATAGATGGAACTCCGGTTATCAAGCTTTCGAGGAAGAGTTGCTTGAAAGGGAGGCCGCTAACCTAGCTAAAAAACACCCTACATTAACACCTACGGCTCTCATGAATCTTGCGAGAAGCCTCAACGTGAATGATCCGAAGTTCAGGGCGGAGATTCAGGATAAGATGAAATCTTTCCTTGCAAACTTTGGTAAAGACAATTCTCATGAAACTCCGGGTCTTATTAATACTAAAGTGTTAAGACACCGAGCAGATATTACTAAAGGCAAAAGACTCCTTGCAGGACAATACGAAGACAATGTATTCAACGCTTCGCGAACGATGATTGCCTTGGGGACTTTGTTGGCAAACAATCAATTCCTCGAAGATACCTACCAGCAATTGGAAGATTTAAATGCCAAAGCAAAGGCTGAAGGAAGGAAAGACCTATACATAACGAAGAGTGAAAAAGAAGCTGCTGCTGCAGGTTTAATTAGTGTTAATTCGGATTTCGATAAACGTTTTGGTGGTGGTGAGGCTTATGGGCCTATGAATAACATGTATGTCCACCCCGCCACAAGAGAAGCTTTCTTGGAGTTTGCACCGGCTGAGATAGGGGCCATGCACCGACATGTCTTAACAATAGCCGCGCAGTCGATGGCTAATAAAACAACACGAAGACTACGCACCCACATACGTAACTTTATAGGATCGCCTATGTTTTTGACGGCGATGGGAGATCCCCACGTAGCTCTACTTCATTTTGCAATGGGTGCCTCCACTGCCGGTCAGCGTGGTGTAGGTGGAGTAGCTGTTCGCAATATCCAAAAGAAATATGGTTTCACACGCGGGGTTTTGAAGATTCAAGAGGGTCTCGGAATCACTAATGAAAACTTGGACACTCTTCACGGAGACGAGCGGAGGCAACTTCTTGCTGAGTATAATTTATTTGGAGTAATGGGTCAGGACGTTGCGGTAAATGCTTATGAAGAAATTAAACAGGCATATAAAAAGGAGGGCTTAGAAGCTCCACCTATGGGCTTCTTTCTTTCTGGAGGACTTGTCCAAGGTGAGGGGCTGGCTAAAGCTAAAAAGCATTTATGGATTGGTGGCACAATTGATCAGGCTCACCAAGGTTTTTATCAATCAGAAGATGACTACTGGAAAATCACTGCATTTGAATCTCAACTCCAGAAGATTGCTTCAAAGTGGGGAGTGGTAACTACTGGAAAGACTAAACGATTTTTCGGAGGGATTTTAGATCCTATGGAGACGAGGAGGCAAATGGATAACATGTCTGCAGAGCAAGTAGACGATATTCTTGACGCCTACCCTCCAACTACTCCCTTGGAACGCAGGGTATTAAAAGACGAGGGTCGTAAAGCTGCTGCTATCCACATGTTAAAGAGAGAAGCTTCAAATAGACTTAACATTGGGATGCCTAACTACACGGCGGCGGTCGCTTGGGTTCGGACGTTGAAAAAATATGGTCTCACCGCATTCATCGCTCCTTTCATTACCTTCCATGCAGAGGTTGGAAGAATTATTGTGGACATTCCTAGGAAGTTAATCCTTGAGGATGTTAAATTGTATAAAAGAACTGGAAACAAAAAGTTTTTAACTTCGGCTATCTCAACTTTTCTTGGATATGGTTTTACGGTAAGTATCGCAGGAAGCACTATATCGAAAGCGGCTGGTATGATCTTTGGTTTGTTTGGAAAACTGTTCGACGATGATGACGATGAAGAAGAACGCGCTCTTCCATTAGAGTGGTCTGAAGAAAACAAAGCCGGGAAAGAGTTTCAATCTCATTACTACGAACATAAAGATACGGCTGTCTTATCTCGTGTTGGAGATTCGTTGAAGTGGATGGACACATCCTATATTCTCCCTCACGCCAGTATCGTAGACCCTATCAAACTTTTCTTTAGGATCTTAATAGAAAACCCGGACGAACTAGAAGGGCATGAAGCTCTTTGGTCGGCTCTCTCAAAATCATCTGCTGGAATTGTAAGTCCTTATTTTAAGGAACAGCTTTGGGTAGATGCCATAGATGAGGCACTTGGGGAGGAAAGTATTCATACGCAAGCTGATCCATACCCATTGAATCGTGGCGGAGCAGTAGCTAAGGCTTTAATTGGAACTCAAATTCCGGGAACCATTACTGATTCGGTGAAACCAATTAAAGCCATCCTCGCGGGTGGATCTTACACCGAGTATGGCCGCAGGTATACTGTTGTAGATGAAGCTGTGTCCCAAGTAATGGGAACGAAAGTTATTGAAACTAATATTCCCGATCAACTTGGACGGGGCTTTAGTAAATGGCATAAAGCGCAGTCGGACGCTACTCGTGAGTTTACATCGAAAGTCAAAGCAGCAGATACACTCTCTGAAAGAGAGATGGCTAGATCTTTACAAAAAGCTAGATTTCAACACCGTTTATATTACAATAGAGCGCGGCGTATGTATGTCGCGGCGGTCAAGCTGGTTGGGAAAGAGAAAGCTGACATAGAGCTTGATCAAGCACCATTCAACAAAGCTACCAAATACGCCATCCAAACTGGAAAGTTTAGGCCTTGGACTGTTACGGATGCTACACTGGACGCCGCGTATGAAGCTGGTATTAAAATGAAAGATGACCGTATGAAATTTTTGATTGAATCAATGAAAGTTGAAGAGGAGCAATTCGAAGATTAACTTCGAAGATTAACATGAAAAGAATATCTATAAGCAATTTGAATAACTTCCTCCAGACCATGGCAAATTGGTTTGAGGCAGGGGGAAAACCCGTTGAGACAGAGGAGGCTATCAGAAGAACGCAGATATGTGTTAAGTGCCCTGAGAATGCGGCGAAAAATTACAAGGGTAAATGTCCGGGGTGTTTTTCTCGCAAGGCGCTGATGTTCTTATATGGATTCAAGCAAGGTAACGGGATTTTCAAACCCTCGGTGCTCCCCCTCGATGAGATACCCGACAGAGACAAACTATTCTACTGCAAGAAGTGTGGTTGCGATTGCATACTTAAAGCGTTTGTCCCCCTCGGCGTCATAGAGGACACGGAAGAAATTGAATACCCAGCGCATTGTTGGGTGACACAAAAAAAACCCTCGCCTAGATCCGAAGATCCAGACGAGGGCTAACTACTAACCTAAAGAGGACTCCACGTAGGCCCCCGGTTTTTTCTTTATCGTGGTTACAATTGAGATTAGTGTTACTCTGCGGCGAGCTTATTTTCTCTTACGTCGATTTCTTATTCGAGCTAGTGTAGCTTTTCTCGCGCCATCTGCACGGTTGGCAGAACGATCTCCGAGTCCAGCTATTTTCCCGTTCTTGTGAACGAGGTCTTTTCCTTTAGGTGTTTTACCTGCATGGCCCATGGCATAGGCACGCCTTCCCAACTCTGCTCTGTAAGCTTTACGGGCTGGTGATGATTGGTCGCGTTTATACTCTAATTTGTAATTACGTGCCTTTGCCATAAGGCACATTAATTCAGTTCAAAGCGATCGTCAAATCTCTACTTCGCCAGCCACCTGCCTCCCTTGTTCACGAAAGAACTCTTCCCTGTTTTTGTGTATTGATCCAGAATAATCTTAAGAGACTTGGCAATATCTGCATCATCCTGTGACGCCCATACAGTCTCTCCCAGATCAATACTCACCCACTCATCAAAGAAACTCACGCACATCGAAGGGCCTTCATACAGCGAGGTTGTCTCAAAAAGCTCGTGACCAAGGTAGTCGCCTTCTTTACAGAGCTTTATTGCTAGATCCCACCGGTTCTGCGCCTGTTTCCAAGAAAAGACGTCGTCCCCCGTGAAAACTAGATGCTCTTTGAGAAGAGCGACTGTGTCGTGGCGATACGTCCAAGTTCGTTTTATTTCTATGAATGACTTCATAATTCATTTTGGTTTGTTTTGGTTTATTTTGGTTGGTGTTTGCCACGTCTGCGTGGCGGAAATTACGCCAGTGTTTGATTAGGAGATCTGGCAACTCCCGTGTTGTTATGATGATTCCGTCATAAACAAAGCCGAAGCAATATCTTCGATGACCCATTCTTCGGGAGGTTGATCCCAAGGAAGTTGAACGGTTACACCAAAATCCCTAAGGAGATTGATATACTTTCTGATATGCCGTTGTAACCAATAGAACGAGTAAGAACTCGCATTGTTATCAACTAGACGAACTCCACCAAACGACAACGATAATTCTTGATCGTGGGCGTCTGTGCGGTAGTTTCGGCTCATCTGTTTTCTAAGGTGCGCACGATTGAGGGGATAAACCATATTCCTTCCATCGTGGTAAACGCTTTCACAAGCGTTGCACTTTACGTTGAACTGCTGAGTGGATTCTACAAGTTTCTCAGCCGTTTCCCTAACCCTTGAGGAAAGTTCAACAAGCTGTTTGAGATACTTCTCGCCACTAGCCTTTTCATCGGTTCGTGGAGCGAAGTAATCTGTAGCACGATCAGCCAGAACAGCCTCCATCTCCTTCATACGAGTTTCAATGGTGGCCTCAAGCTGGACAATGAGGTTACTGTGATCTTTGAGGGAGTTCTCTCTCTTAATCGCCCCATATGCTAGACATTCGACCAGCTCCAGTAGTCCCTCAGAAAACTGGGTGTTTATCTTGGAGGGGTCCCCTCGATAAAAACCACGCGCCTCATAATCGTCTGGATTTTCAGCCATTTTATCCGCGTCGACCGTGGATGGGTTGAAGCCCATCATCAAAGTCTTCGTAATACCGGCTGTGAGGTTTTCCTTGGTTACTGCATACGGATGCCACTCCGACCGAAGTTCTGACGTCCCAAACAGGCTCACATGAGGAACGGGTGAACTATGGTAATGCTCCTCTGGGACTCCCAGTCGCTTCTCCCATTTATGTTTAAGATATGAACGAGTCTCTCTTACAGAAGAAGAGGTCCTCGAATTAACATATCCCCAGTTCAAGAGACGGCACTCCCACTCTACTAAGTAGGTATCTCTGAAAGAGATTAGCGGGTAGTGCGTAGCTCTACTGTCATCATTGTCCTTATACCAGAGAGTCCCATCGAACATTTTCATTCGAGTAGTAGACGCTCTACAAGTAGGATCGTTAGCTGCAGCAGTTCTTAATGCATTTATATTCATGTATTGTTGTTTGTTTTGGTTTGTTTTGTTTTGGTTTTTGCTACATCTGGTAGCTGAAAAGGTAGGAGGGCTTTCAACCCCCATTCATTATTTTTTTAACCGCAGATCGTTCGGGCATAGAAGAATCGCATAGCTTCAAAGAAGCCAACGCGGAAGTTTTTGCACAGAGGTCTGCCATCTATAGGATTATTTTCCATGAACTCGCGAAACAACACAGTTGCTTCAACGAAGCCCACGTATTGATGAGGCGATAACACGATGAAGTTCAATCTCACCACGCGCTCACTTCTCTTATCAATTGATCCCGGAGATGTTAATTTATGCCAGATGTAAAACGACATAAAATCAGGGACTTCTTCATCATCGATTGACCAAGACCAACGCTCATACTCGTCCTGCCAATGATCCTCGTCCTGCAAATGATCTATAATCATATCGCCGAGAAGGTGTGCCGGAACGTCATCACGGTTCACAAGGAAGTCATTATCCTTAGCATAAACAGTATTGCACAAGGCACTTCCTGTCTGAACGAACTCATCCAAATTATCCACCAGCCATTGTTGATAAGCGAATGGCGGCTCTTTTGGTGTCGGCCCGTGTGTATGTTGAGGTGCCTTTAAGGCGACAACTCCCTTTGTTCTTTTTAGTGTATCCATTTTTAGTTGTAGTTGTAGTGTTTGATGGAGTAAATTAACTCCATACTAGCCACCGCGCCTGATAGGGCGCGATGACCAGAGTTGGAATCAAGTTAATGATTAGTTGTTGTGATTAATCAGTGGTCGCATGTCGATCACCGAACCGAATGGATACTTTTCGGGTTCAAGCCCGAACGTCATCCAAAGGACCGGATATGGTGGAGGAGTCTCTGGGAAGGGACCCCAACCATCCGTGAAGAACACCATGCACGCGGGATTCGTGGGACAATGTTGCTTTACCCATTCAAACGGAGGCCTGAAATCAGTGCCCCCTCTGCCTTTGGCAGTGAACTTGATCTGGTCCGAGGAGTTGTAACACTCCACATCCCCGATCGCGGCATCATTATCCATTACCCACACACGCTTGATGTTACAAGTGCGCATAGCTGCAGGGATTTCCGACTTCGATTGATTAAGCCAGTAGTCATACATTGATCCACTGGTATCGATGGCGAAGACCATATCTTTGATCTCAGGTCGGTCGATGGCCTCCACATAGAGTCCATCAGACAATAACCTACGGTCAAACACTTCCTCGCTAACGTCAGTCGGTGAAGAATTTAGGATGAACCTCTGCAAGAGGGTCACCCAATCCACCTTAGGTGGAATCTTCTCCAGCTCTTGAAGCAAGCCAGCAGGACAATCACCGCGCAGTCTCGCGATCTGCGCAATCTTCTGCTGGGTAGCCGTCCACTTATCCTTCAAGGATTCTTGAGGCTTGTCACGAAGAGGTTTGGTTTCCACACCATCCCCCTCTTCATCGCCTTCACCTTCACCCTCTTCAGGGGCTTCTTCCTCTGTAAACCCACCGACAGAAACACGTTTCCATCTCTTGGCAGGTCCACTGCCGTCGCCGTCACCGTCGTCGTCACCGTCGCCGTCACCGTCGTCGTCACCGTCGCCGTCACCATCTTCACCACCTTCGCATTCTTCCTCATACTCCTGCTTCTCCTTCATGAGTTGATTGTAAATCATCTCTTCGGAGGTATCGCCGAAGGAAGCATCCATGATAATCTCTCCTCCCGGAGGATTAGCTGGCAGTGCAATCTTATTGCACCACTTGGACAGCCTGTCGATGTAGTTATTGATGGGGATGTCACAAGCGACGTTAGCTACCATGGGATCACACCCGCGCATTCGGTGGAAATGAATCCACAAGCAGTGAAGCATCTCATGAAACATGAGACCAATCTTCTGCGCATCAGTGTTAATATTCCAGAAGTCTAAGCCTATATAAACTTCCCTTCCATTGGTATACGCCGTGGGGCAGTCGTCTCCTCCTACCTTCCACTTCAGGGATATGACCCCCGACATGAACGTATTCAACTTCGGTTCAAAACCAATCTGCCGAAGCAGTCGGTTAACGTCGTGTTCTAGTTCCTCTTGCGAGGTCACCACTTTATTTGCTGTAAACATTTGTTTGTTTTGGTTTTTGGTTTTTGGTTTGTTGCTACGTCTGCGTAGCGGAAAGTTTCCCCAACCCCCGCGTTGGGGGTTGGGTATTGGGTATTGGGTGTTAGAACTGGAGCTTATCGAGGATACTTTTGGCAGTATCCGATGCCGCGTTACGGGCAACCTCCGATTCTTTCAGAAGGTCTGTGTCCCAATTACCCAAGAGGGACGCCTCCTCTGCCAACTTTGCTAGAGTTGGATCTGCGTTCACTACCATGTCCGGCAGTATTTGAACTAGGTCGGTGATGTTCTCTATAATAGAGTCATGCATCCGTGACCCCTCTTTGAACGTCTTCATCTTAGCAATGAAGTCTTGCAAGACCTTGGCGAAGCGGGTATTTAACTCGCGTGTCACTGCCTTGTCAATGAGGTTGTATTTAGCTCGTGTTTCTGTCTCCATGGCGCGTCTCATGTCCTCAGTCATACCTTTGAGGTTACCCAAGGAGGTAGGGTCCGCTACAGGGAAGGAGGTGAACTTGAAGTAGATCTTCTCAGCCCACTCCTCCACCGATGCATCCCAAGCCTTCATCCCCTTAGCATCCAAGATTTCTCCCAGCTTACCAAGGTTTTCTTTGGAGCGAGTGATGTATCCCTTCTTAACGGTGATGTTTCCCGTATACGGGCACGTCTCCGCTTTATCATGAAGGTTATCAAGGAATTCCTTCCTCAACGCATCGAACTCAGGTATCACCCGCTGGGTGAACTCACTCACACGCCAGTAGTTCTGACTTGGAATGACCTGCGCTCGCACATCCTCTTCATGCCGCTTCCCTGTATCGGGATCAATGACTACCTCTTTCGAGGAAATCTTGACCGTGTTCCGATCAAAGAACCTGCGGATCTCCCGGATCTTCGCCTGAAGGGGGTCGGTATGTTCCTTCGACATCAGGTAAACCCCACCAGTGGTTTGGTCTGCCTTAAGATCGAAGTGGCTTGCCGAGGCTCGCTTCACTTCCGCCGAACTAATCGACGGGTTCCACGCCCCCACGCTCATGCAGTAAGTTACCGCATAGTTAGCGAGGGATTCTTCCTCGGCAGGCTGACTTTGTCCTTTATTGCTATTGTCCATGTATTGTTTAGTTTGTTGGTTTGTTGGTTTGTTAGTGCCACATCTGGTGGCGAAAGGTGTTAACTCTCTTGCCCCCGCGCCGAGCCGAAGCTGATAGGGCGCGGGGACTGGAGAACTAACTCTCCGTTACTGGTTGTTGTTACTCGCGACCGCAGAGTTCGAGGACGTTATCCCCTCTCCACTTAGCGAGTGCTGGGTGGAAGTTCAACGCTGGCTTCTGCTTCGCGATGCACTTTCCTACATATGACTCCATGAAGGACTTCTCTCCCATAAGGCGAGAAGCTACCTTCAGACACGCTTCCACGTTCTCCTCATTAGCCATGCCAGTCAGCTTACAGGCGACCACCCACTTCATAGATGGGTCCGAAGGGATTTTAGCCCCGGTGGGATCATCCAAGAGGTTCTGGATAGAACCTACGCTTTGAATGATCTGAATCGCCGTCTCAATTTTCTTACCAGCCTTATAGCCGACAAGAGCGTTGAGGTTAGCCGACAGTAGCCGATCTCTATCGGCGTGGAGCATGCGCTCACCGGTGTGTTCATCCACTTCAACGAATTGATTTAGATGAATACCTACTTCCGTCACTGAGCGGAAGCTGGCGAAGTTGGACCGACCATCCCAAGTAGGGACATCAATATCATAGAAGATATCAATGTTACTATGGACAACCGCCTCCAACTCAGGGAACAACCCGTGGGATGCCAAATGCTCTTGGAATCCCTCAACAGAAGGCTCAATCTCATAGATTGCCATCCTGTTGGCAGATGAGAGAGGCAACGCCTCACTTTGGCATCCGTGTTGCAGCCCGTTGGCAAACGCTACTTGTAGGGTGTTTTCCGGAAATCGTTGATTTCCTACGCACCCGTCGTTCATCGCCTGCTTCATTATGCGCATTACCGCCAACGAAGCATCAAGGAACTCGTCCCATTTCAACAGGACTCTGGAGTCCGGTGTAATGGGTCCGTTCGCGGTTACGAACGGGAGTTCAGTGTTACCCGCATACGAGCAAGTATTGTTCTCCTTATCAACCGTTGGGATTCGGATGTCCATGGGCATGAAGTTCCCTGCCCTAGCATCGTAGTCCAGTCTCCCCATAGCTTTCGCCATGGCGTTACCAGTCTCCGTTTTACCGGCCCCCGGCATCGACAGAAACAGCGGCGTGGTTAGCCCCCGTGAATGTCCGATGTTCTTCAAGGCCCATTCGAGTTTGTCGTTAAACAGCTCAAACACGTGGGGCATGTCAGACTGTGAGATGGAAACGGCGTCATTTATTTTTTGGCTCATTTGTTTATTTATGTTGTTTGTTTGGTTGTAGTTTCTCCGTGTTATAACCGTATAACATAGAGAATTAACTGTTGCAAATACCAATTGCTTCAGTTAAAATTATTTATATGGGAAATCAACGACATGTAGGCCGACCCTCCAAGCTAACCTCAGAACAGTGGGATAAGATCAAAGATGCTTATCTTCTGGGAGAGACTTCCACCAGAATAGCTAAACGCTATGGTTTGAAGCCCTCTACCATCCGTGCAAGGGCATCCAAGGAAGGGTGGCCTACTCCGCGTAACCTGAAAGTTAAGATCGCTGAACAAATTAACGAGGTTAAAGTTAAACAACTGAAAGGGGAAATCCCGTATCATGAGGCAGAGCGACAGATGAACCATCTGGATACTGTAGCTAAGACACTTTACCAAAGGCAAGAGGCTCACCGCCAAACCATTGCCGAAATCGTCGACAAGAAGATCAAAACTAACAAGGTGCCTGAGATTAAAACGTGGAAAGATTTAGACACGGCGGACAGGATTCAACGCCGCGCCCTTGAGATGGATAAAGACAGCCCCGATGCCGTTATTAACGTCGGCGTGCTGGGATCTGCGGAAATTGTGGATGAGACGAAGAAGGTTAAGTAACCCGCACCCAACTCCCAACTCCCAACTCCCAACTCCCAACTCCCAACTCCCAACTCCCAACTCCCAACTCCCAACACCCCTAGCCATCCGGCAGTTTAACGAGCGTTGAGAGTTGGTCATTGAGTGTTGGTTGTTGGTTAGTCTTCTTCGAAGGAAAAAGCCTCCCGTAAGAGAGACTCGATTGGTGCCGGGACAAATTCCTTGTTATTCCTAACGGAATCATCCCAGTTTTCTAGGAACGCCGTGCATGCAGCTTCAATTACTGCCATTTCACTGGTTCCCAGACAAAGGCCCTCTATGGCCTCAGCGATTTCTACTAGGCGGTTGCCAATCTCTTCCTCTGGTTGGTTTGTTTGTTTTTGTTGCATAATAAAAGTTTCCCTGCGCACGCGCACCCTGATAGGGCGGTGCGACTTATGGGATATGGACCTTAGAGGAGATTAATCCTCTTTTTCTTCAAAGAGAAGTATACCGTAACGCATACACTCTTTACAGAGGAAGATGGTCCGATTTGAGTTTGTGACGTATTGATCTTTTTCGGCGGAACAGAGGCCACAAAGCAAAGGATAATCCTTTGGTTCGCGGACACCTACCTCCTCAATAGATATCAATACCCTCTTTTTCTGGGCGTCTAAATCACTCATCAATATTTGGCGATAGGATTTCTACCCGGATTAGGACCCGTGAAGGTCCCTCCGCCGTGAGGTCGAGATTATCTACCTCATACTCCAAGAACTCTCGGAGAGTGAGAACCTCGGCTTCTTCTGTTTCTATGTAGAGATCCTCGTTTATGACGGTGACCTCCCCAGTTATCGTTAGTGGGTTGTCCATTTTCTCATGTTGTTTGTTGGTTTGTTGGTTTGTTGGTTTGTAAGAGTGTCCCCTTGTCGCTCGCCGCGACGGAACACTAAAGGATACAAGCTAGGTGCCTGTGGTCTGCGCGGGAGGGTTTCCCCTCCCACACAGGGTTAATAGTTAGGACTTGGCGGCTACCTTTTTGGCAGCACCCCCTCTTTCGAGGCGAATCTCCTTCTTAGAAGGAGACTTCTTCTTAGCAGGGCTTTTCTTCTTGGCGGCAGGCTTATTACGCCCACTGCCTTTCTCCGAGTTCCACAGGTCTCCCCCCTTCACCCAAAGCAATGCTCCAACTTGCGACATTCCCCAGATAACTGAAGGAACGAAGACCCCGAACATGATGGCGAACCAAAAGTTTAGGATTTTCCACGCATCAATGCCGTGTTCGGCAACGATCTTAGCCGTGTAGGACAGGATGTTTAGTCCTGCTGACATGGCCAAAGCGTAGACTAGGAAGGTGTTAACCACCTTACCTATGTCTTTCCACACCGGTCGCCCTTTAGCGACCACTGTGGCGAGTTTGAGCACGATAATGCTGGAATCAATGGCAATAGCCAATGCCCAACTCAGGATAACGGTATCACCCGTTATCTTGCGCACTCCTGCTGCTTGGTGGGTAATTGACAATCCCAGAAGGATTGTAGCAACTACTCCGCCCATGATGGCGACCGTCTTGTAAAACGGCCACCCCTGCTTTGATTTGTTGATATCAAGGTCCATAGCTATGTTCTACGCTACTCACGCAGACCACAGGCACCTAGTTTTGTTTGTTGGGTGCCCAGAGTAGGGGCAAAAGAGTAGGAGGGTTTTCAACCTCCATTCATTGTTTATGCTGCTTTGAAAACAAGGGTGTCTCCGGTTCCCCGGTATTTGTTGAAAGTTTTCCTGCCTCCCTCCGTAGAGAGAGGACTTACGGGTGTTTTAGTTCTTTATTTTTCTTGTTGATATGATGGATGCGGTGATCGAAAGTGAACGCTATGCAGCAGTCGAGTAATTTGTAGCGGAGTGGGTTTTTGTATCTTTGCGTCCACTCTTTAAATAAAAACAAAAGTGAGTTGTGACT
>Ga0070752_1000371_pt1 | contig 38510 bp, 39 predicted proteins | sample VirMetDEL_Aug_30_FD_77440 | JGI IMG/M metagenome (GOLD analysis project Ga0070752, IMG submission 77440) | Aqueous microbial communities from the Delaware River and Bay under freshwater to marine salinity gradient to study organic matter... | ecosystem: Environmental > Aquatic > Marine > Coastal...
GTCCCCTAAGCGTACCGTTCGCAAGGCGTCCCCTAAGCGTACCGTTCGCAAGGCGTCCCCTAAGCGTACCGTTCGCAAGGCGTCCCCTAAGATGATGGGGTCGAATGGAACCGCCTACGGAATGAACGACGGAATGAACGACGGAATGAACGACGGAATGAACGACGAACCCGAGAATAGTCCAATGGGAGAAACACCTCCAAGAAAAGCTTCGTCTAGAAAAGGAAAACCCACAGTTAAAAAAGTTTCATCGAGAAAGGGAAAACCCGTAGCTAAAAAAGCAAAAAATAGTAGAAGACCTCCCCGAAAAAACAACGGCAAATAAAATTACTATTTTTCTCTAAAACGACAAAAATATTAAAATGTTAGACAGATTAACCATAAAGGCTTATGGGGAAGACAAGAAGGGTAATTGCACATATGATTTCTTAGATGAAGAAAAAGAAATGATATATGATTTATTCTGTAGACTTTCCGAAAAATGCATGGAGAGTTTCTCAGAAATAAAACAGTCAAAAGTATCTAGAAAAGGGGATATGATATTGATAGAATATGATTTCGGCGAAGCAGAAGAAAAGGACTGTCTTTTCTATCTGGAATCTTTGACTGGACATAGGTCAGAAAATATCATATTTTTCGACGATCAAGAATACTTGATAAAAGGAAAACCAGTCATAGATTACAATGATGAATTTTTAGAGAAAATGGAGAATATTTCAAAAAGTTTAAATGGTGAATGATCATCCAAGGCAAAAACTTTTTGGACAAATATTCTTTTTCTCAAGTATATCATTCATATTTTTGTAGATATGATAAAGCTGTATTGTGTCCTCGATTGCACTATGTATACCGGTAGTGACTCTGTTAAAATTATCAATTCCAAATCTTGAACACAAAGCGTCTTGGGTATTCTTGACTCCGGGAAATAAAAACCGGGCCATTTTTGCAGTACATATGAATCTTTCTAACGGATAGGGATCAAGGCCGGCTTTTTCAAAACCTCTATTCAACATTCCCATATCAAATTTTGCATTGTGAGCCATTAACATAGAAGGACCAATGAATGCAGCTATCTTGTATGCTATCTTTTCAAATCTAGGATGACTGGAAAGTTTTTCTTTTGTGAGTCTGTGGATTTCTTGGGCTTTTTTGGTTATCTGCGCGTATGGATTGATAAAAAAATGAAGATGTCTTCCGGTTTTTATACCTTCTATTGTTTCTATCAGAGATATTTCTACTATTTCGTCTGTTTTTCCAAGTCCTGTTGTCTCGGTATCAAAAATGATAATCCTTCCAATGATATCATTTTCTAGTTTTAGCACTTTATTTTCTTGCTTGCATAGTTGTTCTGATTTTCTTTTTCTAGATTCTTTTTGTCCTAAATCCTTTTTCTTATTTTTTACCTTTTCTAACCATTCTTCTTCAGTGAGCCATTTACCTTTTTCTATTTTTTCCTTTTTCCAATTTTCATAGTTGTATGGCCTTCCATTTTTTCCAATACGTTCTCCTGGAGCTAGTGTTAATGGTTGTTTGTCTGTCATTTTTTAACAATGTTCGGTAATCATTTAAAATAAATTCCAGTTATTAAGAAAATCTTAAAGAAAAAAATGATCCATTTTATGCGTTACGAAGTCAAAGAAAAGCATAAAAACTCTCTGATCCTGAGATATCTTAAACGAAAACAGAAAATATTATGCTCCAAAAACACACCAAGGACCAAGACTATAGTTGTCAATATTGGAGAAAAAATAGAAAGGATTGAAGAAATTTGCAGTGAAAAAACAAAATCTTACTATATATTTTCTGAGGGGTACCCCAAGAAAATTCAAAAAAACTGGACAGTTTTTGTTTACTTTTCAAAAAATAGATTAATCCAGAAAGCAATTGATCAAAAATGTATACCTAGAGAAGGATCATCATACTGTGATTTTTATTTTTTCATGGAGAATATAAGCGAAGATCTTCTTGAAAAAAGACCAGGAATATACACACTAGTCACTGGTACAGTTCCAGAGAAAAATCATATTGAATCTTATTTTGGGGAAAAATTTGATCATATATATGATCCGTCTCCAAAAGTTTTTTCTTCATTTATCCTGAAAATTCAAGAGAAATGTCTTTTTTCATCCAAGAAGAAAATCAATATCTTTGTTCCCACCTACTATAGATTCAAAAAAGCATACAATTGTTTGAATAGTCTGATGAATTCTATTAAAAAGTCAAAACATACAGTCAACATTTATATTGGAGATAACAATACTAAAAATCAAAAAATGTTAGAATGGTTAAAAAAACAAAATCTAGATGTGTATTTCTCATCAAAAAATATTGGTAAATCTCAGATGGTAAACAAACTTTTTAAAGATCATCAAGACTGTGACTATATATTTTCTATAGATAGTGATCTTGTTGTACCAGAAGATATCAATAGTATAGACGGAATGATTGAAGTTCTTGAAAGAGTAGAAAACTGCGGTATTGTTTCTAGTTTTCAAACAGGAGAATCTCAGCACTGGTTTGGAAAGACAGTTTTTCCCGGAAAAGAGGGTTCATATAGTATAGGCGAGAGTATAAACGGGATAGGAGTAGCTGGAGGTTGTATCTGTATAAGAAAAGAAGACTGGGAAAAAATAGGTATGTATGAAGAAAACTATGACATATACACTGCAGATGATGCTATACTGATGGAAAAAATAGAAAATATTTTGGGAAAAAGAAGTTTGATCTCGATGGATTATCCTCTTTATCATCCATCTTCTTCAGAAGATGATAAAGGTTATGTAGAATGGAAGAGAAATAGATTTTTAAAAGACGGTTTTACATATAAGAAAGGATATCAGAAAAAATATTATGGAAAAGGTTTTTATGAATAAAAAGTTTCTTCTAAAAAATATGAATCGTATTCAATATAGAGTAAAAAGGAAAAGTGTATCAGATAGTAACATAGCACTAATAATACCATCAACTACCAAAGGTACTGATGTAAAAAATGTAGATGATCTGATCTTTTTTAGAGTATTTTTACCCAGTTTTCTGAAAACATTTTCAGGAGATTACTTCTATAATTTTTATATTGGTTACGATCATGATGATAAATACTATGGTCAAAAAAACTTTAGAGATCAGTTTTCTCTAAAATTCAGAAATCAATGCCCTCATACATTTTCTCTTGAACTGATATGTTTTGAGAAAAACATAGAAAATGGAGACTTAAGTACAATGTGGAGTATTCTTGCAGAAAAAGCAAAATTTACAAATGACTACCTTTATCAATTGGGAGACGATATAGAATTTAAATCAAGGGGCTGGGAAAGAAAATTCACAAGCTATTTGAAAGAGAAAAATAATATAGGGGTTGTTGGTCCAAAAGATGAAAACAATAAAAATAAAATACTAACACAGAGCTTTGTTCACAATACACATCTTTCTATTTTTAAAAGATTTTTCCCTCAAGAACTCAAAAACTGGTATATCGATGACTGGATCACAGAAATATATGATGGGCATATCTGTAAAAATATATTTATCAATAACAGTGGAGGAAAAGAAAGATATGATGTAGTAAAGTTAAAAAAGACCAAAGATATAATTGTTTCAAAAGATAGACAAAAAATTCAAAATATAAGAAAGAAAAAAATAATAGTCAGATCAAATTCTTATATATGTGCACAAATACAAGACATTTTTGTGATTTCTAACCCTTTCTGTCAAAAATATGATTTTTCATGTGACAATAATACTGATGCAAAAGATATATCAGTGCTTGTTGAAAATATAAAAAAAGGGGGTGATATACATATACAGTTCAAAGGTAAAAATTTTTTTAGACACACTAATTACATACATAGTTCCGGTGGAGATTCAACAACAATCCAGAATATTGAAAATACTAGAATTTCTGAGAAAATAGAAAAAATATTTTTATTTCAACAATTCTATATTCCCAATGACAAAGAAAGATATGAAGAGGTAAAGGATACTCTTCATAGAAATAGTTCTCTTTTGGCTTTTGAAAAAATATATCTATTAAATGAGAGAATATATACTGCAGAAGAAATGGGGTATGACACTATACCGGACAATATTGAACAGATAGTCATTAAAAGAAGAATGACCTATGATGATTTCTTAAACTTTTCCTCAAGACTAGATGGTTATTGTATAGTGTCTAATGCAGATATATTTTTTGATCTTTCTATAACAAATATATTCACATCTCATATGAGAAATATTAAATCTGTTCAATGTCTGAGAAGATATGAATATAGACAAGAGAAAAATCTATCAGAATGCAAAATATATCACAACTACAACTGTTCTCAAGATTGTTGGATAGTACACTCTAGATGGATACAAAGCACCTTGAAGACCAATATAGAAATAGGAATTTCTGCATGTGACAACAAGATTTCTTACATTTTCAAAAAAGATGGATTTCTTCTCTTAAATGATCAAGAAAGAATCAGAACCTATCATAATCACAGGTCTCTAGAAAGAAATTGTGGTTCCAAAAGATATTCTTCTCCTTATGTTTTTATACTAAACGGATCTCCATGTAATAGAGGAGATCACATAGTAGATAAAAATGAACTTTTTTGGCAATATCCTGTCATAACAGAAAAAACATTTTACGATCAAAACAGATTGGACGATAAATATCTGGGTATACCCTGGGCGACCATAATTGACAAGAAAAATAGCTTAGAAATAGAGGGCTTCAAAAAAATAAAAGGTACATATACATGCTGTCAACATATAAGGTTCAGGACATTAATCCCATTGATGAAAAACCTGGGAGTTGAAAAGATATATTCTCCTCACAAAATAGTAGGGGAAGATACCATCGATGGTATAAAAATACTTCCATGCCCCTTGTATGCAAAAGTAGTAGAAACCAATAAAATAAATACACTCCAAAAAAGACCTTTTCTTTATAGTTTTAAAGGAGCATATCAACAAGGTTATATGTCAGATATAAGAAAAAGAATATTCTCTATGAAACATCCGGAAAACACATACATACAAGATATAGGATCCTGGCATTTTAATCAGATAGTATATAGTACAAAACAAGATAAAAGCCAAGAATATAACATTGATAGAAAATACAGACAAAGAGAAAAAGAATATGTTGATCTTATCACAAGATCAAGATACACACTGTGCCCAAGCGGAACAGGCCCCAGCAGTATTCGTTTTTGGGAATCGTTGGGATCTGGTTCTATTCCTATTCTTCTTTCAGACAATCTCGATCTTCCAAAACATAAACTGTGGGAAAAAACTATAGTTAGAATAAGTGAAAAAGATGTAGAGAAAATATCTTCAATTATATCAGAGATAAGTAGTGAAGAAGAAGAAAATATGAGAAAAAATTGCCTGATCGTGTACAATTTTTTCAAAGATAACTATAAAGGTTGAGTAAATTTAAAATGAGATATGAAGAAATAATTTCATATTGTTGCGGCGCGTATGAAAAAGGTAATTTTGGAGGGGTTGCTAGATATGATCATACACTCTCAAAAGTATTTCCGGAGAGGAAATTCTTCAAAGGTCCTGATGAAAAAAGAAAGATGTTAGATTATCTTAGACGGTGTAAAAACCCTGTTGTTTTGGCGGATAATCATCTTTCATGTGATGTTCCAAATGAGTATCCTGTATTTATTCTTCATCATGGGTGTGCTCTCACAACTAGCGGGAGGAACCCAGACTGGGAAGAACCATGGAAAAGTCTCTGTACAAATGGTCAAAAAAAAATGATAGAATATCGAGACCCAAAAAAAACAACCATGGTGAGTACCTCAAAATCTTGTCGAGTTGATTTCGAACATTATTTCGGAAAAAAATATACTAGATTTAGAATAATCGATTTGTTGAATACAAGCGAACTAGATGAATCGAGACAGAAAAATGGAAAATTCAATGATCGACCAATAGTCTTGGGAAATTGGGGTCATGTGAAAAAAGGAAGTCGGGTTATGCCTCGTGTTATGAAAGATCTGAGAAAAGATTTTGACTTCCGTCAGCTCAAGATAAGTCCTTCTGGTAAAAGTGAAAAGGAGATCACAGACTTCAATAAGAAGAAACAAGATATCTATCTGGAATGCGATATCTTTCTTCAAATCAGTAGTAGTGAAGGAAATGCTTTTTCATCACTTGATGCCATGTTATGTGGCATGGCAGTAGTTTCAACCGATGTTGGGAAATTTTACGGGGATGTACCAGAAGATTGTTTTGTAAAGATGGATTGGAGACGCCAAGATGATCCAAGATATGTAAAGAAATGTCTTGAACAGGCATGGAGTAATCGTGAAAAGTTAGGAGAAAAAGCAAGAGAATGGTATATGAATACCAGTAAGATGGAGATATTTAAGCAGAAATGGAATGAGATATTGTCATAGATGGTATTTTTACATTCAAGTCTAATGGATAATCATTTAAAAAAATGATTATCTTTGTTACTGGAGGATGTGGTTTCATAGGATCCAATTTCCTAAACTATATGGTTACAAAGTACCCTGAACATTTATTCCTGAACATTGATGCCCTTTTTGATTGCGCTTCTATTGAGAAAATCTTTGTCAGAAAGTGTAAAAATTATGAATTTGTTAAATGTAATATCACCAACAAGGATATGATGGAACATCTGTTTAGTAAATATAAACCCGATATTATTTTCCATTTTGCTGCTTTTTCACATGTTGACGGAAGTTTTGAAGTCCCTATTGAATATCTAGAAAACAATGTAAAAGGAACGCTTGTACTTCTTGAAACCATCAGAAAGTTAAAATTAGAGACCGATTTTTTCCATATTTCCACTGATGAAGTTTATGGGGAAAGTGAAGATATCGCTCGAGACGAAGGGAGTCTTCTCCTACCTACTAATCCTTATGCCGCAACAAAAGCATCGGCCGAAATGATGCTTTATTCTTATGGAAAATCATTCAAACAAAGATACTACGTCTGCCGATGTAATAATGTTTATGGTCCTGGTCAATACCATGAAAAATTAATCCCAAAATTTATCACGTGGCTAAGAAAAGGAAGGGAATGTCCCATTCATGGCGCAGGAGATGCAAAAAGAAGTTTCATTCATGTTTTGGACGTGGCTCATGCTATTGAAGTTATTTGGTTGAAAGGTTCAAAAGGCATTATCTACAATATTGGTTCTGAAGATGAGTACAGTGTCATGGAAATTGCACAGAAACTAGTCATGTTGATAAAGGGAAAAGATGAAAATGTGTTGAATCATATCGAATATGTTGAAGATAGAAGCTATAATGACAAAAGATATCTTATCGACTATGAAAGATTGAAGAAGTTAGGATGGAAACAAAGAATTTCATTTGATGAAGGGTTAAAAGATTTGGTTTGATTCTTTAGTGTAAACATGGATTACGCCGCTCAGACTATCTTTATCGATGATCTCTACTATCTTGAGTGCAACATTTTTTGGATCCAAACAGTCACACTTTTTGATATCGGGGTATAATTTTTTGATCATTGGCGTGAAAACCTTGCTGGGAGAGAAACCGATCACCCTGATCTTATCATTTTCTTCAGAATAATTTCTGATAAAACTGTTCAACGCAGCCTTTGAAGTGCAGTAACCAGACCACTTATTTCTGGTTAATTCTGCCGATTGCGAAGAGAGGGCCAAGATAACACCTTTCGATTTCATCTTGTCATGAAGAAGAGAGGTAAGATAAACAAAACTGACAAAGTTAATATTATGATGTTTCTCCCAGACAACAAAAGTATCTTTAATTTTTTCTACTGATATCGGTCTATTGTAACCAGCACAATGGATAAATATATCTACTTCCTTAATATTTTCTGAGATATACTTCTTTATCCTAACTTTATCAGTTATGTCAAAACCATTTGTTCTAGAAAGATCATGTACAACATCCCCTTCCTCTAGATAGATTTCTTTGAGATATCTACCAATCCCAGAACTCCCACCGGTGATAATAATCGTCCTCATCATTAAATACTTTTATTTTAAAATGACGATTAAGACGCTAAACCTAAAACAATCTAACAAATATATCGAAAGGTTGATAAGAATGGGAAAACCATTCTTGATTTCTAGGGTTGGAATAGGAGCTGAGACAACTAATGCAGTAGATCATCTTAAAAATAAGAAATCTGACAAAGACACAATCCATCGTTTGGGGAATAACGCTGGGGTATATAATTTAGATGAAAGGGGAAGAGAAAAATATGCACAGTATTATCTAAAATCTCTTTCAAATAGTTCTGCATTAGCAACATTTCCAGATTCCATAGAAGAAGAACAAAAAAAAATCATAGAAAAATACAAACTATTCGCGTTACATAACAGAGTGGTAGAGCCTTTTCATTCCTGCTTGAATGATGTTAAACCATGGACTTTATCACTAAAAAGAAAGAAGATACTCATTATCAGTCCGTTTACGAAATCAATGAAAAAACAGATAGATTGTGGATTCAGGATATTCAAAGACAAAAATATTTTTGATCCCAGTCAAGAATTTGTTTTCTATAAATGTTATCAAAGTACAGCGGGTAACAAACCTCATAAAGACTGGTTTGAAACTTTTGAGATAATGTGTGCAGAGATTAAAAAATTAGAATTCGATATTGCCTTACTCGGCTGTGGAGGATACGGTCTACCTTTATGTGATTTTATAAAAACAGACTTAAAAAAGAGCTCTGTATATGTAGGGGGAGGTTTACAGTTACTATTTGGGGTGATGGGAAAAAGATGGGAAAAACAGAACAATGGACTGTGGGAAAAAATAATCAAAGAAAATGGAACCAAGATGATACGTCCAACCGGCGAAGAAATTCCAAAAAATCTGGAAAGAGTTGAAGGTGGATGTTATTGGTAAAAAATATTTTACTGTTAAAATGCATCTTTGGGTACACTTATGCAAAAGCGATGGACCAGGGACAATTTGTCAAAGAATTCTTTTAGCTGACGCATATGCTAAAAAAAATAGATATATATTCAGAGGAATTATCTCAAAACAAGAAGGCAGAAGGAATTATTGGCATCATGATGTTTTTTATCGAGATATCAACCAATTTTTTAACCTTAACATTAGAGGACTAGATAAATTTGAGGAAAGAAGTATTAACATATATCTTGAGTCTGACTATATTCTTGAGGAAGTTGAAAAAAATATTGACAGCTATTGTACTAAAGAATGGAAAGAAGAAAGGACTAAGAATATTAAAACCAAACCAAGATCCCAACTTTCAGTTCATGTGAGAAGAGGAGATGTTAGAAAAGATAATCATCCAATGAGATATGTAACCGACCAACAATATATTAATATGATTGAAAAAATATATGAAGAAATAGGAGATAAACCGCTTGTAATCCATAGCCAAGCGCCTTTTAACGGTGATAAACGACTGTATAAAAAATATAATCCCGAAATAAGGCTTGACTCAACAGGAAAATCTAGTGAACCATCTGAGTTGAAAAAATTGACCTATGCAATTTTTTCAGACTGGGAGATCATGATTAACAGCGAGTTTATGATAAGTGCAAAAAGCAGTTTTAGTTATGTCCCGGCATTACTTTCAACAAATACTGTTTATCATATTCCATTTTGGCATAAACCATTAAAAACATGGAAGTTACTTTCCCTCTAAAATTTTTAAGTTTTCCCCCGTATAGAAAATATTTTCTATATGAAGTGACTTTTTAATATTGTTAAAGTTAATAGTTTTTTCAGTACATGTAGAATAGTCAAAATCATCTTCGAGTATTTCTATTTTTGTTTCCCCATTTATCTCAATATCATTAATTTTACAGTTAGGTCTTTTATAGTGACACCATCGATCCCATGTCTGAATTTTCTTTTCTTTAATTTTAACAAAACCATTTTCTTTGTTCAAAATAAGAGAAAAAGTTACTATCTTTGCCTTTCCGGAAAGAATCAGATAGTTATATATTTTCTTGTTAACTCCAGTTTTTTTTACAAACGAATATTCGGTTGGTTTGGTATCCTTTACCACTTCAAGACTATCTTCAAATTTTTTGTATTCTCTGTAGATTATCTTAGCATACATCTTGGCCCCGTAGGGGGTAGTATGAACTGTATCCCTGCAGACGCGCGGGGAAAACTCGATATACTCCGTTATATCAATGACAGGAATATTTTTCTTTTTGAGATGTTCTTTAACAAATTTATAGAATTCAAGTCTTTCCTTATGTTCTTTCTTGGGTAGAATGATAAAGAATAATTTACAGTCTATCGATGAAAATCCATGGATAATTGTATCCAGACAAGTCTTAGTTTTCTCACTAATTTCTTTGTAACCGGTACTCAACCAGTCCACAGCACAGATAGTGGGTTTCATATCCAAAACTTCTTGAAGTTTACAAATCCCAGCATCTGAAAGATGCTGACTTCCATAACCCATCTGTATTGGATGTGTTTTCATCATTTTCGAAAAATGATACCAGTAACCTTCTTTTTGTGCAGTTACAGATGCACCAAAGAAAGATAGTCTCATTCTCTTTTAATGGACAGACATATAAAAGAGAATGGGAAAAATTTACATTGAAATGTACAGAGGAGATGGTCCAGGAACTATCATCCAGAGAATTCTTCTAGCCGACGCTTACTGTTTTTACAATAAAGATGAATTGGGAGGTGTTCTCTCTGATAAAAAACGCTCATACTGGCATCAAGACGTTTTCTACAAACGCGTGAATATGTTTTTTAATATGTCTCTTAAGAAAATAGACAGGAAGGATCAGATTGTTAAAGAAGAAAAACTTTTTGATGCAGAATGTATATTAAAAATCGTTGAAAAAAATATTGATAAGTATTGCACAGACGACTGGAAAAAAGATGTGACAAAAAGGGTGATCGATGAAAAATGGAAAAATAATCTAAGTGTCCATATTAGAAGGGGAGATGTAAATATTAAAAATCATCCCGGGAGGTATCTTGATGACAGTGTCTATATATCTATCATCAAAAAAATTATTTCTGTCAAACCAGGTTTGACCATCTCACTTCATAGCCAAAAACCATTTAACGGAGATCTTATGGAGTACAAAAAAAATATCAAAAACTCAGAAATAACCATTCATCTTGACAATACGGATAAGTCCAGTAACGGCCAAGGAATGAGTAAAATGATGGATTCTATTCTCAAAGACTGGAAAATCATGATCAATAGCAAAGTTCTCTTAACCTCAAAAAGTAGTTTTAGCTATGTGCCAGCTCTTTTAAACACAAATGAAATCCACTATATTCCTTTTTGGCATCCAAAATTAAAATCTTGGATAGATGAAAAAGAGTCATGAAAAATATTCTTGTATCGGGAGGTTGTGGTTTTATCGGCAGTCATGTGGTAGAACATCTTTTAAAAAATACTGATCATAATATAGTCATTATTGACAAACTAAACTATGCTAGTTACGGTTTTAAACGTCTAAAAGAAATGAAAATTATGGAAAATAAAAGAGTTTCTGTTTTTACCTGGGATCTTACATGTAAGATCCCAGATTTTCTTCTACAAGAAATGGGAGAAATAAACTATATTATTCATATGGCAGCCGAAACTCATGTTGATAATAGTATTTTTTGCCCGGTTGACTTTATCCACAATAATGTGATGTCAACTGTTACGATATTACAATTTGCTAGAGGTTTAAGAAAGTTAGAAATTTTTTTCTATTTTAGCACTGATGAAGTTTATGGACCAGCCTTGGACGGGAAGATGTTTAAGGAAGATGAAAGACACAATCCAACTAATCCTTATTCTGCCTCCAAGTCTAGCGCAGAAATGATTTGTCTGGCATACCGCAATACGTACGGCATTCCTCTTATGAGAATTAATGTTATGAATGCCTTTGGGGAAATGCAACATAAGGAAAAATTTATTCCCAAAGTGATCGAAAAGATTGTGAAAGGAGAAAAAGTGGATATCCATGCCTATCCGGATAAGAAAAAATCCGGGACTCGTTTCTATATTCATGCTAGAAATATTGCAGCCGGTGTTCTTTTTCTGATAAAGAATGGTAAGATTGGTGAAAGTTACAATCTTACTGGAGAAAAAGAAGTTAGCAATCTTGAAATGGCTCAGTTTATTGCTGATGTGATTGGTAAAGAGTTAAAATATGAAATGGTAGATTTCCACTCAGATCGCCCTGGGCATGATTTAAGATATGGACTAGATGGTTCTAAGATGAAAGAAATGGGTTGGATTTTACCTCTTTCCTTTGAAGAAAGCCTAAAAAACACTATTCTTTGGGAGTTATCAAAGATGTAAGCAACCTTCTTATTCCTTCCTCTAGTTTAACCTTGGGAAAAAATCCTAAGTCCTTGTTTGCTTTCTCGATAGATGCATATGTTTTTGGAACATCTCCTACCTTTACTTTTTCTACCCTTATTTTTGCTTTTTTTCCGGTTACTTTTTCGACAACCTTGATAAAATCCTTCAACTTAATAGGATTTCCGCATCCTAGGTTATAGATATTTCCAGGTTTACCTTTTCCTTCAATTATTGAAAATATACCGTCGACAATATCCCCGATATATGTATAGTCCCTCATAGTTTCACCATTTCCATATTGAGTAATTTCTTTTTCATCAAAAATATTCTTGGTGAATATATAAGGAGCCATATCTTTTCTTCCTCTTTCTCCATAGACCGTGAAAAATCGTAGCCCTATAGAGTTAAGATCAAATACATCATAATAATATCTAGCGTAAACTTCCATGCATTTTTTAGAACATGCATATGAAGATCTAAGTTTTAGAATAGTATCGTCTTCTTCATAAGGAATTTTTTCGTTTTCTCCATAGACACTGCTACTACTAGCATAGATCATATCTATATTTCCATTTTTCTTCGACTCTTCGAGAAGATGAACAAATTTGACAACATTATTTTTCACATAGTAGACTGGATCTTCAATGCTTTTTCTAACCCCAGCTATTGCGGCAAGATGAACTATCTTGTCTATCTTTCCCAAAAGACTGACATCTATATCTTCTATATCTAAATTGAGAAACTCAAAATTGGAAAATTTTTGTAACTCATCTAAATTTTCCTTAAAGGGATTACTATCAACACCAACTATTTTATGAGTAGTGTTTCTCATAGTAAAAAGAGATAAATTGGTTCCAATAAAACCACAACAACCGGTGATTAATATTTTCATTTTTTTAATATAAAATAAGATTAAGTATGAGTTCTGAAAATTGTTATCCTATCGAAGGGACTTCGAATCGCCACAGCGAACAAAAAAGCGGACCATACCTCGATCCGACTTGGTGGGACACGTGGGAAAAAGATATTGAAGAATTTAAAAAGAGAGTTATCAATCGTGATAAGGAAAAAAAATCTTTTACCGTGGTAAGAGTGAGTCATACCGAGTTTGCTCTTTTCAATAAATTTATCAAAGGAAAACCAAAAGTTGGACCTCTCGAAAGAAAACATTCTGATGGGACCGAAAAGAAAGAAGATTATCATCATTACTATACAAGTCTTAACAAGGCAGATATGGTTTGTACACAGATTGGTTACGATTTTGAAAAATGGATGAATGATGTTCAAAACTATCGTCGAAATTATAACAAATACAAAAATGAGTGTATTAAAAACCATAATATCTTTCTCAAAAATCATGTTAAAATTCCCCGCAAAGAACTGATGGATATCCCTTTTGATGTTATCTATGGTCTTGTTGCAAGTAGATGGTTTTTTAGAACTTTTAAGAATAGAATTGGGATTATTGGTAGCTCTAATCTGGTCCCTATTATAAAAGAAAAAATGAAAAATGAAGAATACCAAAAGTATCTGGGGACTGATTATTTTACCGATTATATCACAGTGCCAGCACCTATGACATTGACACGACCTGATCTGGAAAAAAACCTCTGCAGAGACCTAAAAAAAGCAAAAGGAGATATTTTTCTACTAGGAATGGGATGTGGAAAACTCCGCGTTTTTCATCTTATAAAAGATATGAAAAGTGCCATATATATTGACATAGGACACGGAATCGATGCTCTGGCTGGAAAATGTGATTTGACCCGGCCATATTTTGGCAGTTGGAAAAACTTTTAATCTTTTTTGAACATTTCTTTTCTAAGTTCTTCTAGATATTTTCTATCTCTCTGAACTCTATCGTCGGAAGAATATTTGCCATAAAAAACATTATCCAGATTTGCTCTTACTTTGATAAAAAACATATTTGTAACTCCTCTTTTAACTTTTCCATCCTCAAATGCTTTCTTGAATATAGATTCATAGTTTAATTTGGTTGGAAGAATTTTTCCAAGATCAAAATATCTTCTAGATATTTTGATCATAGTTTTAATATCTCCCATATAGAAACCATCAGTATATCCACCGCAGTCATACTGGTCGCTAGTATAAATTTTTCCATCTTTCTTTTTTAGGTCTCTTACATCCAGTCTAACTACCGGATAATAATCAGATGACCACATAATTGCATATTTGTATTTTGTTGCATTTTTTGCCATGAAAATAGAACATCTCATTTCACTATACATAACTCTTAGCTGATTTTTTACCATTAAAACAGGATATTTTCTATTATTAATAGTACAATCATGTTTCTCAGAAAATATAAGATGTTCTTTATCTATATCTTTTTGTTTTTCTTCTTCAAAACAATCAAACGGAATTATCTTGCAATCTTCTTGATCAATCCTTACCCCGTCAATAACTGTATCCTCAATATTCATGTTAAAACAGTAAATATATACATCAAATTCTTTCTTGAGTGGATTTATAACCATTTGTTCTAGTCGTTTATATATATATCTAACAGATCTTGGAATAACGCCAAAAATACATAAAATAACTTTATCTTTCATTTTGATAACATTATTTATCTAAAGTTTTCCTTAATTTTATATATTCTTTATCATTTTCCCTTAGTACCTTTACCTCCTTGTTCGCTCTGATCTTGAAAAAAGTCATACTGGTCACACTTCTTATAATATTGTTATCTTCAAAAGATCTCCTCAGTATCCATTCGTGATTTTTTTTGGAGGGAAGATAATTTTTTAGATTCTGATATCTTTCCATTATTTTAATAATGGATACTACACTGCCTATATAGTAACCATCAGTATATCCATCCATAAAATCTGCTTGATCACTTGTAAAAACCATTTCTTTGCATTCATAAGTTTTTTCTACATCATTGATAGAAATAGTGTCTATAGGATAATAATCGGGGGAAATAACTATGACTGTATCGTATTTGTCTTGAACACTCTTGAGAAACAAAGATGTTCTGTACTCACTGTACATAGTCCGTATAGAATTTTTTGTTCTTAAGTCATCAATATTTTTCCCCTGAATAGAACATATACCATCTTTGCAAAATTTGTTAATTTCAGTATCAAGTTCTTTTTGTTTTCTTTCTTCAAAATAATCATAAGGAATTATCTTACAGTCACTTTGATTTATATTTCTACCATCTACTAAAGTATCTTCTACGTTCAGGTTAAAACAATAAATATCGGTCTCAAAATTATCTTTGAGAGGTTTAACTATCTTACTGTCTAACTGTGGATATGTATGTTTGATAGACCTAGGGACTACGCCAAAAAGACAAAGAATAACTTTCATTTTTAAAGTATAATATTTATACTTATCCAAAAGGAAAAGTGTCACAGTTCCGGTAGAAAACCATACTGATAAAGAAAATACTCTGCCAGGAAAAGATTATCACGAAGAAGGTGAAAATCAGGCTCTAGGATGACAGAGAAAAATAGACTTATCAAAACATTAGATCTTTCTCATCCAACCACCACCCGCAAGGAATACAGACCAGATGCTTTTCCAACTCATCAAGATTTGGAAGGCCCCCTTTAGGGGTAAAATCAGCGAAACAACTATGAGTATCGTTTCTTTGATGGACTTGACTGATCATTATTCCTTTCTTTTTCATCTCTTTGATATATTCTTCTTTTTCTTCAACCCATACACTAAAAAGCCAGTAGCTACTTTTTGTGATGTTTTCTGGATCATATGGGTGTAAAATCTTTCCTTTTTTGTAGTTTTTGGTCAAAAATAAGGCATTTTCTCTACATTTTTCAATATTTCTGGATATATACGGAAGATTGCAAAGTCCTATAACTGCATTGATATCATTCATATGAAACTTATATCCCCAATCTTTAACATCGTGTTCAAGTCGAAAATCTTTTCCCTTATAGTTTCTTTTATCTCTATCTATTCCAAACCATCTTAGTAGCTTTGCCTTGTCATAATCCTCTTTTGTTGGACAAAACAAAAGACCTCCATCTCCTGTCGTAAAATGTTTGATAGCTTGTGTACTAAAAACAGCGTAGTTTCCATGTGTTCCTAGTTTTTTACCCTTGTATTCACTTAGAAAAGCATGTGCACAATCTTCAATAACGACGGGTTTAAATCCAAGTTTTTCTTTGTTTCTCTCAAGTATCTCATCCAAAAGATCTAAGTCTACAGGATATCCTCCCCAGTGAACAAACATGATAATTTTTGTATTTTTTGTGAGTTTCTTTTCAAGATCAGTCAAACATATATTACAAGTTTCTTTGTCAACGTCCACCCATTTGATACTTAGTCCGTTTGCCAAAATTGGTTCGTTGGTAGCCATACATGTGAGTGGAGAGGTCAAAACTTCATCTTTTTGACCGAGTCCCAGTTTATCTTTTGCCATTCTAAGCGCAAGCGTGAGACCCGATGTAGCACTGTTGAGAGTAAGGATATAGGGATGGTCAAACATCTTAGAAAGTTCTTGTTCCAACTGATCCACTTTTTTGCCCTGTGTTATATATCCGCTTAGAAGTGTCTCTGGGACTTTTTGTTTTACATCTTGACACATGAAAACTTTAAACAAAGAAATGTTCTTCTTTTTCTTTACAATTGTGATAGAGGGAAAATCTCCAATTGTTTTGTACTCTATATTGTAAGATGCATTTTCAAGAAAAGATTTTATCTTTGTTTTTTTGTATTTTTCCATCCACTCTACTTCATCCCTTTTCTCGCTACCTCCTTCCAGTACCATCAGACCATCCTCTTCAAGAAGATCAAGATAGTTATCGAATGCAAATTTATAGACATCTCCGTTGTTTGCAATATCAATATGAATTATATCAAATTTGTTTTTCAATAATTCTTTATATTTTTTATAGTAATCTCCATACTCAATCGATACATTAGAAAAATGGTTAAATCTGTCCCTGATATCTTTCGGGGGTCCATTTCCAACAAAATCTTCAAAAATATCAAAAGCAAAAACTTTTGCCCCTGTTTTTGCAAAATACTGGAGACTATAACCATCCAATATTCCAAATTCAAGAATATTTCTAGGATTTTTATCAAAAAGTATACCTTCTAGAAGATTGCCATATGTTATATTTTTTTGATAAGAACTTCTAAAATCTTGAGACATTTGTTCTTTTAACATATTTTTAGCGTTAAAATAATATATAACTATATTACTTTTTAGATAAAATGAAAAACAAAACAGTGCTGGTTATACTTTTCCTGATCTTGTTTTCCCTACTGACTGTATATCTTTCAGTGGTGTCAAGTGCAAATGAAGGAGCTAAAATTATCAAAAGTATCAACTCTGAGAAAAATACAGACAGAACTGTAAATGAGTATGCGTTCCCGATTGTAGAAGACGATATGAAATATATAGAATATCAGACAAAAGAATGGATAGAAAAAAGAGAAAGAAAAAAACCTTGTTATGCGGTGCTGGAAAAAGATAAAATAGTGATGACAAAATGGATGGAAATGTACGATATCAACATACCGGAAATATATGACTACTGTTATCACGATGAGTTTTCCATTGGAAAGTTAAAATCTGTCTTGGAAAAAAACAGAGATAAATACCTTATCATAAAGATAACACATCTTCAATCCAGTTACGGTATTATACTTGTTCCTCCAAATCCTACCGAAAAAGAAATACAAGATATATATCAAAAATGTCAGAATAAGTTTTTGACATCCTTTGTATGTAATCATGATAAAAATGATCCTCCTTCAAGAGAAGAGATTAAAAATGGGAAAAAATCTTCATACTATAAACTTTACGAGACCATTAAACCAGGAATAATAATACAAGACTATTTTGAAAGCTATAATTCTGGATATAAAGGCAAAAATACACCTATTGAGATAAAAATAATCATGTTTGGGGGTAACATACTTTCTGTCAACAAAAACTACTATTCTTCTCTTAGAAGTTACTATCTTGAAAACAAAAGATATCGTCTTCTTTTTGAAGAAGCTCGAAGAATATCAAATCTTTTGGGTAGCACCATGATAAGAGTAGACTTTTTTGTAAAACAAAAAGATAATCCATATATCCCTTATCTAAATGAGATTTCCCTTTCTCCAAATGGAGGAATGAGAAATGCATGGTTTTACAGTAAAGATGAACTAGAAGATATAAGAGAAGAAGTTAAACATCTTCCACGCGGGGACTACCGGAATCTAAACAAATTGATTGAAAACTGTCCTTATCGTGATCTTCCAATAAAGGAATACATGACGGATGGAGAGGGTTGGTGGAGTTATCGGAATGAGAAATACTGATTTCTCTATTTTCAGGAAAAAGAGTATTTTTCACATCTTCTGAAGATATTTTAGGACTACATTGTCTAGAATAGGCAACCCCGAAAAAGAAAACCACCGGATATAGTGCCGAAAAAGCAACAATGGTCTGTAAATCACACATTTTTGTGTTGTTCTGTGGTTAAGCATCGAGTGATTTTACCGCAAGAAAATCAGCGCATTCATTTCCCAAAGAATCTTGGTTTTTCTTACCCATATGAGCCTTTATATATTTGATCTCAATATTCTTTTTCCCCTGAAAAAGGGAGAAAATCTTTTTGACCAGTTTTTTGTTGGGTATCTCTTTTTCCCAACCCTTTTCATCATTTTTCTTTCCATATTCTCCTGCAGCCCTAATAGCATACATACTGTCACTGTAAAAAACAACCTTTTCTCCATTTTCTATCTCTTTTTTCAATATCTTATATGCTTTGATCAACGCTTCGATCTCTGCAACATTGTTGGTTTGTTTTCCTTTAATTCTTCCCGAATAGTTTCTCTCATCGTCTGGAGAAAAATACACCCCTATTCCAGCTTTTGCATTCTTTTTTCCATTGTTAGAACAAGCTCCGTCGGTATAAACTTTTATAACCATTTTATGTAAAATAGTTATTATCCAAACGGATTGTTGATCTCCCCTGCGCTCACTCCATTAGAAGTGAACAATTTTCCGTCGACCAACCATTCCCCATTTTTATAATCGGTAAAACGTACAGAAGAACCTTTCCTAACACCTTGTGTTCCGTCTGTTTTATTGACAGGTCTGGTATTGTTTATTGTGATAACACCACTTGACGTCGTCGAAGGGTTAAAAAAAGCTACCCTGTCAGGATCTCCAACGCCAGAGATAGAAGAATTTTCTTCAAGTACATATATAATACCTGAAAAAATATCTGTACTTTTGATGATCATAACCTGATCATCTGTCTGACAGGCACTTGTTCCAAAAACAACATCATAGAAAACACCTGATCCGGTAGAGGGAGGAAGCTGTAAAGTATACCCGTCGGGAGAAGCGCCAGAATCTTGACTAAGAACTATACTGTAACCAGATTGACTGACGCCTATCGTGTCTATATCACCTGCCTCTATAGAATATGATGTTTTTGGTTTGGTAAAACCGAGACCTCCTTTGGAAATGTAAATATCATTACCAGATGCTACCACAGAAACTCCATTATCATAGACAATCTGATCTATGTAGAGATTATCCCAACTTCTGGATGCACTTCCTAGATTTTGTTTTTTATCCTCGTAGGGGACAAAGTTACTGTTAACTCCTGCCTCGACTGTCAGTTTGTCCGAAAGACTGGTACCCAGTTCAGTATCATCTCTGACGGCCAAACTTTTAAAAGTAGGACTGATATCGCTAGAGTTTTTAACTATTTCTTTGACACTATCTTCTGTACCTTTTCTGGACTTTCCTGAACCAAAATACCATGCAATAAAAATAAGAAATGCAAGAAGCGCAACCGAACCTATGACAAGACTTATTATAGACGATGTAGATATTTTTTCTTTTCCGGGAATAACCATATCCCCTGCCAGTTCTTCTTGGGTAAATTGTTGAGGAAGTTCCTGGGGAGTATCGGAGACCCTTTGACTAGGGACCCTTTGACTAGGGACCCTTTGACTAGGGACCCTTTGACTCGGGGGAGCAAGATCCCCTGTCACTCTGTTACTAACATCCATTTCTCCCCCGTACCTCCTAGAAGACACAGATCTAGAAGTAAGAGTATTTCTATCAAGTACTGGATCCATTTTAGTTAAATATCTTTATATTTTTTCTATCATTCTACCTATCTCCCCTGTCTCCAAAAGTATTTTGTGACCCCGGGTATGTATTTTCTTTTTGGTCAGTATTTTTTTGATCTTTCCGTCTACAGTTTTTCCATTTTTGTAAGGTTTGACTATTATTCTGACCTTATCGCCTATTTTTATATCTTTTCTATCTAGGTTGTATTTTTTACTTTTTTCGTCATGATCAAATTCTTTTTTTGAAATTCTTTTGTTTTTTCCTTGTTCTATTTTGTAGTAATATCCTGGAGAAGACTCGTATACAAAATTCATAATTTTAGATAAAAATGAAAATAAAAAACCCTTTTTACTGGTAGAAAAACCATGAACGGAATCATCACAGAAAGCAAAGAAGAATTTTGCAATCTAGGCATTATTGTCTATGAAGGAAAACTTGCCCAAAAGGAATATAGTCTTGCCTATGATTTTTTTCTTCAAGGCCATGAGAAAAAAGAGATTGACAGCACTTTTAATCTTGCATACATGACTTTTCACGGAGAAGGTTGTGAACAAAACAAAAAAGAAGCAGTAGACCTTTTTCTTTCTGTAGATGACCTTTTCCCAGAAGCATGTCACTATATCGGTTTGTACTACTGCGAAATGGGTAAACCTGGAAGTGCATCTGTCTATTTTTCAAGCTCCCCTCTGAAAAAATCGATGATAATGACAGGGAAAATGTACTTGGAATCTCCTTCATGTTCAGTAGACTGGAAAGTTTTCTCAGATGATCTTGAAAAACTTTTATCAGAAAATTTAATGTCCATCTACATCTATGGTTTGTTTTGTCACAAAACTATGAATGAAGAACACTTGCAGAAATATCTTGAATACCGAACCTGTTCCGAGAAAGATCATTTTTGTGCAATGATTTACTATGATATTCTGAAAAATCATGTTACAGATTTTAGAGATCATATTCAACTCTATCATATTGTTAAAAATGTTGATGAGTGCAAAAGAGGATTCAAGATCGAAGAACTGTTAGAAAAGATAAGAGATATGATTCTTGATAACAATGATCCTGACCAGATAAAAAAAGATCTAGAAGAATGTGTCTCAGAAACAGATTCTTATATATTCATAGAAAGTCTAAAACAATTCTCAGATGATGATTTTATCGAAGTAAAAAAAACAGATATACCCTCAAATGTACTCAGATTTTATAAAAACGTGGACGTTTCTTCTAAAAATATGAATCCTGAAGAGATGTACACGGTTGGTAAATTTCTTTTGTACTTGGATCATCCAGATGAAGCAATGAAATGGTTTTTAGAAAGTGCAAAAAATGACTACGGACCAAGTTATAATATGATTGGAAAAATTCATGTTTTTTCACTGTAGTCTAATAAGATATTTTTTTTTCAAAATATGGATCGTGTCTTACAACTGAAAAAAATACAAGATGATGCAAGAGAAGTTTTTTCAAACAAGAACAAAGACTATGGAGATGCATTTGCAAAATATGGAACTATAGGAGTACTCGTTCGTATCCAGGATAAAATAGACAGGGCAGTAAATATCACCAAAAATAAAATACATTTGATAGAAGATGAAAAGCTAGAAGATACTCTCTTAGATCTACATAATTATTCCGCAATGGGTCTGATGTTGATCTCTGAGAAAAAAAACATCCAACAAAAATGATTTTCTTATACAACATTATAAGAAAAAAATGGACAGGTTTATACTCAAAGAAATAGCCAAATCTGGAGATAAAGATGCCAGAATCAGGCTAATAAATCTCTTGATCAAAGAAAAAAAATGGGATGAGGCTTTTGAATGGGTAAAAATAGAAGTTCACCTTGGATCAGTAGAAGGAGCAGAACTCACTTTCAAAATATCTAAAATGTCAAAATATTTTGAAAAAGGTATTATTCTTCTCGGTATTCAATCCGAAAAAAGTCAATACAAAAAAGCATTAAAGAATCTCAATGATCTTTTTCTGATAGAAACATCCCGGTTGACTTTATGGAGTAAGATTCCTGATCCTGATCATCAGGACGACCTCGAGGGTTTGACAACAGAAACAGACTCTTTTGATGATTTCCCTGAAGACAATGATGAAATTTTTTATGATTGTGACCAAAAATCCATCGGGTTACTCCGTAACTTTGAAGATCTTCTTGCAAAAACTGTCTGAATCTGGTATTAAAATCGGTTGCAATATTCCTTGAAAATATTTCCAAGGGCACAGTATGAGTAACCAATACTATCTCATCAATATCTGGATTACCAGAATATTTTTTAAGTTTTTGAACAATCAAAAAATATTCTTCTTTTGCTCGTTGCATAACATTCTTTGCAAATATTTTGTTTTTTTCTTTTCCAAGTTTTTTAACGTAATACTCCTCTTCTATATTTTCTTCTTTTTCTCCATCATAATCCCACCAACCACAGGCGCCGATAAAAACACTTTTATGGATTATTACATCTTCATCTCCTAGATAGTGAATATCTTTTTCTGTTTTGACTGTATTTTTTTGTATAAGTTCTGGATAAAGATGACTATGTTCGTGATTACCATCAATAAAAATTATTTTTTTATAGAAATTTTTAACATGTTTGATATATTCCAAAGATACGGTGATATCATCACTAATATCACCCGCTATGACAAGTATATTTGATCGAGGTTTCCATTCAAAAGGAAAATCTTTTTTGTTTTCCTTTTGATCATCTAACCAGTATTTTTTATCCCAATAGTCAATATGCAGATCGCTTACATAGTCAAACTTAATCATTTTTTAGAAATGTTTTAGTCTTTTTGATTTTTATATTCTTAAGATTAGATATGACCAACTGACCAGAATAAGAGTGACCAAGAATTCTATCATTTTTTATTCTTGTGGCATCTATTCCTCCGAAGACACTTAGGGGATCATAGATTCTTGAATAACCTTCATCTATATATTCTCCTATATTTGACCTATCAAGAATAAGAATCTTATCTTTTTGAGGGGTTTTTACCTTTTTTGTGAAAAACTTTTTGGATATGAGTATTTTATATTCAGTATATTCATATGAATCTTTTTCTACTTTATACCAAAAAGTATTTTTCTTAGAAGTAATAATCTTTTTCATATCCATTATCTGGTCAATAGTCAAAATATCTTGACCTTTAGAAAAATAGTAACAAAACATTTATACAATTTGATCTCTTTAGAGAAAAATTGAAAATGGATATGGAAAATAGGATTTAAAAATGATCACTTTCAAAGATCGCTGGAACCCAAAGTCTCCTGTCATATGGGTACATGTTCCCCTTCATGGACCAGTCAGGACTGCCTATAATATGGTGATTGAGTCAAACGAGGGTATTAGCTGGAAAGTAAACAAAGGTTCTGAAGAAGCAAGAGAAGGAAGTCTTTTTCTTTTCTCCCAGCCTAACAAGTACATAGATGTATTGTTAGTAACCGAGAGAAACGAAGAATCTTTCAAGTTCAGTAGAGTATTTTACACAATACTCTGGAGAGACTGGAACAAAAATTTTTTGGTTCCTTTTCCCCAGAACAAACCAGTTGTGTTGTTTGAACAACACAAAAAAATTGTGGAATATATCAAAGAGGAACTGAAAAAAACCGAATAAGGTACCCTATCTAAAGAGAAATAAAAACAAAAAGATGTCCTTTTTGTTTTCAACCCACAAGCCGGTCGTTGAAGATTTGGAACCTGAGAATGATAACTCAGAGTTTCAGATAGTTGAAAATATTGTATCTAAAGAAGAATCTTCCGATGAAGTCGAGGAATCTTCCGATGAAGTCGAGGAATCTTCCGATGAAGTCGAGGAATCTTCCGATGAAGTCGAGGAATCTTCCGATGAAGTCGAGAAAAGTTTAGAAGAACAGCTTGGGAAAGAAAAAGAGAAAAATAGATATCTGACAAAAGCAGTGGTTTATGGAATAGCCCACAGGCAAAAACTTCTTGAAGAAGTAAGTTTTTACTATAGGGTTACAACAACGATTGCCTTGAATATGTTTATAGATAAAATGATTTTTGAAGGTTCAGCGGAATATTTTTTGCTTTCTACTTACGTAATGACCCTACTACTGATAGGTAATTCTGATATTCTTATCTGCGGAGAATATATGGGTATTGACTATGAGAAAACCAAAAATAATTTGTCAAAAGCCATTGGTCTGAAATAGAAAATTTTTTGCTATTCTGTTTATAAACAATAGAATAGAAAGGTAACATGTCATTCAGAATACCTTTAGACGAACTCAAAAAACACCAAGAAACCACGAAACTCAAAAAATTGCTAACTCTTATGTCATCTCCAAAAAAGAAATTTTCAAGAGCAGGTGGGAAATTCCAAACATATGAGAAAAAAACAGTGGTGAATATGTATATGGTAGAAAATGGAATACTTTACATACCATATACTTTTGCAAAAGTATATTTTTCAGACAATAAATTTTTCTCTTCATATCTTAAAGTTGACGAAAAACCACAACTTTTTCCAGAAGGAAAAAAAGGAAAATTCAAAGGTAATCTAAGAGAATATCAGGTAGATGTCTATACTGAAGCAAAAGAGATACTCAAAATACACAAAACAATAACACTTGCACTGTATCCATCTTTTGGAAAAACTTTTTTGGGGAGTATTTTTTCATGGTTTCTCAACTCGTATACAGTTATACTTGTACATAGAGAGGTAATTGCTCAGGCATGGGAAAAAACGTACAAAAGTTTTTTGTTGTTAGAAGAAGGATCAGTTATCATGGTTGATGACAAAATGAACAAACCTGACAAAAAATCAGGAATATGTCCGGTTGAAAAAGGAAAAATATTTATATGTATGTATTCTCGGTGGAAAAAGATACCGGTTTATGTGAGAGAAAAAATAAAACTACTTATAGTAGATGAAGCTCATACTTTTTGTACTCCTGACAAAGTGGAATCTCTTTTATTTTTGAACCCGAAATATGTAATAGCAATGACTGCTACAAGAGAAAGAGTTGACGATGGTCTAGAAATTGTAATCGAGACGATATGTGGAAAACAGTCTATTGAAAGATTTTCTGAGAAAAAGTTTAAATTTTACATAGTGGATACTGATTTAGATTTCAAAATAGAAGGTCATGCGAATAAATTTGGAGAACTTGTTGAAAAACAGTCAAAATCTTTGGAAAGAAATAGCATGATTCTTAGTCTTGTCAAGAAACATACCCATTTCAAGACAATGATAATAGGGAAAAGAAAAGAACATTGTAATTTTCTGAAAGACTGTCTTGAAAGAGAAAAAATAGAATGCGAAACTCTCTTTGGAACCAAGAAGAAATGTAGGACAAAAAATATCTTGATCGGAACAGATTCTAAGATGGGAACAGGTTTTGATGAAAGTAACGCTTGTATAGACTACGATGATGTTCCTTCAGAACTCCTTTTTATGCTACATTCCTATGCAAAATGGTCAACTTTTGAACAGGTTATAGGAAGAGGAAAACGTTCAAAAAATCCTAAAGTGGTTATGTTTTTGGATAAAAACAGAACTACAAAAAATCATTTCAGAGAAATAAGGAAATGGGTAAAAGAAAGTAACGGAGAGATTATAGATGTAAAAAAAGAAGACATAGAAAAAATATCTATTTTTTAGTTTAGTGAAAGCATTGCTGCGTACACTCCGTTTCCATAAATCCAAATATCTATCATTGTATCGGTATTTTCTTTTATCTCCTCATAAAAACCTTCTGTTGTCCTGTATCTAATACTAACACTATCCTGTAGTTTTTGAAGTTTTTCAGAAGATATTGGTATTTTTTGTTTTGCAAGATAGTATAGGGCATCTTCAATATTATCGATTCTGAGAGATGTTTCTTCTATTGCTGTCTGAATGATTTCTCTGTCATCATATTCTAGTAAATTTTTGACCATGGGATATTTGGAGAAATATTTCCAAAGAGTATTTTTATCTACATCATAACCAATGTTAATCTGATATTTTTTCCAGATCAGACATACAAAAATAGCTTCTGTTTTTCTATCGGATATGGTATTTTGGATAAGGAAAAATATTTTCTCATTTTTAGAAACATAGGCGAATACTCCATTCCTGTAGCTGTTGATATCTTCTATATTTTGTATATCATCTTTAGTATTTTTAACTTTTTCATAATACTGTTCATATCTTTTCCTTCCAATAATAATCTTGGTATTCCTATATCTTTTAAAATCTTTTTCCTTACTCAATATATTGACGATAGATTTGTTTGGAATCTTAGGGTACCCTCTCAGACTTATCTGATAATTTTTGATATATCTTTTCATATTTTCTTCAAGTTCTTTGTAAAGATTAATTTTTCCAAGACTAAATATAAGGGGGATATAGTCTTCAAGATAATTTATTCCGTCTTCTGTACTGGTTATGTTCTGTGGAAATCTGTAGTCTATTTTGATAGGTATAGTATTAACCATATCTACTATTCTTTTTCCTTCCATCAGAGTTACATAGTTTTCAAACCATTCATCTACATCCTCTTCTGGACTAAGATTCCATAACCATAGTATAAGTTGTTTTACAATTCCTGCATTCTTTTTTACCATAGATATATTGATAAGGTCTTTGTTGGTATTAAATATGTTTTTGAGAAGTTCATATTCAAAACATGGTTTGTTCTTGTTTTCTTTAGTATCCACACATGGAATAAATATTCCATATTCAAATTTCTTTACCTGATACCATAATCCAGAAGAACCTTTTCTATAGTCATCTCCAAAAAGGTTAATCACTTGTTGTTTTTTTCCTTCATATATGAGTTTTGATATTTTTACATTCAAAGGGTATGTTGGTTTTACAAATAAGGATAACCTCTGGGAACCTGAAGAAACAATGTTAATTTTGATGGTTCTCCCAGAATCATTTATATCTTGAGATGTTATCTTGTAGTCTCCCAATATATACTCCCATGGAATTCCACTATATGCATTTTTTACCATATCAAAATCTTTTGTTCCGCATATCCCAACAGTGTAGTCTTGACTTCTGATAAAACTTTTTATTTTTTCAAAAAACGGTTTTCCTCTAAGATATGGATCACTTGAAGGTCCTTTTTCTTCATTTTCAATAAGTTCATAAGTGGGTACAGATTTGGCTGTTATATGTTTGAAAAGAAAAAGAACCGGAAATTTATCGTTTAGCTCTCTTATATGATACAAAACATGATTAGGTTTTTCTATCTCTACCATTTCTTCTTCAAAAGAAAAAACAACTATGTTAAGCAAAAACATTTTTTCCAAAACTTTATAGTAAAGTTTTGAGTCAAAAACTTTTTCCCTATCCTGAATAAAATCTTCTACTTGAGAAATATCATATTCGTATGTTTCCTGAGAAGTAACAGATAGATTTACAAAAGAAGTAATATTTTTTCTTATCATATTCACAAGTTCTTCTCTTCCTCTGATATCTCTTCTAAGATAATTTTCTCTTAGTCCAATAATTGTCTTAATTTTTTCTATCTCATCTATATTTTTTGGATTGATATATTCAATATATTTTTCTAGATGAGATGAGGCAACAATAACACAGTGGATGAAAGTGGATGTGTTATTTTTGATAACTCCTTTTCTGATATAAGAACCTGTTTTCACCTTTGTTAAAAACTCGATCACGTCAGGAACTAAAACTCCTTTCTGACCAGGGGAGAGTATCTTAAAAGTTTTTAGCTTGGTTTCTCTGACTCTCCTCTCGTTGATCTTGGATCTATATTCTATTTCATCTTTTCTGATGATATCATACTGGTTAATATGTTGACTATTTTCAGTTGAACCGCAACATGGAAGTATTGGATATTTTTCTCCATATTTTGGATTCTGCATAAAATAGAGGTAAGGATATTCATTTTCTGGACATACAAAATTGTATTTTTTGGATTTTTGCTGGGATTCTTCTGGGGGAAAGAGAACAACATTTTTATTTTTTCCATTAGGCATAGTATATTCTTTCCAAGAATGAACATCTTTTTCTTCTATGATGACAGGTTGTCTCGAACAAGGACATGATTTGCCATAAGAAGTTTTTGGAAACATACCAGGAGCTTGTCTAAGAAGATTGTCAATTTTTTTACTGTTTATTTTGAGTATTTTTTCATCAACATTTTCTATAAATTCTCCTCCAAGCCCAATTCCTTCTGGACCAGTGTATCTGGTTTCTATTATTTCCAGGAAAGTGTCTTTAAAATCTACATTGTTATAATATGTTATAAGTTTTGAGATGACAAGTATAAACTCATTGATACTCCCTTTGGTCATTATCTTTGACTTAAAATTCAACCGGTATCTATTCATATGTATCCGATCCATATCAAAACTTACAGAATGATCACTAAAACTATTGTCTTCTTCATATGTTCTAAAATAGTATTTCTGTGTTTTTCTCAGTGACCTCGGATTAGAACTTTCTTTGACATACAAGAACTTAGAAAATATATCATCAAACAAACAAAGATATCTTATTCTTAACTCATCGTATCCTACAAAATTGATCTCAAAACTACCTTTTATCGAAGTTTTCTTTTCATCTACATAGATAATATTTGGAATCACCCTGGAGATATGATCTTTTACCTGGGTCAAGGTGTTTCCCGGATAACTAAAGCTTATCTTGGAAAGATCTAGATCTATATCTATAATCTTAATATAAACAGTATCAATGTCTGTTACTTTGACAAACAGATATATATGATTTTTCTGTTTCTCTTCATAGTAGTTTTTATCAAGTATATCAACAAGATTGGTTGTATCTTCGTTTATCTTGTAGTGATAACTGTTAAAACCGACATATACTATCAGAGGAATTTTAGAAGTGGTTTTCATATTATCAAAAACTATAGTTCCACTGTCCATATCAAAAAGATATTCTCCATCTCTGCAGAATATTTCAATATCTGTATTCGTCACCTGCAAAGTTTTTTCTATGTCTTCGAGAGTGTTAGAATATGGAATACTGTTTATTTTTTGAAAAAAATCTTCAACATTAGATATTTTTTCCTCAAGGATTTTCATATTTTCCTCAATCACAATTTTGGTTTCTCTTTTGTACGAATTAAACTGGGCGAGATCAAATTTTTTATCACTAATAGATTCTAGTTCATTTAATCTGTCCATAAGAGTATTCTCGTCCAAAATACTGTCATTTGCAAGATAGTATATCATAATATAGTCAGATATTGATATTCTAAAATAATTTCTGAGTATTGACTCTAGTCCTTCGAGACTATCTTTACCAGAAAGAAAATCTTTGAGACTTATGAGATTATCCTCCGTATCATAGAAAACATAACGTCCGGGGATATTTTGTTCATATGCTTTTCTAAGAGAATCAAGAGCTTTTTTTCCGACATTTTGATCTTGAATGATATTTTCGGTTTTGGTAGTGTATATCTCTTCGCTTTGAGTTTGTTTTTCTTCTTGAAAAAGTAGGTCCTCTAGATCTATATCTGGCGTTACTCCTTGCTTTTCTTCACTGATATCACAAACAAAGTAAATTTTTTCGATAATATCGTCTTCATCATCGGAGTAAACGATCTGTAAATCATCCATTTTATCATGTAAAAATAAAAATGTTTCCTATATTGATGGCATTTATAACAGTTGTAACATTACTACTATTCTATCAGTATCATTATAAGAGAAAATATGGACTATGGTTTGATAGTGAAAATATGGAAGAAACCAACCTAGAATCAAGTATGATTTGGAAACTTAGATTTCTATCTTTTGGAGTGATCCCTGATCAACGAGGAGTGTTTATTCCAAAAAACTCAATAGTTGTATGCATATTCAAAGAAGTATCTATGCTAGAAATATATGATGAAGAAATGAGATATGTAAAAGGTTTTCACAGCCCTAATATTGTGATACTACAAGAAGGAAAAGATATATTTTCAGAATATAAGTATAATTTTTTCATCAGATATCATATAGATAAAGAGAATATTCTGGAGACAACAACCTTTATAGAAATAGATGATAAAGAAGGAAAACTAGAAAAAATCAAGTCAGTATATACAATTCCGAGTAAAGATACATATGACGAAGAAGAATATATCGAAGAAAGTCAAGAAATGATCGAACAAATAGTAGAAGAGATGGAAGAAAGAAACTTGGATTTTGTGGATCTCAGAAGATCAAAAATAAGAAGAAGTTTTCCTCCTGATTTTCTTGTAAATGAAATAGATACTGAGCTTGAAAGTGATATTGTTATTGTTGTTCTTGTTACTAATAAAAAGAAACTTTTTGGTTTGGAAAGTCATGGAATAGAATTTATTAGCGAAGATAAAAACTTTATATGGAACCCAGAGACAAACGATAATTTTGCATCTTTAATTCTCGAAGAAGGAGAAGATGTAGAGATATCCATAAAGGAATATCTATACTGCGAGTGTTCAAAAATACTCCCAATAACACTACTCTATTTTGAGTAGTGTTATTGGGAGTATTTTAACCTTCAAGGTTTTATTTTTTTCTTGATCTTTTTCCATTTTTTCCCATGATGCTTGACAGCCCGAGAAAATTTACGATCATCATTTTGCCGCATGATTTTTAATCCAAAAAAAGGATTACAAATTCAATTTCCACTGTATATATAGTAGATATCATTATCATCGTCATTGTATTTTTTCTTGATCTTTTTCTTCTCGACACTGGAACTACATTGTTTTTTTAGTTTTTTCAGGTCATCTTTATCCATTCAATGGATAAAAAGATAGAAAGAAAACGTTTTCTTTTTTGTGTTTGAAAATGGTTTTTATCAGAACATGACTTTTTAAAAATCATTTTTATTACCCTAGTTGTGCTTATATCTGATCATTATAAAAATGAAAATTTAAGTATAAGCACAAAACAAAACAAAAACAGATTAACAGTAAATATGAGTCTTGAACAAATCTCTCGGAAACTAGACCTAGTTCTTGAAGAAATCTCTCGGAAACTGGACGAAGTTCTCCAAAAACTGGACGAGATCCCGAATAGTTCTTCTCAGTCTGGTCAGAAGAAAAAAGCTACCCCTTCTAAAGCTGATCAGTATAAAATCAGTACAGAAACACTTCTTAAATCTACAAAAAAACTATGTGCATATATGCAAAAATCAACCGACTGTAAAGGTCACTGTGGAAGAGAAGCTATCTATTCTGTGATCAATGAAACTGCACAAGAGATAGACGATGTTCAGGTTGAGCCTGCAAAGGACGAAAAACAAGAACAGATGAGAAAATCTTTTTACAGATGTCCTACATGCAAGAGTAAAGGGAAAAAACCTGAAAATTCCAGAGGTTACAAAAAGATAAGAAATCATCTTTTTGGCCAAGATGGAACCGTCGATACCGTCATAGACGATGATCTTGCAGCTCTTGTCGGATCTCCAAAAAAGCCTTCAAAACCAGAAGTTGACGTGGAAAGCGGGCTTGACGATGTGGGACAAAATCCAGAAGATCCAAATCCTCATCTTCTCAAAACAGAAAAATGGGAAGATAAGTTTGTCAAGATGGGAAAGAAAAACATCATAATCAGGTCTTTTTTCGATGCCAGAAAGAAAGACGTTATCATAGGTATGATCCAGAAAGAACCAGAGAATAGTGATTATGAAAAAGATCTTGAAAAACCAGGTAAGTCAATACTTGAAAAGGTAGGATTGAAATACAAGATTCCAGAAGAAGCTTCTAGAGAAACGCCTCCAAAAGCTCCAAAGAAAAAGGAAAAAGAAGAGTCTGATGATGACAATCAAGAAGATTCTGACAATGACGAAGAAGCAGAATTTCGTCGGATTGTAGAATCCGACGACTAAATATAGTCTGTTTATATCATATCAGATATAAACACGCAAAAGTTTAAGAGATCACTATATAAAATGTCTCAAAAACTTACTATTGAAGAGTCTCTTGCTATGCTAAAAGCTGACAGTGAACCATCTAGATCTCCTTTGCCGATAGGAAAAAACAAGAAAACATCAAGGTCAACAAAAAATACCGAGAAAAAAGAAGAACCAGACGATGATATTTTTGATCTTCTTCGTGATAACAACAAAAAGGAAGTGAGCGAACCGGAAGAATCTGATGAAGAGAAAGAATCTGATGAAGAGAAAGAATCTGATGAAGAGAAAGAATCTGATGAAGAGAAAGAATCTGATGAAGAGCAAGAATCTGATGAAGAGCAAGAATCTGATGAAGAGCAAGAATCTGATGAAGAGCAAGAATCTGATGAAGAGCAAGAATCTGATGAAGAGCAAGAACAAGAAAGAAAAGAGATTAGTATCTCGAATGGAACTAACAAGATTCTCCCGGTTACACCGAAAAGATTCACAGTCTCAACGCCAAGAACTCCTACCGAAAAAATAGAGAAAAATAAGAAAAAGAGAAAACCTGGTAATTTTCTACAAAAACTTGAAAATTACAGATACAGCATACTTCGTCTTGTATATGTTGATGGAATAGCAAAATATACTGTTTGTTATGATCCATATGGTCAGATTATTTTTGTGACATGCCCAGAAGATATACTAACTGAGATCAAGAAAAGAGAAAACATACAAAAAATAGACATTGTGAAACTGGGTTCTGTCCAAGAACAAATCGACAATCCTCTTGACGAGTCATTTGTGAACGGAGTAAAAGAAAAAGTAAACATGACTGTTTTTGGTCTGGTTTTCTATAACGGAAAAGATTATCAGATATGTGAAAGAAATAGAAAAGGTTTTTTTAAGGATAAGTATTGTAATTTGAAAGGAGATTTCAAAAAAGAAAAACTTTCTCTTCCACAGACATTCATAATAGTTCAGGAAAGTGATATCTTTGAGGATCCCAATGAAATTCTGGAGATTAACAAAGATAACTACGGTTATATACAGGCGCAGCAACTTTTGACTAGTAACCATACATTCAAAGAAATTGTCAGGTCAATGGAAGTGGCAAAGAATACTCTTTCCGAATTTAAAAACCGCTATCAATCTCACTCAAAAGGAATTATGTCCGATTGGAAAGTGATGGGAAAACATTCAAAAGAATACTATGAAAAATATACGGCCCAAGAACTAAATGAAGAAGAAAGCGAACAATATGATCTTGTTTCGATGAACATGTTCTTGAGGTTTCAGTTTTTTAATCAAAATGTTGAGATGATGGACAAACTTAACAGTATCAGAGACTATATGGATCAGGCAAGTTCTGTTTTAAATGATGCGATGGAAGAGATCTTAGAAAAGGATGAAAATGTAAAAAATAGAATAGTCGAGAGAGAAGATATTGATAGATACATATAAAAGAAAAAGTGATAAAATGTCTGATTTCTGGCTTTTAAGACCCATCAGTGCTCTGACAAATCCATCGAAAGTTTTTAACATTTCAACCTCTAGTTCTTTGATAAATATCATATCCTTGATCTATATTTTTTCTATAACTTTGTTCAAAAACCATCTTCCAAAAGGTAACTATTCTAATTTTCTGATCTATGCATTCATATTTTTTATCATCCTGTGTTCTCTTTTGAGAGAAGATTTCCTTTCTGGTCCCTCGAAATCAGAAGAAAAAATCAGAGAAAATCCCCTTGATTTTTCTACTGTCAAAAAAGAAAGTGAGATATTGACCCTAGGATAATTTTTCACCTACATAAAATGTTAGCTTTTTATGTATTTTTAGCGATTCTTATATCGATACTTTGTGTTAGTTCTTACGCTTATAAAAAAATAGACAATGTTACAATTGATTCCAAGGTTTCAGAAAAGCTTCTTCTTTCTACACTAGTGATTTCTTCTACTATACTATTTTTCTGTTTTTTCTTTGTGACTATCAAGTATATTGATCTTCAAAGATGTTCAAATCTTCTTTCTTTTGGAACATTAATAACCTCAGTTCTTCTGATGCTTTCATATGGTTATCTTGACAAAGAAAAGAAGTCTGGAAAAGAATATGAATATCTAGAAAATCAGTTAAAAGACAATGAAAACAATACAAACAAAGAACAAAGAAATATGTCGCTTATACTGGGAATAATAGGTTTGTCTATAGTGGGAGCATATTTGTTTATCATCATAGGCAAGGTATTTTACTCAACAGAAAGGGTTAACACAATAACTGTAAAAGAACCACTAATAATAAACTCTGTTGACGAAAAACCATTACCCTTGGATCAAGAACAGTTAAGAAAGAAGTTTTATTCTATAAAATGAATGATTTCAAAAAAGTTTTTCTCATATCATTCATACTCGAAAAGAGTAACATAGTCAGGAAAGATATTATACAGGATATCTATGACTGTAAAAAAGAAAAGTTTTTCACCATACTCATAGTTTTAAACTGTTTTACTTTCTTTGGTACAATATCTGATAATTTTAGAGAAAAACTTTTGTCATCTTCTTCTGCAAAAGAACTTATAGATGACTTTAGTCCGATAAGAGATTTAAAATTGACAAGGTTAAAAAATAAAAAAGATGTTAATTTTGTGTTAAAACTTCTTAATCAAGAAATCATATCTTTTGCTCTTTTTTTTGAAAATTATATGTTATTTGATCTTCCGGTCACATTAGAAAATATAGAATTCTTCAAGAGAGATAAAAATCCAAAAATATACAGATACAAGAATCGGATTAGTTTTAACGGAAAAATATATTCTCTCAAAAAAATACTAAACTCAAAAAAATCATATTTAGTAGAAAAAGAATACAGGATAGAAAAAGAAATACTTTTTGGTTGAATCTCTTTTCATAGAAAAAGAGATTATATCAGGAAAAAAGATACAAAAGAATATGTAGACAGGAAAGCAAATGAAATCTGGACAGGGTCATATTCAAAACCTCTGTCGATCTCGTTCTTGTCAAAGTGATATATCAGGACAATCATACTGACAAGTAGTAAAGAATACCCCAATCCAAGTAAAGGATAGATACTATTTCCAATAGATTTTACCGGAGACAGGTAAGAAAGTGAAAAAACCATCAGAAGTATCACAGATGAAAAAAGGGTGAGATACCACACGCTATTTCCTTCATCTGTTCTACTCAAGAAATTATAGTTTTTGAATACCAATGCATAGTACCAAAGTAAAAAAAGATAAAGGGCAACGATGCTGTAGAAAAAGAAATCTCTACTGAGTACGTAGTTTGACGGATCTCTGTTCTTGAGGAAAAATAATCTAGAATAAGGATGTTCTACCACCCTTAACGTCTGAGTAGTCATTTTATTAGTCTTGAAAAAATTCCTCGATATCTCGGTTAGCCTTCTTCAGAGCATTATCTGAAAGACCGTTGTTTTTTCCAAAATTCTTAAGCGGTATGCGGTTAGAATCACAGTATCTTTTGATTATAGCACATGCAACATGACTAGGATTAGACTGTATGAGTATCTTTTTCTGGTCAAGTATCTTTCTTGTAAGTTCTTTTATCTCTGGAGCGTATTCTTTTATTCCGTTTGCAGTACATCTTTCTTCGATAAGATTTGCTGGATGGATAAAGACTATTGAACAATAGTTTTCTCCATCATCGTGTATACTTGGTACAAGAGAAGTTCCTGAAAGAGATTTAAGACAACAGTTAACATCTTTTCTGCTTAATCCAAGTTTATCAGTTAACATAGATGGATCAAATCTAATACCTAGTTTTTGATAGGCAACATATAGTTCTTTGAATGTATTTTTCTTATCATCTCTGACCTTTTTAACGAAGTATTCCCCCTTTCTTATCATATTTGCCCTTGCTACAGTTTTTACTTCTTCAGGAACACCTTGTATTTTGTCGAGAACACTTGTTTTGGAACTCGAGCCAATAGCATATCCTCTACTGTGATCATATCCTTGCTCGAGTTGACTTTCTGCAATCAGGTCGCATTTCAAACAAACCGTTTTCCCTTGATGCTGTACAAACTCATGGTCACATTTAGAGATATCCATTTTTGCAGATGAAATATTTTTATACATTCATTTTTAAGGAAAGAAAAAACACAATGAAGGTACCGGAATATGGAATCAGTATTTTTTTATATCTCACTTATCTGGTAGTGTTCATAACTTCTGTGGTTTTTTATGCAGGTTTACCCCTGGAAACAAGAAGAAAATCAGGATATATAACTGGAATAACTCTTTCCGGAGCTTCTTTTATAGGTTTCAACATCTATTTTTTCCATAAACTGATAAAACATGTCCAGAGAAAAAAGATAGTAAGATATAATTAAAAGATGTCTGATTTGTTTGGTTCAACTCAGAATACTGACACCAATCAAAAACAGATAGAAAACTATGGAAATATAGTCAGGAATGTAATCAGAAATTCACATGAAAGAGCTTATAATTCTTTTTGGATAATGCTTGCACTATTATTACTATGTATCACTGTGAGTATGGGTCTGTTGGGAGGAGTATGGGGATCTGTACAAGACTTTTCCAGAAGCGATAGTTTTAAGGTATATAGCTATTCTATATGGGGTCTCTTAGGAGGATCAGTTTTAATATTATGTCTTCTTGGTTATTTTCATCATAGTAACATGGAAGACCTGAAAAATAAAACTGTAAAAGGAATAGATGCTGTGTTTGAAAAAAAATCTGATCCCTTTTCTTTCTAGTAAAAATTTTAACAAGACTAACTAAAAGATGTCAAATAATACTGTTTCTTTTAATGATGGAGTAAGGTCAACCTCAGATCTGGAAAAAGAAGACAGGAATGATAAAATTTTTAAAGATAAAGGTATATATCTTATATCTCTTATCATAGTAACCTTAGCCATTGCAGTAGCCGTGATAATATATTTTGGTTTTCTATACAACACTGTCTATAATACCGAAAAAATAGACAGTGAAACAGATCTTGAAAATTCTGGAGTATCAAAGGAGGTTGCCGGAGAAAAAACCAACCTTCAAAGTACAAACCTGAAAAATATTCTAAAAGATAAATTCAGAACATCAGGGATTGTCCTTGCGATTCTTTTTCTAGGAGGAAGTATTCTTTCGTCACTTTCTCTTTCTTACTGGAGATCAACCGCCGAAAAAGAACTACTCCGGCAAAATATTTTTACAAGAGATCTATCCGATGCAATGAGAGCAGGACAGGCTCTTGACAAAGTTTCAGGGTTACTTTCGTACCATGTTCATCCGGATGATGCATCTAGCAGAACCAAACTCTCAAAAAATCTTCAAAATTCTCTGAAAAATTCTCAGCTCGGCGATCTTGCCACTATCTCTAGGAGTCAAAGGCAAGCATACTACGGGATTGGACAAAGGTAATATTCCTTGATAAAAATAAATTATATTCCCCTATGATAAAATATGGGAAATACTCCAAGTATAGAAACATTAAAAAACAAATATGAGTTTAAACCATCGGCTTTCTATAACAATAAGCCTATGAGAATTGCCTCAAATATCATATTATGGATTTTGGTGATCACCATATGGATAACTCTGGTATCTTTGGTTATTCTTATGAGTTTTGGTGCATGGAAGGATGATTCTGACGTGTTTAATCCTAATGTCAGTAATTCTAACTACGATACATACAAAATATGTTTTCAAGTTTTTCTTGGCCTGTTGGGTCTTGTCATCATATTATTGACCATTTTTGTTGTTATGTATTTTGTCTATCTCCAAGAAGGATTCTTTTTCTCTCAGAATTTGTCCAATAATCTTTCTCTTGCAACGTCAGGTACAGACAAAATAGATAATGTATCATCTTTAATGGCTCAGATGGTTCATCCTGAAGAAGAAGACCAACGGGAAAAACTTGCTGAAAAACTTAGAGATGAACTGGGGAGATCATATACAGGTTATACAGGTATCTCTCCGATCTCTCAAGATACGCTAAGATTAGTCAGACGACCGACTCCAGCGCCAAGGCCACAAGCAGCTGTTCAAGCACCAGCTGTTGCGAATCAACAAGCACCAGATGTTGCGAATCAACAAGCACCAGCTGTTCAAGCACCAGATGTTGCGAATCAACAAGCACCAGCTGTTCAAGCACCAGCTGTTCAAGCACCAGATGTTGCGAATCAACAAGCACCAGATGTTGCGAATCAACAAGCACCAGATGTTGCGAATCAACAAGCGGCGGCGAATCAACAAGCGGCAGCGAATCAACAAGCGGCAGCGAATCAACAAGCGGCGGCGAATCAACAAGCGGCGGCGAATCAACA
>Ga0070752_1000388_pt1 | contig 37014 bp, 36 predicted proteins | sample VirMetDEL_Aug_30_FD_77440 | JGI IMG/M metagenome (GOLD analysis project Ga0070752, IMG submission 77440) | Aqueous microbial communities from the Delaware River and Bay under freshwater to marine salinity gradient to study organic matter... | ecosystem: Environmental > Aquatic > Marine > Coastal...
CAGATGAAGGTTTCTGAGTTTGAGGAAAAGTACCAGAGTAAAGAGGAGTACGAAGCAGAGATGAAAAAGCTCAGTTCGGAGCTGCTAGACCAGTTTTTGGCCGACGGCGGAAACCGAAAAGACTTTTCTCTGGTAAACGCTCTGTGCCCGAAGAGGAGAAAGAAAAAGAAGAAGAGCGCCAAACCTTCTTCCCCTGGGAGAGCAGCGGGCGCATCCGGGTTTCGTGTCGGCGACATCGTGATGAAAGTCAAGGGTGCGCGATCCGGGGAGCAGGTGCGAGTCACGTCTGTGGACGCGAACGGCAAGGTGGGGGGCGTGTTCGTATCGGATGGAAAGACCTGTCGTAAATCGAGTTCGACAAACTTTTCCAAATAGGGGTGCTGATGAATTAATTAAACTAAAATAAATAATGATAAGATTTATTTTAGGATTTGTAATCGGCACTTATACAGGAACTACGTATGACGTGAAACCTGTTGTGAACACTTTGATAGAATTAATAAAAAAAAATTTTCCTAAAAAAGACTAGCACGAATCTTGTTTTCTTACGCACAGTGGATGTCCGTATCCTTTCCCTTGATTCTGCGAGCAAAACTTGCACTCGCTTTTCAAACGACATTCTGCGGGTGGTCCTTTTGTCCATATACAAGCTTCCTGTGTTCCACATTTTGACTCAGTATTGTAGTAAGCGCACGAATGATAGGTTGATATCGGCTCAGAAATACACATCGTTTCGTCCCCCCGTCCTTTGCATGGATCTCGACGTCCATCGCAAGTCCTTATATTGCAGCAAGTTTTGCCTTCTCCGCACATTATTGGATCTGTCGTTGGAGGGCCAGATGGATTGCCTTTTGAATCAAAGCACATAAATAGATTAGGCTCTCCAGGATAAGTTCCAGTGTTAACATCGACATCGGTTCCGGCATACAAAGGGTCTTTTTCAAGGTTTGCGCAGTAATCATACGGGCACACTCCGCACGAAGCTCTTCCGCGATCATTTTTTTTCGGATCTAGCTTGTACACAGTCAAATCACTTTGTCCTCCAACATTGATACAGTCGCCCAAATGGTCATACGGACCAACAAAGCCTGACGGATACCCATTTTGATCTAAATCTTCTTGTGTTGTGTCCGTGCAATATCTTTGACTGTTGTTAGCAATATATCGCACATTTGACATTTTAAAACATTTGGAGTTTGCTACGCAAGTATCAGGACTAGAATAGGTCACATATCCATCGTCTCTAATATCCAATAATTCTTGACACAAACATTTTCCATCCGATCCACTGGTTCTAATCCACATCTTTGGAACACCGCAACCGCTAGATCCGCCGCCGTGTTCAGAACATGAAAGGGCTGTTCCGTAATATTTCCTCGCCGCGGATGGTCCCGAGGCGCGTTTACAAACGCATTTATTATCAGCAGAGAGTGTTGGTTCCCAGAAGTCGTCGATAGGTTTACATTCCGTGCTTTGATAGCACGCTACCAAGTTTCCGTGGTTTACTTTTGAAGAATCAAACTCCCCCGGAATGCATGCACATTTTCGATCATTGAAAGGGTTTGGTTTCCAGTAGGGGTCAGACGGAGAAAAATCTTGTCGGTGCCACACTTGTGTTTTTTCTTGTCCTGTGCATGTCGGATTTGCCGCGATGCACGCGTTTAGTCCATCGTATACATCCGAGCCTTGTGGTTTCGGTCCGTATGATGGACCTTTGTATAAACACACACAGGATCCATCAGGACTAGATTGTTTTTGATACCATCCATTGCTCATTTATTTATAATTAATCTTTTATTCGATTATGTATCGTTGCTCAAAATAAAAATGATCGGTTTTAAACGGATTGTATTTTATCAAAAATGAAAAGCGACGATGCAATCTTGTTGACCGACTCTCAGATCTCCGAATTGTTGGAGATCATTCCATTGTCTAATTCTATACCGAGCGGATCTGCGAAAGCATTTCGAGCAAAAACCCAATCTGCCTTCAGAGACTATTTGAAGAAAGTGAAGCTGCGCCCTTCCAAATTCTCGCGATTCAAAGACATCCTTGCTAAAAAGTACAGAGGAAGCATAATTGCGCCGGGAGAATCGGTGGGAATCATATGCGCGCAGTCTATAGGGCAGATGAACACTCAGATGACTTTGAACAGTTTTCATCACGCCGGCATATCTGAAGCAGCTATGACAGCCGGCGTTCCCAAGTTTCAAGAGTTGTTGTCGGCGACCAGGAATCCCAAGATCACAAACACTTCCATCTTCTTTGCGTGCAGACCCAACACTTTCAACGAAGTCGTTTCGCTTTGCAACAACATCAAGCATCTCACGTTGAAAGACGGGGTGTTGAACTGGCGCAATCACGGAGACTGTGTCGAGTTTCATTTCAGATGGAAAGTTTTGTACCGATACGGCGTGTATCCCCAGGATGTTGTGAATCGAATCAGAAAAGGGTTTGGCGACGTCGACGTGGAAGTAAAAAGATCGCGAAACTCTAACATGCTGGCTCTTTTTGTCAATCCCGTTTCGCCATCCTTGGTAAACGATGCCGAGTACATCAATGAATCTGTCATTCCGGCTTTGTTAGATGTGAGCATCTCGGGTATACAAAACATAGATCACATTTTCTACGAGAAAAAGCGCACAGAAGAAGGAGAAGAAGAATGGTTTGTGCGCACGGTGGGGTCTGACTATCAAAAAATTATGCTTTTTCCAGGAATAGATTTTGAGAGAACCGTCTCCAACAACATTTGGGACGTCTACGATATGCTCGGGGTAGAAGCCGCGAGAGAATCTTTGCGTCAAGAGTTCAGTTCGATTATGGGCAGCATCAACTCAGCCCACACTTCTATCCTGATCGATAGGATGACGTATTCCGGCGAGATTAATTCGATCTCCAGGTACACTCTCAAAAACGAGAACTCTTCCGTTTTGGGAAAAGCCTCGTTCGAGGAAAGTCTGGAGAACTTTTTGCAAGCCAGTTTGGCTGGGTCTGTGGACAGCGCTAGTGGGAATAGCGCGTCAATTGTTCTGGGGAAAAAGTCCAGAGCGGGAACCGGGTTTATGAAATTGCGTGTCGACTTGGATGCAATTAGATGCAGTTAATTGCAAAAACTATGCCTGTTTAAATTTATATTTTTCGTAAATAAAATGAGAGGAACTATAGAAAAGTTTGTTCACCCAAGCCGTCTCGTTAAAAAAAGAGCCAACGATTCAGGCGGCGAGTGTTCCAATTACGCAGTAGGCTTAGCAGAAAAATATAACGCAAAACACAGAGTCAACAGTCCCTGTGTCGCTTGTCCGGCTCCCTCGGAAGATGTCCCGTGTCCGGCAGGAGAGTGCAGAGACGCCATGCCCGGATGCAAGATCGTTTTGGACAAGAAGGGAGTGAATACAGCGTACGACAATTACATTATGGACGGAGGAAAAACGGGCTGCGCTGGCACCTCACAACTGGGCTTGATGCTCAACCAGCCAGAAACAGAAAGAGTTCTGGCGGCTCCGAGGTCGACGGGCGTAAACGAAGAAAACTGGACTTCTCCTAGCCAAAAGCTGGTCGGCGAAGCGAATCCCAAGTTTTTGATTCCGCCCGTTGTAGTAGCTCCATCTCAAGACATTGAGTTTTGGAAAACGAATAATCTAGTGGTTAGATCCGGAATAAATGAAGAATCCACATTTGACGATTTCTCGAGCGGATACCTGGTTAGACCTCTGCCCATACCGTTGCCCCCGGACAATGGTATGATTGCCGCGCAATCGTATCAATTGCCCAACACAGAACCCTGTGAAAGCGACCCGAAGCCCATTCACCAACCCAAAAAGGGGTACGAGTACGAAGTAGTAGTCAAAACAGAAACGCCTCGACCGGCCGATGATGGAAACGGCGAACAAAACGGCGCCGACGATAAAAACGACAATGTTGTAGAAGGATTCGAAGTACCAACCATAGGTAGAAACCCCTCAAGCGTAGTACCGACCCTAGGTGGAGACCCCTCTGGAAGATTCATACAAACACCAGCTACTTGTACTATAAATCCTAGGTCCGTGGATATAGACCCGCAGGATCCAGCTGAAAAGGCTATCGCACAATCAAAATGCGGCTCGTATAATGAAGTAGATTTGAGATCGAACGAACCGTGTTTAAGCAATACATTTGCAGCCCAAGGAGGTGGTGATATTGTACCAGCTTGCATGTATACGCCTGGAAGTCGAAATCCCCAGCCAGGTTCTTATTTAGCTGACCTGTTTGCTGCAAATCAATTCGCATCTGAGAACCAAAGTTTGATCGGGAGAACCAAGGCTCGCATTCTTCCGTGCACGACCTGCGACAAATTGGTGGATGACAAGTGCATGATCATCAACAACGGGTACCACGTGGACAACCTGAAAGTAGGGCTGCCCACCAATTTCGCAGCATCGGAGGGGGGGAAAAGTCCGGCCACCGCGCAGCTGAATTCCGACACGTTTACCCAGACGATTGTTCCGGGAGTTTATTCGAACTCTCAGATCATTGAACCTATCAATTCTATGATAGGTATTAGTTTGACCAGTCAGATTCCTCCGACGACGCTTTCTGAGCAGGACGGAGACTTGCTTTACCAGCTTCACGATCCGAACTTGTACAAGCCTCCGCCGCCCGAGGAGCCGGATCAATCTCCGAACGCCACCACGGTGACAGATCCTCGATACTACGGTTACGGCGCGAGCAACCGCGCTTATCATGAGCCGATGACAGGGCAAACTCGGTTTTACTACGAAGACGTAAACACCATTCGAATGCCGAACTACATTGCCAGATCGAAGATAGACACTAATCCGTGGGCTGACAAGTACGAGCCCTGTCCGGAGGGCTCGGCGCTCGGAAACCCCAACACCCGAAACATTCGAAAATTGGCGAACAACGCCTTCCGAGACGCGACGATAGAGCACAGAACCAGTATGATGCAGAGTCTGATGCGCAAGCGCAACGCTGAACTTTACCAGATGCGCATGATGCCCAAGTCGTTGGGCGGCTCGTTTGGCGCGTTAGGCGGAAGCTCCAGTGTGAACACCGTACCGGTCGCGACGTAAACCTGGTTAAATTTTATACTAATAATAAGTATAAAATGTCTGCTTCCGCGATGACGCTTCGCGAAGCGTCTAGAACGTGCACTGGTTTCCATTCATAACGGACACATTTTTATTTTGAATTGGAGCTTCGGGAGTCCACTTGTCTAAAAGTTTTTCGAGTTCGTCGGGCGCGGAGAAGGTGTACCCTCTCTTCACAAACACGACTATCGTGTCCGCTTCCAGTTCTCTTTCGAAAGTACTTTTCACGGTGCCTTTTTGGTACGGGTCTTTATACCGATTGAGAACGGACTTGCACATGTCAGATATTTTGCAGGTTTCTTTTTTGTCGTCGTCGTGTATGCCGGTGGCTATTTCCGACACTCTCACCGATTGAGACAAGACAGACTTTATCGTCGCGTCCAAATCGCCCTTGCAGCCGTCTATGGTAACGACAACTCGGGGAAACTTCGAGTGAGTGGGACGCTTTCCGTATTCTGTCAACGTGATATCGTTGCTTTTGGAACACGTATGGGATTGATAGGAGAGAAAAGCGATGACAGCGACTAAGCACACAATAAGGATAACTAATGGCAAATTCATTATTTATTCAAGTAGAAATTAAATTTCGTCAAACGAGAATTCAAACGCGTCTGTCATACCCGTTTCGTCCTCCGCCAGAGTCTCCGCGGCGTTGGCGGAGGCAAACTGTGCTGGTATCTCTCCCACCCGACAAAGTTCGCGAGCTTCCTCCGCTGTGTACTTGTATACGATGTCAACTTTAGAGTCCTGGAATTCTCGTTGAGAAATCAAACACAAGTCGCCAATGTCGAACCAACACCTTTTTCTGAACCTTCCGGGAATGATGGCCATCGTTTCGACGTTAGAGCCGGGCATTTTCACAAGCATTCGACGATCTCCGAGCTTTTTAGTAATCATCGCGTACTCTTCTTGAAATCGTTTGAAGACCAACTCTCTTTTGACCGTTTCTCTCGGCTTCTTATTTTTCTTTTTGTTCTTTTTGGGCATTCTTTTATAATACCCTTTTATATTTTAAGTTTTGTGTAATAAAACAAACCAATAAAATGAGTAACAAAAACAAAAAAGTAGGTTCTGATCCCAATGATGACGGAAACGATGCGTGTACTGTTGTGACCGGTTTGAATGTGCGCCCTAAAGTATGCGACTATTCTCCTCCAAAAAAGCCTGATCCGTGGGGCGCTTGGAATAAAGGGAAAACATCAGAAGAAGACGAACAAGAGATTGATCCCCAAAACTATTTTTTCATGTACGATTCCACGTTGGAAAGGACGCCGAACCCCATTTCGACGGCAAAAGCACAGGCGTTGATGGATCAAGCGCCCGACGTCCCGGAAGAGTGGGATTGGAGAACTGTGCCCGGGCTCGAAGTGCAATTCCAAGGAAATCTCATCAATCAAGGCGCTTGCGGTGCTTGCTGGGCTGTAGCCACCGCGACTGCTTTGGGCGACAGATACGCCATCGCTATGCAAAAAATGGGTTGGACAATCGCCAAACCTATAGTTCCTTCTCCTCTTCAACTGGCATCTTGCAATTGCAAACTTATGGCCGGGGCGACCACTTCGGATATATGCAAAGGCGGAAACGTGCAGCTCGCGTTGATCGGTCTTTCCGACACTGAGGCGCCCTACCTTACACTGACAACCAACCAATGCTGGCCGTACCCTCAGACATGGCTTTCTAATTCTAAAAATGTGAGAGATCCCACCGGACCCAATTTGACTTGGCAGCCCAACAAAACGGGGGACGGCACTCTTGGATGTATGATGGAAGTTCCAGGGTGTCAAATAGGTCAGCAGTGCCCGGAAGCGGATGTGAAATTGAATTGTCAAGGCGATGTGCACACCTGGCATTTAGGCATTCCAGACAATGCCAACGTGGAGAATCTGAAAAGAGACATTTTTATGGACGGTCCCGTTCCCACCTCTTTTCAAGTTTTGGACTCGTTCATGAACAACAAAAACAAAACCGGCTGGTGGTTAACCGGCGAGCCTAATTCCGTGTACTACCCGACAGAGAAGGGCGAAGACGTTGCAAAAGCTTCCGGCAAGGGACACGCTGTAGTCATAGTAGGATGGACTAAAGATGCATGGATCGTGAGGAATTCTTGGGGACCCACACACGGAATCCAATCCGGCGCTGGCGGAGCTAAAGTGGACGGGAGTTGGTACTTTTTGGCCGACATAAACAATCAAATAGGCATAGGCGTTGGTCCCAACCCTGCCATGGCCGGCGCTGTAAGTTTCAAACCTCGATTCTACGGAACCCCAGACGGACCACTCGAGAAACAAGGTTATGTAAAGTGGGATAAAAATACCCCCAAGCCTGCGCCGCCTCCGTCTCCTCCGGCGCCTACGCCAAAACCAGTTGTCGCAAATAAAACAAATAACTCAGGCCTCGGTCAATTGTTGCCCACGTCTAGCCACGTTATGTGGGGGGTTTTGATCATAGTTTGCACGGCGGTGATAGCACTGGCTATAGTCAGTATTAGGAAAAAGAGAAAATAAAAATGATTTCAATTTAGATAGGATAGAGTAGGTAAAATGGAGTGTCCCATCTGCAAAGATACCATAGTCGAAACCGAAACGCCGTCTTGGACTCCGTGCTGCCACGCGTTTCACGCTCAATGCATACAGAAATGGACTTCAATCAACCCTTCCTGTCCGGTCTGTCGTCAGAGCGTCGACGCGATCCCTGCCGCTCCGCGGATCCCTGCCGCTACGCGAGAAAGCCTAGAGCTTTTCAGTATCGCTGATTTGATTCGTGACGAGTTCCTTTCCGCGTTTTATTCCCCGAGTCAAGTCGACGCGCTCGTCTACTACTCCAACATAGATCCGGAAAATGACGACGACACCATTCTGGGAGAAGTCGTGTTTGAACCGTCTCAGATTGCTTCTTAAAACAAACAGTACGTGATAATAAAAAAATGAGTTGCCTTTTCAACAGTTTACATTTTTTTATTCCTTCGATGAGTCCCCTGCAGATAAGACACAAAATATGCGACTATCTGCAACAAAATAAACCCGTCATAGACGGCATTGAAACCTCGGTTTTGCTTTCGCTGGAAAACGGAAGCGCAGAACAGTATGTACGAAGGATGCGTTCCCCCAGTACGTGGGGTGGTGCCATAGAAATACAAGCAGCATGCAACATTTGGCGCACGTCCATAATCGTTCAAAACAGAAGAGGACGAGAAAACTCCGACATTGAGTTTCTGCCTGTTAAAGGCGTCGCTCAAAGCACAGTCGCGGTCAGGTGGACGGGCGGACACTATGAACCGGTTGCTTAGCGATGTCTAACACTTGAATTTGAGAATATCTTCAGCCAATCCAATCTTCCAACCATCCTTTTGATCTTTCATTTTTCTCAACATATCTTCAATCAGCTTAGTCTGGACACCAGGACACTTGTCCTGGATCGCATTTTTCACATCTTGGGCAGCCTTTTGAACAGTGTCGGGCACATTTATCTTGGACACGCACATCAAATCATCTTCGACCTTGGAATTCTTACCCTTGAAAGCATTCGCGCAAGAAGAATCGGTAGTGTTGGTAGAATTTATAATCGCCCGCATGACTTCGTCGAATCCCTGTTTGAGACCGCTCACTTCGCTCTTGGAATTTTTCAAAGCTAATTTTAAAGTTAATTTTTCCTTTTTGCAACACTCTTCCGGTTTGCAAGTTGAACCACTGCACAGTTGCGTTTTAGTCTTGTCCCACGTCTGATCTTTTTGTTTGCACGTCCCGCCCGCTGAACATTTCCCTCTTATAACACAGCACTGGGCAGCATCGCTTGGTTTGCACGTGTGCGATTTGCACTTTGCGCCAGTTTTGACAGCATTCTGAACATATTTTTTGTCTTTGCAAAGAGAAGAAGAACAAGCAGCCGGTTTGGTAAACTCTACGACTGCAATAACAGCAGCCGCAACTAAAACTACACCAGAAATAATAAGAATTATATTAGACTTTGCCATTGTATTTTTTATTAAAAGAACATAAAACTTTCTATTGCTCAACCCTTTCACTCCCACTCCCACTCCCACTCTCACTCATTCGCCAAATCGTAGTTGTGCCAGCTCTGCATATTCCAATTGGTTTCTGAACCTTCAATGCTGACTCGAATTTTTCTTCCGTTGGTCGAGATATGTACTATGTAGCCAAACAAACCACTGCCCACGCCGTGAGTCTTTTGCACTCTGTCTCCGATTCTCCACGGACAACCCGTCTCCGTCCAAACGTTTTCGGCATCATTCGCGTGCGTCGGAGGAGAATTTGAGTCGCTCGAACTCGGGTTGGGCAGAGAGTGTTCCTGGTGTAATTCCTCCACCGCGAAAAAAAGCGCGTTTTCGTCGACGCGAGTTTTGCGAATCATAGGCTCTACGATAGCACCGTTTGGAAAAAGCCGTCGCTGAGGGCACTCAGTGTCCCAAGAAACGACATCCGACCGAAACATTTTACCGTGTGCAATCACCAAAGAACTGCCATAACTGGAGTGAACGCCTTGGGTGTCTAGGGTAATTTGATCCGGGTACATGTTTACACCGTTAAACTTGATGCACGGATCCTCGAACAGAAGAATCTTTGAAACGAAAGTGCGACAGGGACAGTCTAGGTCGTGACACGACTTGCCGTTCATCTGACGCTCCCGCGGATCACCTCCTTTGCATATCGACTCCGGTACATCAAACTCCGGGTGAATAATGAAGTACTCTTTCCCGTTGTCGTCCGTTTCCGTCGTGACAATGCCCTTCAGTTCTTTGGAAACAGTTCCGGAACTGTTGATGAAATCCTCCTGCGCCCCTTCAGGAACTCTGCGCCAGTCAGAGCACATTTCTTGGTTGTGGCGCGCCACGGCAGCGTGGGCGACCGTAAAATCCCTAGCCACCTTGGCAAACATTTCTTTCACGGTGCTGGAATTCCGTCGCATGTGCGAAACGCCGTTCATCAAATCCAGAAGAGCACTGCCGTCTTCGCTTTGGAAATGCTCGGTCATCTCTTTTTCAAGAAGATCCACGTGCATCATTATGGAAGCCAAACGCTGCTCAAGGCGCGCGGCCTTGGATTCAGCCGTTTGCATAGCGCAGCTGAGCTGCACTGCTCGCGGTAAAGTGTTTTGAAAGGCGTACGCGTTGAACGCCATAGTCTTCCCGTTAGTACACTCCCGACCATCCACGGAATTCGCTTTGAACGCTTCGAACACTGGATTCTTGCGACACAACGGGCACCTGGAGTTGGCGGCGAGCCACTGGTCTATGCAACCCGAGCAGAACGCGTGCCCGCACGCCAGTTTGTCGCAGTCCTCGACCTTTTCCATACAGATTGCACAATCACAGTCCTCGTTCACCGGCTCCTGATGGTGAACCGGCTCATCCGTCGGCTTGACGGAAACTTTCGACCACACGGAAGTGCTGAGAGTAGGAGGAGTAGTGTAAGAAGTCATTTTCTTAACAATAGTTGATTCTGAAAAAAAATATTTTTTTTAACCATTTTTAAGATTAAAGAAAAATTTTATTTTTTGTTTACCAGAACGGCCACTGCCACTGGAACGGCGAGAGACCAGGTAGAAATAAACTGGTTAGAAATATCCAACTGGAACTTGTTGACTGCGTGACACACTGGCGAACCTAAACTCAGCACGTTGAAGAAAGGACCGAAAAATGTCCAGGGGGCGCAGTGCGTGGCTATAAATTGAATGCAAATCCACTGAACCGTAGACAGCATCAACACGCTGCCCATCCAAAATCCCGCCGCTGAAACCATAGGCATTTGCAGATACTCCACGAAAACATTTTTTATATGAGCGGTTTTCATTTGCTTCTTGATTGCTTACTCAATAAATGAACTTTTGCAATCATTTTAAGGAAAACTTTCACTATGGAAAATGATAGTCTCTGAATTCTTGAACACTCTTATATCCCTGCAAAGTGGCCTCGACAAACGTCAGATGCATTTACTTTTCGGAAAACGCCTTGGTAATCACCTCTACGAAAAATTTTTACGCTTCGATCGAAACATCGTTTACTTTTACTCGGCACTGGACGTACAAAATAAAAAAATTATTGAAAACGCTATACTGTCAGCAAGAAAAAGGTGCGCGGACTAACCCGATACCGTCTTCGACGGCTCACGGAGTAAATCGTGTTGCATCGACGACGGCGCGTGCTAGGAGAAACGGGCACCACTTCGCGTCTGCTGCGCGATGACTCTTTTCTTATTATAAATCCCTCTTTGTCTACTGGAGGTTCGAATTCGTTTCCCCAACAAAATAAAGGCATATTTCCCATTTACTTATTTCCATATTTTTTAAATATTGAAAGTAGTTTATATTTACTTATTTCCATGCGCAATCGTCCATAATGACGGGGAGGGGGGTTTGTGATTCATCGTAGAGACACGTACGGTAGGTCCCGCCAGCAATGAAAGCGCCGCATTTTGATTTGTCATCTCTCTCCCATAGCCGTCCAGTTGTAGGACATGTGGCATTGTAACCAAAACCGCAATGATCACACCCCAAAACTTTTGCGCAACTACCGTCCGCAAACTGAGAGGGTTGCCTAGCCACCAAACCTTGCGCGTTGAAAAGGTTATCGCCTGTACCGGTGGTAGCTGGTGGATAATTGCTATTCCAATAATCGTCGAGTAGAGGGCACGCGTTTGCATTGCCTCTGTTTCCACCTTTTTCGTTGGCGACACACCCTGTGATAAGACCATCATTTCTTGTAGCATGATAGGTTTGATAAACGCTCTGATCTAGGGTGCCACACGGAGTGCGCTTACAAGGTTGCAATCTGCACTGTTCTTGCAGCTCAGGCGATATGTGAGACATGCCAGCAATATTGTTATTCGGATCGCATTCGGCATTTATATCAACACTTTCCCACCAACAATCTTGCTGGGTACAATCAGCGTTTGTATAATCATTTAACTCTCTGATTTGTTTATTACTAGACACATCGTTGCAGAAAATTATGTTGCCTTGGTCGTCCAATCGACGACACTGTCCTTCTGTACCGTGCACAACTTCTGAAACAACATTCTGATCTGTCCCCTTCATCCACTGAGAACTTCCTGAAATCGTTTGGACTCCAGTCGGGTCACTGGGATCTGGGACGTCTATAGGATCTCTTCCTCCGCCCAGGCAATCGTACGCGATATCAAGAGAACCGTCTGCTTTAGTGATTACGCGACATTGCGTGTTGTCGCTTGACGCCGCTCTCGCAGCTCCTCCTTTAAACTCTCTCTGAAAGTTTCCAGATGCCGTTGTAGGATCGGCCACTTCCCAACTACTTCGACTGTTTTCCATACGGTAAGGCAATCCGTCCTCTACATTGTATTCCATCAAAGATGATAGATCCGCTTGATCGAGACTTTCAAGATCGCACAAACTTTCTCTCTTTCCATCTTCTTTGAGCGGTCCGGTTCCATCCATTCTGTATTGACAATTCGGACCATACGTGCCAAACTTGCATCTTCTCGTGCATTTCGAACCACCTTCTTCCGTGGTTTCGACATCCCATCCCTGTTTGCAAACGCACGACCTGTAAAGACCATCGGTCACTTCGCAGATGCCATCGTTCGCTCCTGGACTTGGAGTCCACGTTGGGTCTGGATTTCCATCGGAAACGACATATCTGCCATCGAAATCTGAACACTTAACACCTCCCGGACTTGCGCGACGATAAAAAAAGATTTCTTGACCCGCAGATAAGCTCACCGGACGCGACAATGTGACTTTTTCAGGATTACCAGTATCAGGATTACCAGGGACATGCGACGTAACTATAATGGCACCGCCGCGACTGCTGTCCATACCCTTCCAACGAACTCCCATTTGCTGCTCTCTGATCAGTGGCTGATCGGATGCAGAATTTAATTCAACCTCATCGCTGCCATTTACCGCAGCTTTCACTGTCCTCACCGGGCCTGCCTGACAAGGTCCCACCTCACACTTGCTTGTCGGATCATTCGGATCCGTCTGCGTCCACTGCCCGTCGCAAACACACTGGTAGTCAAAACCATCGCGGGACTGCGCAGTTGTCGGGGCAGCGCCTTGACCGATTCCGCAATCTCTGTCTTCGTAGCCATCCGTTTTATGTTCGCAGTAGTCCCCGGAGAAACCCTGTTGACACCTGCACTTGCCAAATCCGAGGACGCCGGGCTCGGTTGAATCACAAACGCCTCTTCCGTGACAAGGCGGACGCCGCTTTTTACAGGCTTCCAGCTCTTCACCTGTATGTCCTGCGTCTATGCAGGATGTATCAGTAGGACTTATTGTAGAACAATTTGCAATGCATTTTCCACTCGCATTAAGAGTATACTGATGAGGCTCGTCTCTTGTGATGGCACGGTTTGCTCCCTCACTTCCTCCTACCGTGTTGCAATCGCAAACACACGCCCCATCCCGGGTTTTCCTATCAAAGTGATCCCACGTTTTATCTCCACGTGGATCGCTTCCTTCGGCGTGATATCGACAATTCTCTATAAAAGTCACTCCTTCGGGGTTTGTATTTCTGTATCTTGTTCTATTGCAACTATCACTGTTATTGTCAAAAGTGCTGCACTCCGGGACTCTCGTACCATCACCGCCCAAACAAACAGCTGGCGCTGGTGGTCGAGCGCACTCAGGTTCGCAGCGTTTTACTCCATCCGACCCCTCCGTGCAAATTTCTCCATCTTCACAAGGGGGATCGCCGTCACGGCCGCACTGTGCAGCCTCATCGCATCTGCCAGTGCGAGCTCGCACGTCGCACTGTAAACCATTATCTCCAGACTGAGCCCATCCATCATCGCAAATGCACGCTGGATTATCCGTCGTGCCCGCGGCGACGCCGTGTTTGCAATAAATTATACCTTTGCCTATATTTTGTTCATCCTCTGTAAATGCATTGATTGCCTTCTGAGCGATGGTGCAATGTGCACCGCCGTAACCAGTTCTTGGAAGAGTTGGATCCGGGTAACATTGCTGCGTGAAGTTACAGTCTGGAAGTTGATCACACTCATCTTTTGTTGACGCGGCGGCGCACGCATCCATGACGGCTTGATTCGGAACACATCGGTTGGCTGTTCTGTTCCAGAGACAGTTTGATTGACTGCCGCATTCCCCCTCAGTCGAATGGTCAAAGCAGGCCGTGTACACTGCCCGCTTGGGAATACAACTACGGCGGTCTGTACCAACGCCATCGCCCTCATCGGTCACGGACACCGCTATACAACCGTCAGCATCACTACATATATGCCGCGTCGCATCACAATGCTCTGTCAATTGGTCTCCGCGCTTGCAGTCGCAAGAGCACATACGATCTCCATTTTCGCCTGAACCAGATGTAAGCACTTCTGCACCTTTATCGGAGTGAGCGCAATAGTACACTCCACTTTCATTACTAGCATAATCCGGAGCTTTGTCCGCGTCACTTGCGCTGCCCAATGTACAGTCGTTATTGGGAGTGGTGCAGTCGTAGCCCTGGGTGCGCTCGCCATCCGTATACCCCGGGGGGCAATTCACGCAGGAGCAAGTCCCCATAGAGCCGTCTGGTTGGCCGTCTGCTCTTGTTCCTGGTGCGCCTGAATACCCAGCTCCTTCCGGACATCGTAAACCACCATATTTAAAACATGCGTGGGCGTCTGGATCCGATGACTGTGAACAGTCTGCGCCCGTCCAGCCGGGTTTACACACGCACTCACACCTACTCGTATCGCTTCCATCAGAACTTTTGAATCCAGTAACACTTTCCGCCTTCTTATCTCCACCGCAATCATCTATGTCGCAGTGTTGACCCTGATCGCTGCAGTCGGCTCCAAATCTATTATCGTTACATTCACATTGACACCCTGAATCATCGCTCACTAATTGTATCTGAGCGGGATTTTTTCGAATCGCAGTTCCAGCCCCATCCTGCCAAAGATTAAGTTGTTCCCCCGGGTTGTAATTCGTTCCACAATTTACGATTTCTAAACCTTGTATTGCACCAGTGCCTGCGTCTATCTCTGTGATATTAAAAACCATACCACGTCCCCCACTTCTTCCCGATGCGGTAGCATTACCGAGTTTGTATTCATCTCCAGCTCCATTAAGGATTATACCTCCTCCGGGCTCTACCCACGCTGGACTGCCGTCATCGTTGCGCTCGATTTCACAAAATGTTTGTCCCGAAACTGATTTTGCTTTGTCACTGCCACTGCAATTACGTGCAGTTGTACACTCTGTTTGGTCAACGCAACCCGTTCCCGTCCACCCAACGTCGCAAGAGCAAGCGCAGCCTCTTTCTTTATATCCAGTTGCAGTACCATGGCTGTTGCAATCTGTTCTATGACATGGCGTGAGCTGTACGCACGCCGGTCCAGTGAATTCGTTGTTCCCTTGAGCATCGGAGTCACACGTCCACTCCACTTGGCTTTGTCTAGTATCAGCTTCATTTCCATAACCAACATCGCACGTTGCAATGGCGATTTGACCGCTTCCTCCTCTAAGGGGTAAAGTTTTGTTGCTGGAATTCGGGACAGTTGTTTCACACGGACCGAAACTGCACAGTCGACCTTCAAAAGTTGGACGGTCGCCGGCGACTGCCGGTGGATTACACCTCCAGTTTCCGCCTCCTCCGTAGCCATCATCACAAACCACATTCCTAACGTCTCCTGTATTTCCACTAATAGAACCTGCTGCGTTATAGTTAGAGTTGGATACTTCCGTTGCAGTACACGGTAGCGGTTGGCATTGTACGTTGCTGGAAGTGGCTTGAGTACCATCCGGTAAGGTGAAGTGACCGCTAGGATTGTCGCACGTCAAGGTGATGCTGTTATTGGCGGAAGCAGTTCCGTCCAGCGAATAGCCAGGATTGCATTGCACAGTGCGTGAGTCTCCACCAGCTGCGTTAAGCCCCCCCTCCACATCCGAGTTGGCAACAAACAATGGACCACATCCCCCTTGAGTTTGACATTGGTTTCCGCTATATCCTGGACCACAATCACATTGACACTGTCCGTTAGGCATATCTTCCCTATATCCACTACTGTCCCCCTGGTTGCTGCAATCGATTCTACTGCACGTATGTTTTGGCGTTTCACAGTTGTCACCAATGTGGGTATCATCACAATTGCAGGTGCCGTCAGCGCGCACTGTTCCATTACCGCTGCACGTAGTATCATCGGCGTGCTCGCAGTGGTCTCCTCTAGCATGTTGGTGGCAGTCGCAGGTGCCGTCATTGCGCGCTGTTCCATTGCGGTTGCACGTTTCAGAGTTGGTATATTGACAACGAGGACCGGCAGCGCCAGCATTGCAGATGCAGGTGCCGTCAGCGTGCGCTGTTCCATTGCCGTTGCAGGTCTCAAGATTGGTATATTGACAAAGCAGGCCGGCAGCGCCATCATTGCAGTCGCAGTGCCATTCACCATCGCCACGGTTGGATGGTGTATTAGGCTGGCCATTCACACACGTACCACCATTGCCGCACGGGTTCGGTTGCGGACATTGCACGGCTTCATTCACGGCCGTGTCACAAGTATCACCATGCCAACCATCGGGGCAATCACATGTCGGACCGCCAGCCACGTCGTTGGCTCCTCTAACATTGTCTTGGCCATCCCTGCACGTACCACCATTGACGCACGGGTTACTCCCTCCTGCTCCTGTGCACGGTATGCCTTCATTCGCGGGAATTTCACAATTATTCCCAGACCACTTGGAATCGTCGTCGCAATCACAGGGCGTCGCAGGTCCTTGATCCGCATAGAGATGCGCAGGTTCTCCTCTGTTATTACAGTTGTCTCTACCGTACCGGGTTCTCGGTGTACGGCAATCGGAATCCAGATTATAATCCGGCCAGCACTGGCAGCTACACCCAGCAGCATAGTCTACATAACCGCTCACGTCTGTTGCATGACCGTGGCAATTATTTGCCACGGTACAAACATCATGGTGAACCTCACAGCGCTGGCCGGAGAAACCATTATCGCAAACGCAGGTGCCGTCATCTTGCGCTGTTCCATGACCGTGGCACGTGCCAGAATTGCTATGTTGGCATTTATCACCGACGAAACCAGGATCGCAAGCACATCCCGTAAGGTTTCCTTGGGCATCAACTTGCGGTGTTCCGTGACCGCTGCAATGGTCTTGACCGCTATGAGTACATTTAGGACCTACCCAACCCCCATCGCAAGCACACGCGCACTGATCTGAGCTGTCTACATCTACGGGAGGGTTAGGATTTCCGTGGTGGTTGCAATCAGCTCTGGTGCACGTGTACCTAGTTTGGGTTCTGCAATCGGGGGGTTCCCAACCCGGATCGCAGCTGCACGGCGTGCAACCCTGATCCTGGGTGGCATGCGCAGGTTCTCCGTTGTTGTGGCAATGCAGTGTTCTAGTGCAGGGCCGTGGAGTGCCGCAATCAGCACCAGTCCACGCGTCTTCACACGTGCAGGTACAGTTCCCTACTGTGCCACTGACTTCCCGGGCATGACCATGGCAATCATGCTCATTGGTACACTTACACTTTGCCGCACCCCACACTATTTGATTCAACCACTCTGGGTGGTAAGTTCGAGCAAAGTCTAATGCTGTTTGGGTTAAACGACCTCTATTTACGTCCTGTTGGTAAAATCTAGCACCCCCTGGTCGTATACCAGGCTGTCCTCCGGGTCCTACTAAATCTGGTATGCTAGTTGCACAGGTACCGTCAGCGCACGTTGTTATACCAGGATAACAACAACGACCAGAGTCAACATGCCCGTTGTATTCATCTATGGTACTTCCATCACATTGCTGATTTGAGTCAAAGTTTTCAACTAAAGGTTTTTTGAATATTTTTTCTATAACACTCATTGTTTATTTATCCTTTTCTTAATTCAACTAAAATTTTAAAATATTTTGGAAAGTTCCGTCTACGCACTGGTGAGCTACGGCCATCACAATTTTTTGGGCGTTTGCCGCGCTTACCGTTTCAAATATGGTTTCGGCCAGATCGGCGTCCAGATTGGCCGTGACTTCGTCCAGCATAAGAACGGGAGTGTTCATGATGTCGCTGAGGGCAAGGTTGAACGCGACGACGACGCGCGCGCATTCTCCGCCGGAGAGACCGTCGAGTTTCATCTCATTTCCTTTGAAGAGGATTTCGGTTTGTATGCTGGGCTTGACTTTCTTCTTGCTTTTGACGGCCGTGAACGTTTTCAGACTGACTTCGATGGGATCGTCGGAAAAGAACGCGTCGAGGTACGTGGCGGCGTGATCGTTGATGGCGTTCACCAGCTGGACGAGCGCGAGACTCTCCGCTTCGAGCACGGCGGATTTGAGTTCTTCCGCGCCTTTGAGGAGAGCCGTCGCTCTGTCGAGATTGTTCTTTGCCCGTTTTGCTTTTTTCTCGGCCTCTTGGAGGGTTTTCTTCTGTCTTTGTATGTCTTCGTTGAATCGCGTGCACGCGTCTACTTTTCTGTTCCACGCGTCGAGTTCTTCCAAGTGCGCGTCTACCTGATCGAAAGCGTCGGTCGCCTCGTCGAGTTTCTCGGAGAGTGCTTTGGCTCGGACGTCTAGTTTTTGAATGTCGCTTTCAAAGTCGTCGCACAAACTGGCTTTCTTCTTGGCGGAGGCCAGTTTCGTCCGAATCTTTTCCGCGCGTCCGCACTTGGCTTTCAAGTTCCGGCCTGCTTGGACGGTGTCCTCGAGCTCTTCCAGATCGCTCAGCGCGCCTTCTCCCCATTCGTCTTCTATGTTTTGGATCTTCTCCAGAGTATCTCGGAGAGCGTCCATATCCCTGTTTCTCTTTTTGATTTGAGAATGTATTCTGCTTTCTTCTCCGAGCAGTTCCCGCACGCTCTTCGTGCAGTCGAGTTGATCCGCGGAGCAGGCTCCAGCGGAGGCGGTTTTCGTCATTCGATTGTAGTTGATGGGAGCGTGGCAGCTGGGACAGGAGAAGTGGTCTACGTCTTTGTTTTCCGCTGCTTTGATCTGATCAGCTACTTCTAGAAGGAGCGCTTCTTTCTTTTTGATCCATGTTTCGTGGATCTTTTCGCACTTTTCCAGAGAGGTCGACGGCGCCCACTTCGGCACAGACGAGTTGAGACGAGCCAGTGTTCGGGCGGCGTTTTCCGCTTCTTTTGCGTCTTTTATAAATTGGTCTATGTCGTCTGGGTTCACTGCGGGTTCTGTGGAGATGGCTATTTCTTCTGCTTCTGTTTTCAGAGTTAGTTCGAGTTCGTCCAGTTCGTTGGCGAGAGTTTTGGAGCTTGCGACAGCGTTGTCTCTTTCTCTTTGCTTGTGCACGAGCGCGCGTCGTTCTCGGCTGACGTCGTCGATTTCGCGTCTGCACTGTTTGACTAGGTTTCTAGCTCGAGCCTTGTTTTCCTGCAGGTCAGACAGCGAGTCCACGTTGGGTCTGGCGGGAATCTTCTTCGCTTCCCCCGTCGGCGTTCTAGAGAGACGTTTGAGTTCCGCGTCGAAGACGCCGTGTTCGGCTTCGGCTTTCGTGACTTGGATCTTTTTTTCTTTGAGGTAGGCTTTTGTTTTTTTTTTCACGTTTGCGGCTTCGTCCCCGAACGTGAGCGATTCGAGAAACTCGAGTTTGGCGGCGGGCGTCATACACATGAACGATTTTGCCGTGTTTTGGGGAATGTAGGACACGGTGTCGAACTTTTGTCCAAACAGCGAGTTGATGAGAGCCTGGGCTTCGTCGTCTTCTACGGGTTGGTGGTTTTCTGGTCGTTCGAGGAGCAGTCTTCCCGGTCGCGTCGATCGGACGATGGACCACCTTTCGCCTGCGACTTCGTCGCGATGCGGAGCTGCGACGACAAAGTCCAGCTGGACTCGAGTGGCTGCGCATGTGCCGAGCGGTTTGCACGCGCGGGGGTGTCCGGTGATGGCGTAGAGGATGCTTTCTAGCGCGGTCGACTTGCCTGCGCCCGAAGGTCCTTTTACGAGAGTCATTCCATTATTGAGCTCAATCCGTTTGTTTTTGATAGACTTGAAGTTTTTGATCTGAACCGAAACGTTGGAAAGCATTGTTTAAAATTAAATTTATTTTCAATTCTGAATCATTTTTGTTTTAGGAAATTGGGAAAGCAGCCTGCTGCGTTTGGTCAGAGGTTCCCCTCTGAGATTTTCCCACCTTGCTCTGGTCAAGTCGAAAGAGACAAAGTCTGTGGAGAGCGTACGGTCGCAGTACGCTTTCGCGAGCGCTTTCACGGAGCGTTCGGCGGATTCGTCTCGGAGGCTTCCGTTGGCTTTGTAAAAGTCGAGGATGATGTCGGCGGGCACGCCGTTGCTGAGTAGAAAGAGCGTGAGTTTGAACCGCTGGGGGTGTTTTATACAGGGGGTTATGAGCAGTCTTCTGAAGTCTTCGATTTGTCCAACGTGTTTCGAGCACATTTTGGTGCGTCTTACGGAGCAGATGTGTTCCGGCCACTGCAGAGGGTCGCCGATCAAGTCGACTATGTCTTCGTAGTGTCGGCAGAAGTGCGGAGACGTCCGTTTTCTCAGACTGAGTTCTTTTTTGAACAGGGCTCGGCGTCTTTTGGTTTCTATTTCAAAGGAACTCATCTTTTGAAATCATACAAAACTATTCTTCGGTATCATTTTTGACATTTTCTATTCTTTTTTGGGAACTAGGGGCGGCGGGGAGAGATTCGTCGTAGCCCGTGATTCTGGACACGACGTAGTGCAGCGGGGATTGGAGAGTCGTGTAGAGGCCTTCAACAAATCCGATGTGCGAGTCCATGGAGGAGCAGGATTCTTCCACGACTCCGAGTTTTCTTTCGATTCTTTCCAGACGTTTGTTCATCTCGTCCAACTTTTCTAAAATTGCTTCGTGTTCCATTTTTATAGAGGTTTTGTTATTTATTAAATCATTTGGATTTAATAATGCTTCTCATGGGGCTCGAACCCATAACCTTGGCCTCATAAGGACCACGCTCTTACCAATTGAGCTAGAGAAGCGCGCCTTGTGTGGGGCTCGAACCCACGACCACGTGCTTAAAAGGCACGCGCTCTACCGACTGAGCTAACAAGGCTTTGTTTCTCGATGACGTTTTGCGTCCAGTGGGGCTCGAACCCACGCCTCCTTACGGAGATCCGATCTTAAGTCGGACGCCTTAGACCACTCGGCCATGGACGCTTTGCGCATCGTTTGTTGTTACTGTGCGTTTATTGTTTTAAGTCTGCTTCGCGATGATTTAGACTACCGTGTGCGCGATTTGCTTTTTTGTTTTTACATATATGTGAATGTCGCCCAGGTTTCCGGTGTTCGAAAAGACGACGAGGGGCAGATTTTTTTCGGCGCATATCGAGAGAGAGGTGGAGAGGTTTGACATTTTCGCTAGTTTTACCAGCTGCTCCGTGTCGAAGATTTCCGAGTAGCGGATCTCGTCCGCTTCGCTGTCGCTGTTGTTGTCTTCTTCGTCCGAGCCGTTTCTGTACTCGACGCGTCTCTTGACGATGCCGCCGGCGTCCACGTCGAACTGAACGGTGTTTTCTTTGGTGGAGATCTGGACAGTCTTGCCTATGGAAAGGATGTCTTTGTATATCTTTTGAAACTCGCAGGACGGGATGACCACGGGCGGCATATCGTACCCGACGGGGATGTCGACGAGTATGTTCTGAACCCTTTGTATCTTGAGAAAAGAGGTTGTGGTTCGGTTCTTGTCTTTGGATTTGACAGCGATGGATATTTCAGTGGGCTCTTCTCGGAGGATGGAGAGCTTTATGGCGTCTTTCTTCTTTACCGTTTTGAGGAGTTTGTAGAGGTGAGTGAGCGTCAGTCCTATGAAGAAGCTGGACTCTCCGTGAACCGAGACGGGATTGAATTCGAACGAGTCAAAGTTTTCCGCGCGCAGCCTGAGATCGATCAAGGTCGATCGGTTGTCGTCCATTTGGCGCAGGAAAATGCCCTCCTTCTTGATCTGGAAGCAGCTGGTTTTCAAATTTGTCTGCAGGATCTCCGCCAAGACTTTGAACACGTGTCCAGAAGATGATTTTGCCCTAAATATGTATTTGCTCATTTACTGTAAACTCGTATGTCTTTATGCCACGATAAAGCCAGCTTAACAAAATTGTTAGAGTTAATAAATGTATATTTTCGACGAAGAAACTATAATAGGAGACACCCTGACCGCAGAAACGAAAAGTCAGAGACGAGAACTGGTCGCTCAGTTGCCCGACGTTTCCGCCCAAGATGTGGACGATGTGGACGATGTGCAGACGCGCACGGAGATCCGAATCGAACTGGACGGCGCCGTTTCCGTGTTTGACGAAGTAAACATTTCGATGGACTGTCCGCTGGCTTTCAATGGTAGCCGGATCAGGATTTACGACGGTATGGTCGACGCCTTTTCCGAAACCAAAACTCTGCTTCAGGATATCGGCACTCCGCCCGACGACGGCCTGATCCTGCTGATTCGCTTGAACCCCCCCGTGTTGTCCGACAAGCCCATCGTCCTGCGCGACGACGTGGTGACCGTGTTCGTGTCGGACATCGTTGTTTCCGAACGGTACACCTCTTTGACCGTCGTGTACAATCTGGCCGAGACCAGCGAGCAGCTTTCCAAAGACATCGAGGACAGGATTATGGACGCTCTCTCGGAGAACGAAGAGGAAGAGGAGGTGTCCCGGAGCACAAGCGGCATCAAATACCACGTGTCCGAATCTAGAGCGCAGATCAACACGGCAGTTTTCAATCACCTCGTGATGAACGATCCCGTGATGTCCTTGCTGTACGCCGTTTCGGGATACAAGAATTTGAAACAAAAGCTGCGTCTCGTCCGTCGAAACAAAAGAAACGATTTCGTAGAGTTGGTGCAGCTGAAGTACGACAAGGTGGGCATTTTCTTTTCGGTGAAAGACGGAAGCGAGACGAACAGCGTCCTGAAAAAAATATTAGCCTCTATACAGTACTACACGCTTCGAAAGGAAAGCGTCGAGCGCTTTTACGAAAAGTTCTCTGTTCGCGGACGAAGACTGTTGACCGGCTTCAACCTTGATCAAACGGTGTCTTTCTCGGCGATCAGTCAGATCAGGAAAAACTCGCTCGACATAACCAGAGCGGATCTGGTGCTGCGCACAAAACTGGACTGCGCGGTGGCTATGCAGAACAACCCCGGCATATCTTTCGACAGCCTCAAGAAGCTCTCGCAGGTCGTCCGACTGGATCCCCGTCGATGGTGCGACGCGGCGGGGGCGGGAAACAAGCTCAACATTTATCTGTTTTCCGAAAAGGGGATGATCGTCCCGAGGAGTCGCCTCGGCCTGTACAGACGCAAGCTGGCCTCTCCGCCCAAGGACGCCATTTTCGTGTTTGTGAAGAAGAACGGGCACAGCTGCATGCTGCTCGTCAAGAAGAAGGACAATTCGAGCGGTCTTAAGCTGAACAAGAAGGTGGGCGCGCTCAACCAGGACTACACGTTCGACAGAAACGATTTCAAGCTCGCGTGCGTTCCGCCGGCGATCAAGAGCGTGCTGGGATCAAAGTATTTAGTCTGCCCGGTGTTCAACGGAGACGGACCCACGGCTTTGCTCCAGTGCGTGAAGTCGGCCAGAGAGTTTTCGGAAAACAACAACTTTACGAGTATTTTCCCTGTAGACTCTCGAGATGCGAAGCAGGCGGAAGAGATGCTCTCCGCCCTCTCTTTGTTCTACGTCGGGGGAAACACGCCCGTGGTGCCGTCTACTCCGCCGAATGTTTCCGAACAGACGGTCGACGGGCACGGCAAAAACTGCGGCATAGACTTTGTGCCGACGAGCGTGTCCGCTCCTATTCCCAAAACCAAAGTCCAGGAGATGAGCAGGAGAGGCGGAAACAGTCTGGTCGATCGCTTTGCTGAGTCGAAAAGAGGGTTCAACTTCAAAACGCAGATCTGCCTTTTCGCCTTTTCCCTCTACCTTCACCAACGAGAAGAGGAGTTGGGCGGAGCGGGTTTGGACGCGTTGAAAGGAGTCGGCGAGAGCGTGTCTTTGACCGAGCGTATGGATGCTCACGCTTGGCTGATCAAACAGGTGGACGAGTTTGCAAAGAAACATTTATTTTCCGACGCCAACTCGGTGTCCGTTTTCCATCGCGTTTTGAAAAAGAATAACCTGGATCGGATACCCGTCCCGGACGTGGAGGCGATGACGTTCTTTCTTATGCAAAGCACGAAAGAGCCAGAGATGCTTCTGGGGTACATCAATCGCATCTTTATAGAGGATTACTTTCCTATGGGAACCTACCGCGAAAAGAGCACGCTGTGCATGCCGACTACCCATTTCTCAACGTGGCAGCGTCAGCACGCCGCCAAGTGAACGTGATCGATCAGGATCGATCCAAACTAGATTCATTTATTTGCATAATAAATGAATTCGTGCACAACAACCATATTTTATATGCCTATTGTACTCCATTCGCTAGGAAACGTTACATCAGGATATTGCGGTTGCATAATAGCGAGTCTGCAACAATCTTCATTTCCCTTTTTCAAACAGTAATTGGAGGAATTTGGATCGTTGTTGAACGATGCGCAATCAACGGCGCTGCAAGCTGGTGTAGTAGGATAGTCAGGCGTTCTGACACATTGAAGTTGGTTGGACAAACTACTGTTCGTCACTTCGTACACTGTTCCTTTCCGCATCACAGGATTGGTGCCTCCATTTTCGGGACCTTTGGCAAAATCTCGTAACCACGTAGCTGCGTTTGGATCCTTCAAACAGTCCTCAAATTCTGCCGTTACAGATATTTCAGCTCCATGTTGAGAACGCGCGGTCACACCTTCATCCCCGGTAAGATATAAGAGTTTATCTCCCTGTCTGTATTGAGAAGATGGCAGGGCGAAGTGGATATGCTGATTGCAAAGATTGCACCTTTCCCGAGCATCGCCCGATAATTCCTTGCATGCATCATAAGCTCTACCGGATACAAATGAAGGACTAAGTATACTGCAGTTAGCGATTGTTCCTTCTGGAAATGTACCGCCCCACCAATCGTAATTTCGTACATTGCATTCTGAAACGCCTTGAAGATCATATCCTGTTGTAGGGTCTTTTACGGGCGCTGGAGGGCAAGTTTGGCTGTGTTTAGAACAAGACGGTGCGCATATCTGAAGGTCATCTGCATCACTCACAGTGTCAGGAATACAGTTGTTCCATGGCATACACTTTCCTAGCTCTTGCTTGTCTCTGTCTGGGTTGTACGGAAGACAACATACATCTCTTGTTCTGAACAGCCTATCGCCGTTTTCACACGCAGGAGGTAAATTGTAGTGATTGGAGTTCATTTATTAATAGTATTAATAAATGAATCTGTGCACAGCAGGAAGTATTCTTCTAGTTTCTATGTTTTTGTACAGCGGTTCTAAAAAGGTGTTGAAATTGGGAAACACTGAAGTAGACAAGCTGACGGCCTTTAAAATCCCAGCCAAAGCGGCTCAAGCGCTCATACTGGCGGCCGGTGTTTTCGAAGTGATAGCATCTTTTATTGTAATTGCCCACGTGACTAACCTCGTGAAAGTAAGTCGCAAAGTGTTCGACCTCACCCTGTGGAGCTTGGTCGCGTTCACAGTGCTCGTCACCCTTCTTTTCAAGTTCCACCCCAAATTCCGACCGCTGGCCGTGTCCGCCAACATAGCCGTCGTCGGAGGCCTGCTCGCCGTTCTCTCCTGCAACAAAGTGCGTTAGTAAACTCACAGGAAACGTCGGACGGCCTGCTTGGCTCCGCCCTCCGCGTCCGTCGTCTCGCGCACGGGAACCTCCTCCGCTTCTCCGCTTTGAACCTTGTAGTACTGGATGCATTTCGGATCGGCTTTTATGTCTGCCGTCCTGCACTCGCGCTTCAAGCGCAGACCTTCCAACGATTTGACTCGGGAAAGGGCGACGTACGCCTGCCCCGCGCAAAAGCAGTCGCCGATGTCGACTTCCGCGCAGTCCAGAGTCAATCCCTGCGACTTGTGAATGGTGATGGCGTAGGCGAGTCTCAGAGGGATCTGAGTGAGTATAATGTCTACCTGCTTGTTGTCATTGGTGATTTCAAACAGGTGTTCCTCGATCTCTCGAGTTTCGCCGTTTATGAAACGCACGACCGGTGTGTGGCGCTCTGTTATTCTTTCGACGACCCCTCTGCTGCCGTTGCTCAAAACCAGCTGTCGATCTTCTCCTTCTCCTTCGAACCTGTTCACCAAAAGCATCACTTGAGCGCCAGGACACAGCTGCATATAGGAGGGCGCGATGCAATTCTTTTTTGCTTTCTCTATCTGGTAATCGGGCACCTTGGGATCCATAGTAGTGACTCTCATTTCGAACTCGTGGAATTCTATCTCTTCGCCCCGTTCTTCCGCGTCCGCCGCCAGATCGTCCAACGCGTCTTCGTTCTGTCTGTCAACATCAACATTCTTAGAGTAAAGTTTTGTGGAGGTGACTCCGTTTCGAGAAACGTCTTTTCCGACGCAGGCGTTCAGCCTTTCTATGTCCTCGGCGCTGGGCTCTCCCATCCGCAGTCTGCCGAGCATATCTCTGTAGACAGTGTCGCCGGACTGTCGCACGTTCTCGTCCAGCACGATCGTTTTGTCGACAGACTCGTTCCACGTTTCCGCTTCGAACGTAAACTTGTCGCACTTCACGACCGGCAGCTGCATAAAGTCTCCCGAAAGAAGAAGTTGAATGCCGCCCCACGGCTTCGGACACCCTCTAATGCGCTGCGCCACCCGGTTGAGCTTGTCGAAGAGTTCGGGGTTGAGCATAGAGACTTCGTCGATGACCAGGATCTTGAGCCCCTTCCACCTTCTCTGGATGTACTTTTTCTTTTTGATATTGCCGACGAGCCAATCGACGCAGCCGTCGCCTAGTCCTATTCCCAGAAAACTGAACAGCGTCGTCCCTCCCAGCAGAAGAGCGGAAGTCCCGGTGGTGGATGTGATGGCGACGCCCCTCTTGTGTTCGTTGCAGAACTTGTGGATCAGCGCCGTTTTTCCCGTCCCCGCGGGTCCGGTGAGAAATACGGATTTGCCCTTTTTGAGCGCGTCGTAAGCCTCTTGCTGTTTGGTGGTGAGAGTGATAGCATCGTCAAAGGTAGAGGTCGTCATTGTTGTTTGATCATATAAAAGAATATTTGGATCATTTTTTCCCCAGCACTCGAACGAGCAGTATCCGCGTTTTCCTTCTTCTGTTCGACCGTCTAACACTTTTTTGCAACAGTCTTCAATCTTGCATTTGGGTTTCAGATAGTGATTCTTGAGCTGTTCACACGCAAGCTCCATTTCCTCTGAGATGCGACCCGCGCACTTGGAACCTATGGTAAAAGTGCGAAGTGTTTTCGGGTCGTGAATGCCAAACACGTAGCGAATTTTCTTGGTGCAGATACACTGAATGCCCTCCTCGTGAAAGCACATTATTTTTGGAAACTCCAAGTCGTTCAGAGAAAAGGTGCTCGCAGCCAGCATCTTGTCGAATTCAGTCCTTTTCTGACTCAGAGGCAGCTCTCGACACGGAATTCTTCCGACGACGTCGACGTTTTTGATGTGCTTCCTTTCCCCAGTATCTTTGTTATACCACTCAAAGCTTTTGGGGTTCATGACATAAAGTTCTTTCGGAAGTGGAGGAGCCATTTTTTATATGGTAAATTTACATAACTTACAATCATTTTTAAATTGAAGCAGTTTAAAAAAAGACGAAAAATAATATAAAATGAAAAAAACGGAAATTGATTCTATGGTGAGCGCTCTTTGCGCGTACACGAAAGTGACAGCGACCTGCCGTCGCTTGCTGAAGAGACAGCTGTGCACCAACGCGTGCATCGATCAAGCGATTCACAAGTTTTTGCACACGGACGAGTCCCGCCGAGAGTACGAGACGCTCTTTTCCATTGTCCCGCCGCGCGACTTCAGTTCTGTCGTTTCGGAGGCGGATTCCCTGGAGGAGCTGAAAAGCGCGGTCGACTACCACATTCACGGCATAGAACTGTTGAAAGAGGTTTCCGACGCGCAGGTGGACTATATGACACGGTTGTTTTACAAGCTGGCATCGGCCATTTACCCGTTTTACGAAGACGATGCCTTTCTCGATGAGTTTAAACCGGTAGTTTCCGAACGCGCCAAGGGCAAGGGCAAGGGAAAGGGTGGAAAAAAGACTACTTTCGCAGTGAGGTCCCCCCCTCCGCCAAAGAAGAAAAGGGTTCGGTGAGGAAAACTAGACGAAAGTGACATACTTAACTGAATAAGCGAATAAATAAAATGCAGAATTCATCTTATTTCATAAAAAATCGCGCCCTCTTCGGGTGTTATCCGACTCAAAAAGACGTGGACGAGCTTTATCGAAATGGAGTGCGGTACTACGTCAATTTGACCGAACCGAATGAAAGCAAAATCATGCCCTACACAGTGAATTCAGAATGCAAGCAGATTAATTTCCCGATACGCGACCACAACGTGCCGAGGTACTGGGAACCCTTCTCGAGATTCGTCTACGAAGTGTCGAACATCATCGCGAAGCTTTCCCCTTCTCACAAAATCTACATTCACTGTCGAGGAGGGCACGGTCGAGCGGGGATGGTTGTCGCCATCTTGCTTTGCCGCATTCTGAAGCTGGAACCGATCGATGCGATCAAGAAAACGACCGAGTACCACGCCCAACGACCTAAAATAAAAGAAAAGTGGAAGGCCATCGGATCTCCCCACGAGTACAGGCAGCGGGCGTTCGTCTACCGATTCTTCGAACCCCTCAATCTGTACCGCATCCAGTACAAAGAGGAGTACGACAGCGGGTTCTCTCGCTTCTCAGTTCACCCGTTCAAAGTGGACGGAAAAGTGTACAGCTGTTTGGAGGGGGCTTTGCTGCACGAGCTCTGCAAGCACACGGAATGCAGCTCTCCCGACGTCGACTTCACGTTGCTGAACGGAAAAGACGCTTTCACGATACGCAAAGTGCTGAACTCGATCAGAAACGAAAAAGCCAAAAAGATGGAAGTCAAGGAAACCGACTGGTCGAAGGAGAGGTTCGACGTGCTCAAACGTCTGATGCTTTTGAAGTTCGATCAGCACCCGCACATAAAAGAAAGGCTGCTGGCCAGCGGGTTTAGACCGATCACGATGCTTGCTCGAGGCAATTTCACCTGGCCGACCGGGGACGGCGAGAATGTGACCGGCATTGCTCTTATGGAAATCAGAGAAAGTATATACTCAACCGCAGTTAAAGAATAAAACGTTGTATGTAAATTAAAATGTTTCTCAAAAGACTAGCTGTATCGGAAGTGGCGCAGGACGACAAGAACTGCACCCTTTCACAACCCCCTGTGGAAATCCCGTCTCTTGTGAATGAAAGCTGCTCGCGAGGCGAGTCTGAATCAGCCGAAACCGTGGAGGAAAAGGCGTGGGAAAAATACGAAAAAGAAAAAACAAACAACGAAACAGAGAACGATCCTCGAGCACTGGTAACAGATGTAGACGAAGAGGTAGACGAAGAGGTAGACGAAGATTCGGACGCGGACGACGCAGACTGCAACTACAACGAGTACGTGTACGTTCTCACGATAGACAATGAACCCTGCTACTATTTCAACTACAAGTCCAGAGCTCTGCGATATATGCGCAGGAGAGCGCGCGAACTCTGCTTAGTGCCGCGCGCCGGATCCGCGTTTGAAATGACGTACAAAGTAGTCCGACACTACTCCGAGGATGCGCTGGACGTAGTAAGGCGTCTCAACAACATACTCATTTCCTACGATCAAGTGATATGCGCCTTTAGAATTAAAAGAGTGTATAAAAAAAACACTCTATAATAAATGACTAAGGAAAATTTTGAAAAGAAGACGGTAAAAGAAAACTTTGAGTGCGGTGCATGTGCCGCCGGAGCCGCCCTGGGCGCAGCTATCGCAGGCGCCGCAGGAGTGAAAGCGTCGGAAACTAAAAAAGATGAGAAAACAGCCGGCGTCTCCACGAGAACCATTCTGTGGGGAATTGCCGCCGTGGTCGGCGTCGGCGTGCTGGCGATGCTACTGTCCAAAAGAAAAGGGAAAAGAAAAAGGAAAAGGTAAAGAAAGAAAAGATTTCACATATATTTTATATATATTTGAAATAGACGCTTCGCGATGACGCGAAGCAGACTAACAATCGCGTCCAGCATCTTCACAACACTTTTGACACCCCACTCCCGACTGGCCAGCATCGCAAATCGGATCGGACGGCGCTAGAGTAGAATCAAATGTTGTTGTTGTGCCCGATTCGCACCGTTTGCACATCAAACCGTCTTTCAGCATTCCTTCCGGATCGTACTCAAAACCATATGGACAATGTTGCGCGTACTCTCCCATCAAGCTATTCTGGTAGTCGGCCATAGGCGCGCATCTTCCCTCCCCATACGGCCAGTCGGACGGCGTCAAAAAGCCGGTGTGGCAACAATACCTGCTCGTATTTGTCGGGAAACTGGTGCTTCCCGCGACGCAAGTGTCGATGTCAGCGTCTGGCCATCTCATTGTTTGTATCTGCATAACCACGCACCCGCCGAAGGCATGCACTCCTCCCAAATCGCTATTTTGCACAACAAGATAAGATCCGTTGGTATACCCAGAACCACGACTATCAAGACCTCCTTCTCCGGAAAATTTTATATCTGGTGAAATAGATCTGTCAGCATTCACAGTTATACTCAGCGAGGCGGTTTGATCTGGAGAGGCGGGTGTTAAAAAGATGTATGCGCTCTCGCCTGCCGCGTGAACTGTACGGGCACCGTCGTTTGGCAGCTCTCTACCAGAGACGCCATCGATGAGAAAACTTAGTGACACAGTGTTTTGAGCAGCATCCCAAGGTAATTTGGTGTGGTAATTGATCGATTCGCCATTAACGTAAACAGTGCCTATGGATGGAACGTTTTCCCACTGCTCTTGAGTTAAGTCAGTTAAGCCAGCTTTACTAAAAGCAATTCCGAAGTTGTTGCCTATAGTAAAGTCGCTTGCTATTGTAAGTTGAACCACCTGGTCTTCTTCATAATTAGTCGGTGTACGCGTGTGCTCACTTTCCTGGCGAATACTATCAGGAACTATACCCTCTCCAAAGATCAAATTAAATGGGCTTACTTCTAACCCATCCACTCTCAGAGGAAACGAATTGTTCGAGTCGGGATCAGGTACTCCGATCACTCCATCAACCTTAGGACCACACTGTCTGCAGGAAGGGGCGTTTCCCTCAGAGCCGCCGCCTCCACTGCCTCCGCCATCCGGCCAATTTGAGGGAGTTCCAGGAGCAGGGTCGCCGCCTGGCGCAATTCTTCTCGGTTTCCGAATTTGAATAACCGGCAAAGTTTTTACTCTGGAAGGCTTTCCGGGATGAGGCTGCGGTTTATCCTTTTTAGGCAGAGTGTTGTGTATTATGTTTTGTTTGAAATGAAACATGGGAGGGCAAACAGGCATTTCTTCGTGACAATCCTCTTCCCATTGTCCAACCTGAAGAAGGGTGTGGTATTTCGGCTCGTACATCACGTAACCTCGTCCACCCCCGTTATGAATGCCTCTAAATTTATTAGCAACGTTGTAGTTCATTTAATTTAAGGTAAATTAAATTGTATAAACAGTTTTATGATCATCCGTATCTCTTGATGTTCAAGGCCACGCCTTCCTTGACCTTTTGCGAGCATAATTCTGACAGTTGAAGAAGCATCTGTTTCTTGGTCACGCTGCTCAAGTCTTCGTTGTACGTTTGACCACCATTGCGCTTGGAACAGGCAGCCAACTCACACTTTGACCACGTTCTGAACTTTATATAAAAGTCCCTGGGTGTTTTTCTCCTATCATCCCTTAATCTAGTCTTTTTAGGCTTTGGCTTTGTCTCAGGCTCAGGCTCAGGCTCAGGTTCGGGTTCAGGCTCAGGTTCGGGTTCGGGTTCGGGTTCAGGCTCCGAAGTTTGTGAAGGAGCTGGCGATGGGGATGGCGAAGGAGACGGCGATGGAGACGGAGATGGAGCTGGCGATGGCGATGGAGACGGCGATGGAGACGGAGACGGAGACGGAGATGGGGACGACCTGGATTCATTTTTTTTCCTGAGGCAGTAAAGATAGTATGGTTCAGTGGTGTTGATTGGGACGTCTATTTCCGAGTCTGAAACTACGATACTGAAAGAGGCGTTTTTATCAGAGTTTACTGTGTTCAACACAACGTGTCCGCACCTTTCGAATATGGACACGGCAACGTCGACGGCGGTTCGAGCGGAGGCGTCAAACACGAGTATAGCGCTGCCTTCTTCGTCGAGTTCCTCAATGGTGTCTGGATTTTTTCTCGGGTAAATGAATCCAGTGAATTGATCCTGCGTGTCGATGAGCTCACTCAAACGTTCTAGTGTTTCTTTCGTGTTCACATTCAGCCCTGTGTTGGCGGCTATGCCTCGACTTTGCAATTTCTGAAGCGTATAACTTAACAAACTTGTCATTTCTTGATTGGACGCGTAAACTTTAACCTGTTTTGATTTTTTTTTATCGGTACTAATAAAACATGTCTGCTGATAAACGAAATTGTAAAATGAGTTGGATGGCTGCGGTCAAGAAGGCGCGCAAGGAGCTCGGCATCAAGGGCTTTGTTCTGATGAACCGAGGAAAGGAGGGCAAGAAGCTTCACAAACGTGCTACTGAACTGAGGGGGTGTAAGGCTCTGAGCCCCGCGGAAACGAAGCGCCGTCAGATGGCTTCTCTGCGAAAGCTGAAGAAGCGCAAGAGCAAGAGACGCAGCCGTTCGCGTAGCCGTTCGCGCAAGCGTTCACGGCGCCGCAGACAACGTGGTGGAAGTAGTTGCGGACGGCGTATGTCCGGAGGTCGTCGTCGTTCGCGTCGCCGTTCGCGCCGCCGCTCGCGCCGCCGCTCGCGTATGTCTGGTGGTCGTTCCCGTCGTCGTTCTAGACGCCGTTCGCGCCGCCGCTCCCGTCGTCGTTCGCGTATGTCCGGTGGCCGCAAGCGTTCTCGCAAGCATTCCCGTAAGCGTTCTCGCAAGCGTTCCCGCTCGCGTCGTCGTCTTTCGGGAGGTTCGATGCTGGGTCTTTTTTAAATAGAGTCCAGAGCCATAGCTACTTTTTTTATTTTTGAAGAATAAAGAAAGAATGTCTTACGTAAAAATAAGTGAATTTGGAAAAGCGGCGGCGTACGCACCTGTAAATAACCCGCTTTCCTACGGCCTGAGCGGCGGAATGGATAACCTGTTTATGCACGGAAGTAAAAACATCGATTCCAACTCTTTGGAGTTTCAAACATACGCGGCAGAGTACTGCGCAAAAGGTTTCGACAACTACTGCAAGGTTATGACCGGAAACAACACACCCCAGTACTTTCCCAATCTGGTGCACGGTTGCACCGGTCGGCGAAACACGATGCCGGAGCAGATGACTCAGGGCGATGTGATATTGCTGAACACGGCGCGCGTGAAGTACCTGATGAAGATGCGTAACAGCGTGGCGAACAGGATTCCGTTCGACCCCACTGTGGCGGCGTCGCCGTTGATCACCGTGTACACGGGCGAGTACATGATTCCGGAGTACTCTATTCCGAAAGGGCACGATGTGGACAACGACCCGGTCATGCAGCGTCTTCTGAACAAGCCTATGCTCGGCCTGGAGCTGCTGCTCAACATCTACTCGAACATGAAGAGTCAAAAGCGTCTGGGGGAGTTGAAAGGCACGAAGCTCGGAATGTTTTACGACAATTTGATCAAGAACGCGTCCAAGAGCAAAAACTCCACGATGGAAACGGTTCAGTCAGTGTTTCCCAATGCGGGAGCTCGGGTTCTGCCGTCGGAAGGAAAGGTGGTGATGGGCAGAACCACGCGAGGCGGCGGGGGCAGATAAAATAATGAAATGCGTATAATAAATGAGTTTAGAAGGTTTATCCGCGAATTTGAAAAAGCTGCTTGATGGCAAAGAAGAATCAGAGAACACGAGCGAATGGCTTGTGCGAAAGGTGCCTTATCTGATGGCAGCCGTAGAAGACGTGAATTCTGTTCACGAACTTTCAGGGGATGAGAAGAAACGACTTGTGATCAAGGTGATCTGCGATTACATCAACGAAGAGGAAGAGCCGTGGGACAACGCGGCGCTGTATTTTGCGCAAAACGTGCTGCCCGCGCTCATAGACACCCTTGTTTCGGTTGATAAGCACGAGATTCGCATAAAAGCGAAACGCTGCTTCTCGAAAATTTTTGCTTGCTGCATCGTTTAAAATTTTATACTCAAAGTATAAAATGATGATAAGAACTGAACGATCGTTTAAAGTGGTGTTGCTGGGCTCAACGGCAGTGGGCAAAAGTTCGATTATGAAAAGGGTCACAGACGACACCTTCAACACGCACGAAGAGAGTACGATAGGCGCCGCTTTTTACACCAAACGGTATCCGGACGACGTGACGTTGCAGATTTGGGACACGGCGGGGCAAGAAAGATACGCCGGTCTGGCTCCTATGTACTACAGAGGAGCCGATGCTATAGTCAGCGTGTACGACGTCACCAGCAAAGAAACCTACTTGAGAGCGCTGAACTGGATAAAAGAAACGTGCGGAAGCATAGATTTGGAAGGGAGGACGAGGGTGTTTTCCGTTCTGGTGGGCAACAAGATCGATTGCGACGACAGCGAGCGAGAGGTGACGAAAGAGATGGGCGAAAGAGGCACTTCGGAGGGACTGGGTACCGCCCACCTCTTTATGGAAACTTCCGCTAAAAGCGGCGAAAACGTGCATATTGTTTTTAAAAAGATTGCACAGCACCTTCTGGAGCAGGCTCGAGAATTGTCCGAGTCGGACGATCCACGAGAATTCTTCTTGGATCAGCCGCCCGCTTCATCAAGAATGTGTTGCTGATTTTTTTTTTAAGTAGTAATAAATGGCAAAGAACAAGAAAAAAATGAACGAAGCGATTATGTGGCTCGTCGCCGCTCTCGCTATAGCCGGCGTCGCGTACGGCGTGGTGTTTTTATTGACGGGGGGCTCGTGTAGCAAGGCGGACTGCAGTAAAGCCTTGTGGAAGGCGGGCTGCGAGAAACGTTGCGGCAAAAAGGAAAAATATCTTTTAGGCAACGAGAAACAAGTATTTGTAAAGCCTGGTACAGGTGGCGATACAGGAAAATTCGTCCCAGCAACCTGGCCAGACGAGTGTGGCACTTGGATGGTTCTTCAAGGAAACGTTGGAGCCGATGGTCATTGCTCTAATTAGATCTTCTGCTTCTACTATATTTTATACTTTTGGTGAGTATAAAATAATACCTGAGATGTCCGTCAAACACGATGTATGCGCTTGGTTTCTACAGCGTGTCGTCAATCGAATTAGTAGGCAAATTGTGTTTATAATTTGATTCGATTTATCACGTCATACATTCCTTTTTCTCTTCCGTCGCGCCGCCAAGATGCGGCTCCTCGTCGGAGGAAATCTCTTCTATGCGCGGCTTGTTCTCACAATTTCTGCAGGTATTTTGCCAGGGAAACGGGGGTTTCACCGTGAGTTTTAGAAAGGCCTCTTTCGTGGGCAGGAGAGCATCGCAGACGGGGCATTGAATAAAGTTTTCTCCGTCTCTGATCATAAATCCACACCTGGAAAAGATGTCGCAAATGCCGCTCAGCACGGCTGTGGAGGGATCAGGCTTGTCTTTCGTTCCACTCGGAACACTGCGCACCATAAGAATTTGAGCGGGCTCCGTCTTCATCATCTTCGCCATCTCGACCCAGGTGCATGTGAGGTGCGGGTAGTCGTCCGAGTATCTCTCGGCAAACCCTAGAATCCAATCGGGGTAGTTTTTATGGGCGTATTCCAAAACGTCTTTCAAGGTAGCCAGTTTTCCCAAATCTTGCATTGTAACATGTGGCGGATCTTTCATTATTTTTAATACATAATTTTATCGATTTAAGCTGTTAATGTACGACGGGCATCGAACCGACATTGGCGTATCCACTCTCCGGACCGCCTCTGTCCGTGCAGGGTTTGAGGTTGACATTGACTGTTCTCGTGTTGTAGCTCTTCCCGGGCATAGTGCCTCGTTCCCAAGAGAAATTAGGCACATTTCTGGGTCGGTTGGCGACTTTGTTTTCGACACCGCGCTTGAATTTGGTATTGTCTCGAATGGGAGCCATGACTTCTTCGACGTCTAGACAGTATTTCTTCAGATGTCTCTTTGAATCAACGGTCGACACGTTGTCCGACCGACGACGCCTGTCGACGAGATTGGTGAACGCTTCCGCCGCAAGGTTGTCCGTGATTGCATACTTTAGCTCGTACGGAGCCTCCATGGGTCTGACCTTCTTGATAGCTTTCGTTCCCGCCGTTTCCGTGTTGATCAACACATTCTTGACCTGCCTGTAGTCCTTTGCATCGCCGCGCACAGCCAAACTCTTTGTCCAGTCCGCGAAGCCTGCGCGCCCCTGCACTTCAGTCGCCTCGCGCGGCTGTCTGGAAAGTGGCATGGTTTCGCGCTGCGTGAGCACAGGAGGTCTGAACGCGCCGTCGCGCATAATTCGGTAGGGAAGCATCGTTTCGCCGTTTCCAAAGTTCCTGGTGGAGTCCGCTGAAGATCCGTTGCCCATATGTCTGCCGTGGCCTCCCTGGTTCGTGTACATGACACTGACCGCAGGATTTGTACCGCGAGCGTACACGCGAATGGCTTCCGCCGCCCTGTCGTGCGCCGCGTCTACGTCTTCAACGATGACCGACGTGGATCCGACCTTGTCTTTTCGTCGAGTATGAATAGATTTCGGAGGATCCTTCATTATGTTCATAGAGTTTCCCCAGCTTTCGACAGATGGAAACGTCACCGTTCCGCTGCCGTGTCCCAAAATTGCAGAGTATGATATGCTCATTCTTCTTTATTTACAAAGTCCTTTTAATTAAATTAATCTGACAGAGGCACGAAGTGAACATTACGCTCCGTTTATTAAAAAAAATAACGCGTAAATACTCCATCTATAGCTTGTCCATCAGTTTCAAAAACGTCCAGCGCATCTCCTCCGTGAATAGCCGCATTTATCGTGTTCACCAAAACAGGAAGAATC
>Ga0070752_1000389_pt1 | contig 36961 bp, 42 predicted proteins | sample VirMetDEL_Aug_30_FD_77440 | JGI IMG/M metagenome (GOLD analysis project Ga0070752, IMG submission 77440) | Aqueous microbial communities from the Delaware River and Bay under freshwater to marine salinity gradient to study organic matter... | ecosystem: Environmental > Aquatic > Marine > Coastal...
ATGGGTGTCCTTCCTTAGTAGACGGAGGATTCAATTGTTCCTCTAATAGGCTGGAGAACCTCAAGGGAGGACCAAAGTCCGTAAAAAAGTCCTACTCCTGCTCTAATAATTTCATATCAGACATATCTGATATAGCACTAGATTCAGAATCCTATGGTCTTAGCGGAAATATCATAGAAAACCTGGTAAAGTTTCCTGAAAAGATAGCAGGATCTTTCCTAATAAATAACAATGAATTACTAAAAGAACTAGAGGGATGTCCTAAAGAGATCGGAGGGAATTTTGATGTCTCTGATTGTCCGTTGCTAAATTCTTTAAAAGGAGGTCCGGAGACTGTTGGAAAAAATTATCTATGTTCCAACTCAGGATTGGATAATTTAAACGGAGCTCCGAAGAAGGTAGGAGGATTTTTGGATCTAAGCGGTAACAATTTGATTAACCTTAAAGGAATTCCAGGTAAGGTAGGTAGATGGATAGCGGCAAACAACAATAAAATAGAAACACTGGAGGGTTTAAAAGGATCCGCAACTGATAGCTCCTTTATGTTTTCAAGAAACACGTCTCCCGAACCTCTGCTTAAACTACAACATAATTATCTCAGACAAAATCCGGAAAACGAGATAGAAGGATATAATTGGGTTACATATCTTCTTAAAATGAGTCCTAAATCTCTTCTCAGAGCTTTGAGTGGTCGTAAATCTTTCTATATAGAAAGAGATAAACAAATGCAGTCGGGAGAAGCCAGAAGAAATATACTAGAAATGCTAGGTCTCGAGAAGATATCCCACGATAATCCAAAAATACTGGCACCATTAATTATAGAATTAAAGAAGAGCAAAGACTATGAAGGGGTCATAGAATATATCGAGGACAACATGGATTCTTTTTCCGATGAATTTAAAGACGACTATGGTGTATCTAAGGACCTATCCGATCTCGGTTTCTGATTAAATCCAGATATATAAAAAAATAAAGAAACTACCATATGAAAAATATTAAGGTATTTGAGGACTTCTCAGAAAACGCTTCAGAGGGTCACAATCACAGAGACAACTACATGTTCTTCCAACATCTTAGAACTATAAAAGATGCAGCTGAATCGCTCTTATCTATGGACGAGGAACAATTGGATTCTCTTCTATCTAATGGACATGCTTGGGCAGTAGATCACGTGACTACAGCAGCTGATGACATAGAGGAAGTATATCACTTTGTAAAAAACAGAATGTCTGACGAAGTAGTAAGCGTATCTGTTGATTCTATAGAGGTAGAAGAACCGGCTGAAGGGGAGGACGAGTAATTATTGCTCTATCTGTAATTCCTTTAGCTTCGATGAACGCACGTTTTGTCTGATGAATAATTCCATTCTTTGGATGGAATCGTTAAGCACTAATAAGGAATCTTCAAATCGATAAACCATGGCATCGTACATGGCCCTTTCTTCCTTATTTCTTATTTTTTCCCACCTTAAGCTAGATTCGGCTGAGGACAATTTAACGGAAATATCGTTTATCCACCATTCAAGTTTTTTTATGGAGCTATCTGCTCTTATCAATTCACTTTTTAAAATATCTATATTCTCTTCCATCCCAATTATTTGGGTATCCTTCTGCAAGATCTGAATTTTGTAATAATCAAGCCTGTCTAACAACTGGTTAAATACAATCTCGTGTTCCTCCCCTTCGTGCTTGATAATCTCAAATTCAGAATCCACTATACTTAAAAGACTATCAGTAACCGATAAAGCACTACTGTTCTTTCTCTCCAAAATCTCAGGGGATTCTTGGTTAGATGAACACGATACCAAAATAAATAGCGAAGCTATCAATATTACTGCAAAGGAACTGAGGTATTTACTCTTAGACATTCTATTAATTTCTTGTTTATCTCGTCCAGTTTTTCTTCATATTCGTCTATCTTTGATTCCAGTTGCTCTATTCTGTAATCCTGTTTAATCAGCTGCTCTTCATGAGAAGCCCTTAATTCGTAGAACAAATAGCCAACCGCAACTAGAGCAACAAAAGCTATCGCTGAAACTGGGTTGGATTTAAACTGTTCAAAACTTATTGGCGATGACATGATGGATTTAGAGAGATTTGGCCTCCTCGAAATCCTCCTCGGAAAGCTTCCATCCTTTTATTTTATCAGATATGTGATTTCTAGCTTCAGCGTATGTCGATTTTGGATTATCCTCTAGAAAATCAATGAGTATCTGTCTGATGGCGGGATGTATTCCTTCCCCCTCATTAAGACCATCATCACCCTCAGGTATAAATCCTCTTAGAACTTCTGCCATTTTTTCCATAGAGCTAACGATCCCTTTGTATCTGAACTGAGGTGATTTATGTTTGTATCTCTCTACCCACGTTTCAACGCTAGTTAAAAAATCTCTTGCTAGTTCTTCGTCAATTTCTGCGACTAAACCGTCCTCAAATGCCTCAAGTCCGACCCCTAATTTCTTAGGATCGTATTTAACCTCATCTGAAAAATATGAAGCTATGGATTCGTCATCAACTTCAGCATTATCCCAGTCGTATTCATATTCAGCGAATCCGTCCTCGTCCCTTCCAATGACCTCATATTCAACTTCCATATGTTCCCTGAAATCGTCATCAGTTGGATCAAAATATGCGAGGTAAGTTTTACCGTTTTTCCTATGCTTTAGTAAGGCAAACTCTGAGTAGTCACTCCCAATAACATCAAATAGAATGTCCTCCTTTTTTGATGTTGTACCCCTTGTTGTTGAGGGATCTGACTGGTTCCAAGGAGCTCTTGGATCGTTTTCAGCTCCAGGAGGATAGTTACTCTCGCTTAGTTTTCTGTATGAATCGAAGCTTGTTATATTTTTCATCTTTTCTTTTTTATTTAAGACTTAATAGGTAGTCCGTTTTATCGAGTGATGCTAATATTTCATCTATAATATTTATGATCTCCCCGTCTTTTTCAATATTGAAGTGACCTTTACACTCCTCGATGTAGCACTTTCTTATCTCGTTTATGTAATCGACCGCACATCCATCCTGGTAATCTTTAAGACTTATGGAGCAATTATCACCTAAGTGTGGTCTTCCATATTTTCCCATTATACTTTCTACCAAATTATCGGTTAGGTCAGTGAGGGTTTCAAAGATCTCATCTAACGCTTTATGCTCCGCATATGACTTAGTTTGCCAATGCAAAAGTTTTATCTGGGCAGTATGTTGTAATGCTTTTAGCGCCACATGATCTATACCACTTCTGGTGTTTCCTTTTTCATGTGACTTATTATCTGAATTCCCACCCCTGATAGAATTAAATGTCAAATCTGGGGTTTTGTCAGATCCCTTTTTATCTGGATTTTCTATTATATCTCCAAAGGCACTCAGATTTAATACTTGATCAGGCACGATATCTGCTATTTTTTTACTATATATCCGAACAGGTCTTTTATTTAGAGCTGATGATATTGGTTGTTGAATATTCACCAATACGAGGGAAATACTCAACCTCACATACACTAGATCCAGTAACTTTCCTTCCCTTATATTCTTCTCCAACCACTATAAGTTCTATCCCCTGAGACTGGAGTATAGAAACCATATGTGACTCATCATCAAATATGAAAACCTCGTCGACATATTTTATTGATCTTAAAAAATTAGCACGATCCTCCTCGTTGTTGATCGGTCTTCCCTTTCCCTTGAGCCTTTTAACCCTTTCGTCAGAATCTATACCAACTGTTAACGATTCACCTTTACTCCTGGCATACTTGAACATCTCGATATGTCCAATATGCAAAACGTCGAAGCACCCGTTAGTCCATATTTTCATAAGAAAGCACTTTATTTCTATAGATCAGCAGGAGATAAAAGTTACATATATAGAATGCACTTAATCCTCAATCCACTTAACTAATAATGCTAAATTGGAGAAGACTTTCGGATAGAAAAGAGATCGATCTTAAGACTTATCTCGAGAATTGGATATCTAAGAACCCAGACCATAAAATATACATTGGCTGTGATTCACACAACGAGAACCAAACCACAACATATGCAGTTGTGATCGTTCTACATTATTCTAACGGCGGAGGGCATGTATTATATTCACGAAAATCATTTCCAAGAATGAATGATCGGCACCATAGGCTTTGGAAGGAGGTAGAATTTAGCGTGGAAGCAGCAATTCAGCTAATGTCCATGGGATTCGATAAACCAGACTACATCGATATAGATCTTAACCCGGATCCGAAATTTAAATCTAACTCAGTGCTAAGAGCTGCAGTTGGACTTATAGAATCACTAGGTATATCCGCAAGATACAAGACAAAATCTCCTTGGGCCATTTCTATCGCAGATTCAATTTGTAAATAGCGGATATATAAATTCTTAAAAAAACCCAAGCCCGAAATGGTGGAAGGAAATGAAAATATCGGATCACCTCTAGATAAGGAGGATAACCACACTAGGAAACAAACCAAGGAAATAAAAAACACCATAAGAACCTTGGAAAAAGAGCTAGATACTATCCAATCATCATGTTTGCACAAAGAATCCGAAATAAGAAACTGCCAGAATGAAAATAGAGGATTTTCACTAAGGAGAGTATGCATCCTATGCGAAAAGGAGATTGGATATCCGACGCAGATAGAAATTGATAACTGGTCAGGGGCATCAACTTAATTACATTTAACCTATATTCATCCGAAATTTTGTCTATATAGTCTCGTATAATTGTATGAAAATTATGCGAAGCTATGAGGAAACCTATTTATAAAAAAACTGGGAATACCGAATCCCTGGACGTAAATGAGAAGGATACGAGAATTTCAATTTCTTCTTCAATGAGGAAGGAGCCAAATTCCGAGGATGATGATCAGGAAAGAGAATTTAAATATTCCGCATCAGGGTCTAAAACACCAGCCTTAGATTCATTCAGCCGAGATTTAACCGAAATGGCAGCTAACGATGAATTGGATCCTATCGTCGGCAGGGATGAGGTTATAGAAAGGGTTTCACAAATATTGGCAAGAAGAAAAAAGAATAACCCGGTTCTAATAGGAGAACCTGGGGTTGGTAAATCCGCTATTGCTGAAGGACTCGCTATTAGAATAGTCCAGAGAAAGGTTTCAAAAAATCTACTAAATAAAAGGGTAGTTAGTCTAGATCTGGGACTAATGGTAGCTGGAACTAAATATAGAGGACAATTTGAGGAAAGAATTAAGCTAGTTCTAGAGGAACTTCGGAAAAACAGAGATATAATTATCTTCATAGATGAATTGCACACCATAGTCGGAGCTGGGGGTGCATCAGGATCTCTGGATGCTTCCAATATGTTTAAACCTGCTTTAGCGAGAGGAGAAATCCAATGCGTAGGTGCAACTACACTCAACGAATACAGAAATAATATAGAGAAGGATGGAGCCTTGGAGAGGAGGTTCCAAAAGATAATCATCAATCCACCTACAGCGGATGAGACCCTGATTATATTAAAAAATCTGAGGGGAAGATATGAGGATCACCATAATGTTGAATACACTGATGACGCTCTAGATGTTTGTGTAAAGTTAACCGAGAGGTACATCACAGACCGCAACTTTCCAGATAAAGCTTTAGACGCTCTGGATGAAGCGGGATCCAGAGCTCAGTTGGTTCAAGTTAAAGTACCGGATTCTCTAATAAAACTAGAAAAAAATCTGGAGAAAGTTGTAGACGATAAAAAGAAAGCCGTAAGGTCCCAGGATTATGAAGCTGCTGCTAAGTATAGAGACCTGGAGAGAAAGATTAAGGTGAGTATAGAACTTGAGACCCAAGCATGGGAGAAGAGACTTAAGGAGAGAAAGAAAATAGTAGACGGCGAAAAGGTTTCAGAAGTTATTTCCATGATGACTGGAATACCGCTGAGCAAAGTCACAGAGAGCGAGAATGAAAAATTAGCTAATCTTGAAAAGGAGCTAAAAGATAAGGTTATAGGTCAAGACGAAGCGGTTACCAAGATATCTAAGGCTATGCTTAGAAATAGAATAGGGCTCAAAGATCCCAACAGGCCCATAGGATCCTTCGTCTTTCTCGGACCCACCGGGGTAGGTAAAACCCAACTAGCTAAAGAATTGGCAGAGCAGATATTTGGAGATAAGGATTCTTTGATACGTGTTGATATGTCCGAATATTCAGAGAAATTCAATTCAACCAAGCTAATAGGTGCTCCTCCGGGTTATGTGGGGCACGAAGATGGTGGTCAGCTAACCGAAAAAGTTAGAAGAAAACCATATTCGGTTGTTCTTTTCGATGAAGTTGAAAAGGCACATCCGGATATCTTTAATTCACTTCTCCAAATATTGGATGAAGGATTTATCACGGATAGCCTAGGGAGAAAAATCAATTTCAAGAATTGTTTGATCATACTCACATCAAATATAGGACAAAGAAAGGCATCAGATTTTGGTGGAGGTGTAGGTTTTACGAACTCAGATCCTGATGATAGGAGAAAATTGGAATCGCAGAATATCATCAGGAAAGAATTGACAAAAACATTCTCTCCCGAGTTCATCAATAGATTAGATGAGATTATCTATTTCAACAGTCTGACTAAGGAGGATCTTATATCCATCATAGATGTCGAATTAAGTAAAATGTACCCAAGATTTGAGGAAATTGGTTATAAGATAACTATATCCAAAGATCTCAAGAATAAGATAGCAGAATCCGGATATGATCCTAAATATGGAGCTAGGCCACTAAAAAGAATCCTCCAAAAATACGTGGAAGACACTGTTGCTGAGTTGGTTATACTCAAGAAAGTAAAGGAGGGAGCCAGAATCACATTGTCTTATGATCCTAAGAAAGATAAAACTGGGGATAGCCCGATTAGAGTAAAAGTTAGAAACCCATCATAATGTCAGGCATAAAAAACGTAGACTTAGGCAAAAACGTCTCGATAATAAACCCAGTTAATTTGTATGGGTGTAGAATATCTGATAATTGCAAAATAGGTCCTTTTGTAGAGATACAATCGGATGTCAACATCGGAGAGAATTCAACAATAAGCTCTCATACTTTTATTTGTTCTGGCATAACTATCGGATCCGGCGTTTTCATTGGGCATGGTGTGATGTTTATCAATGATAAATTTGATTCAGATTCTATAGATAATTGGATAAGAAGGGATACACATATAGGGGATAACGTTAGGATAGGATCCAATTCCACGATAATGCCGGTAAAAATAGGCAATGGTGCAATAATAGGTGCGGGATCTGTAGTTACTAAAGACGTACCGCCGGGATCCACAGTCTGTGGAAACCCCGCTAAAATAATAAGAGAAAAATGAAAGATAGCAAGATATGTCTCATAGGCTATGGTTACTGGGGAAAAATCCTACATAAGAATATACTAAATCTTGGGCTCGGCGAAGTCAAAATCGTAGATGAAGTTCTCGGAAATATGGACGAGATAAACGACACCTACGATTATTATTTCGTGGCTACCCCATTCACCTCGCATATTGATATCCTGAATAAATTATCTAAATTCAGAAATAAGAAAATATGGTGCGAAAAACCGTTAGCTTCGGATTCGTACAGCGTAGAAAAAATATACGATAAGCTACAGGCAAGAAATAACAAGCTCTTTATAGACTGGGTTTATTTGTATAATCCAGCTTTGGATTACCTGAGTGAAAAGATAAGAAACCGTGGGATTAAGCAGGTTATATTAAACAGGACCAACGATGGTCCGGTCAGAACAGACTGCACCTCTATATGGGATTTATCGTCTCACGACCTTTCCATAATATTAAGGATATTCGGAGATTCATTTGATGGATTCTGTTGGAATGAATTCTCTATCAAGACCCATGAGGATATGGGATCAAATGTGAGTTGGACATATTCCAACGGAACTCAAATAATCATAAATTCCAGCTGGCAGCATCAGAAGAAAAACAGGGTTTCCATATTCATCACAGACGACGATGAGATTATAGTTTTCGATGATATCAAGAAAACAGTATCGTCCAGCAAAGGAGATGTTGTAGATTTTACCGAAAATAAATCACCACTCGAGAGAGCCATGGAATTTTTCATCAGTTCCGAGGACTTCTCAAATAATCGATGGGTAACTGAAAATATAACCTCTCTGATAGAGAATGCAAACATGAAAAAATAGAAAAATGATAGACAATATAGCATTTAATGACGTTCCCGCACAGTGGGAAGAAATAAGGGAGAATTCTCTACGCAGAGTGGACGAACTCGGGAAGAGAGGAGATTACATAGGGGGGAAAGCAATACAAGAATTCGAGGAACGATTTTCATCTTTTGTTGGATCCAGATATTCCGTTGGTATATCAAACGGCACGGATGCTTTAAAAATCGGGTTCCAATTATTCGATTTAAATAGTGATGATGTTGTTATAGTTCCAGCAAACACATTTATAGCGGATTACCTAGCCATTAAAAATTGTCCAACATCACAACCAAAAGTTGTTCTTATAGACCACTACGAGGATTACACCATGAATATGGAACACCTATCGGAGTATTTGAGGGAGCATCGTAATTCATATAGAAAAGTGGTTGTAGTTCCAGTTCACCTATACGGACATCCATGTAATATGGATCTTCTCGATCTAATGAGGAAAGAATATGACCTTCTAATAATGGAGGATTGCTCACAAGCACACGGTACCAAGTATATGGGTAAACATGTAGGATATCTTGGAGAGGTCTCAGTATACTCACTTTATCCAGGTAAGAATCTAGGTGCATTGGGCGATGCAGGGATATTAACCACAGATTCGGAAGAGCATTATAATAGGGCAAGATCACTCAGAAATTATGGTTCTTCTAGGAAATATCACTATGACGAACTTGGCAATAACCACCGGATGGATACCATACAAGCAATATTCTTGCAGGAAAAATTGGATCTTCTAAATAAATGGACAGAAAAGAAGAGGGAATTTGCCGAAAAATATCTGTCGGGGATTAAAAACAAAAAGGTAAAATTACCACAGATATCGGACGATGTTTACCATTCTTATCACATATTCTGTATAAGGGTTGATGATAGAGACTCCTTTATGGATTACATGAACAAAAATGGCATAACAACTATAATACATTATCCAATTCCCATACACGACACAGCGATATTTGAGGGATCAGATGAGGTTTATACATCATCGTTAACTGATGCTTGCAAAGATCAAATAGTATCCCTCCCTATACATCCATATATGGATAATTACATACAATACATAATAGATAAAATAAATTCTTGGTAATGAAAATAGGAGTAATTCTTGCTGCATACAATTGCCACGAGTTCATAGACGAATGTTTAGAACCTTGGTTAAGAATAAAAGAGCTAGACGATGATATAGAAATCATAATAGCAGCAACCAGTGGTAGATTTTCGCTCTATCGCGATCTGGGTATACCTGAAAAAAATTCAGAGACCATAAGCAAGCTACATACAAAGGGTCTTGATTTCATGGTATCAACTAGTGGTGATAATTTGTTAGAGGAAGATCGAAGTAGGGATATATGTTTGGAATATCTCAAGCCACATAACTGTGATATAATATGGCTCCTCGACGGAGATGAGATTTACAGCGAACAGCAAATAAGGGGGATTATAGATTTCATGGAAAGGAGACCGGATAAGGAAGGATTCTCTATCTGGCTTAAGAATTATGCTATAAAATATCCATATTTTATCCCACCCTGGTCGAGGCCAACTATATACAGAAATAGGATCTACGGCGGGATCGGAAGATTCTATTTCGACTCTTTTTTTGAATTTCAAGACGGTATCCACGGAATAAGAGATATCGAGATCGAGCAAATACCTAAGAATGTAGCATTCATAGATCATTATTCATGGACAGACAGGGAAGCAACCAGAGATAAGATAAAATACCAAAATTCCAGATACGCACACAATACCACATACCCAGGGGGAATAGTTCCCGAGGGGGGCAGATGCCAGTATGAATGTGATGAGGACGGTATATTTTTCAGCAAAGTTTTCCACCAAATGAGGGGAATAGAAATACCATCCATTCATTCATACCCCACCGAAACATTAATGGCAAACGTCTCGATTAAATATCACAGGCAAAGTAATAGATTCGATGTTCAATCAGATTACGACATTTCCGATTATATCTTAATAATAAAGGACCTCTCAACCAAGGAGGAATATTCCAGATTTGAGCTCACTATATCAAAGGAGGATGTTGCTTGGTTTATACCTCCCACTACTCAGGAGACAATATCAGCCAAAGGTTTCAAGGGATACATGGTAGAAATCGAAAAAAATGGACACACAGTCCATATAGAGAACGTACACACCAAAATTGGAATTAGATGAAAAAACCAGCCTTCTTAACAGTTACTCCCGCACTTGGGGACCTTATATGTTCCACACCTACTATAAGAAAGATGGCTGAGGTTTATGGATCTAAAGTCGTCGTGGTATCACACAATCCAGCCGTAGTTAGAAATCTACCCTATGTTGAGGAAAGTCTACACATCAACGATGTAAACGAGGAAGAACTCAGAGATTTGTATGACCTCAGCAAGAGCTTTCATTTATTGGGTAAGCAGGATAATTTAGGTGTTGAATTTAAACATGCAATATGTGATATTAGGCAATTCCATGCGAAAGATCTAGGCTTTATGTTGAAGCCTGATGAGATGTATTGTGATTATTCGCCAGAAATGGATCAATCCTGTATAGATGAGTTTAATCTACCTGATGAATTTGTGGTTCTTCATTCGGTTAAATCGTGGGACTCCAGAACATGGGAATCTGAAAAATGGCAAAGACTAGCTACCAGGTTAAATGAATCTGGAATTCCTGTGGTTACTTTGGGTAAAGATTCTGGAGAATCTTCTAATCAGGGCACCGTTGATAAGCCTGCATTTTCATTATCCCTTAATAACGGATTGGACCTCACGAATAGAACCTCTTTAGACCAAACCTGGCACATTCTAAATAGAGCTAATGCTCTAGTTACGATGGATTCAGGTATAATGCATCTAGCGGGAACAACAGAAACCTATATCATACAACTTGGATCAAATATAGACCCATCATACAGAGCTCCATATAGGAAAGGTAGACAGGATTACAGATACTCGTATATTCTGGGTGATTGTCCAATACACTGTGCTTCTGATATGAGATATTCTCTCAGAGATTGGGGAGGTATACAAAATGTAACCCTCATAGACACTTGTCTGGAGGGTAAAAAATTTGAATGTAAACCGGACGTGGATAAAGTCCTGGAAGAGTCCATTAGAGTATTTAAGGAAGAATCAAGGATTATTATAGACTCAAGTCAAGGAAAAAGTCTTGATTCCATAGAGGGTAAGGAGGTTGTGTCCAATTCCGAAATAATAAAAATAGTATCCGGGTCCCTCGGCGATACTATAGGTGCATTAAGTGTAATAGAGCAATATAGGAGGGAGAGTGGAAAAACAATAGCGGTTATAGCAAAGCTGGATGCTGAATATTTTTCAGACAGTTATCCGGAAATAGAAATTTTCCCGCATCGAATTGAACCTAGATTTAATCCGGCTAATAATACGGCAATCTTAGGTGATAGGATTTTTGGAGGTTATCGAAAAATATACTATGACTTCTACAAACCCCTTATGAAGGGTTATGCGGACCAACTCGGGATTAGTTCATGGGAAAGGCCTAAGATTGATTCGTTCATATCAGAAAGACCTATAAAATCCAAATATGCTTGCTTTTCCATGCACTCAACAGCACAAGCAAAACATTGGAATTATCCAGGGGGATGGGAAGCCCTATGTAGAATGTTGAGAAAGAAAGGAATAACTCCGGTTTGTATCGATGTCCACGATACCTTTGGTGTGGAGGGACATTGGAATAAGGTTCCTGGACCATGTGTGAAAAAACATGGTATGGATTTAAAGGAGATGTCCAATTACATACACCACTCTGAATTTTTCATTGGTATTAGTAGCGGACTTTCTTGGGTTGCCCATGCATTAAATAAACCAGTTGTAATGATCTCAGGGGTAACCTCGGAAGATAATGAATTCGAAGAAGACACGATTAGGGTTATAAATGAGAAGGTTTGTCACGGCTGTATAAACAGTAAGGAAATAAATTTCGATGCCGGAGATTGGCTCTGGTGTCCATTACATAAAAACACCGACAGGCAATTTGAGTGTACTAAAGAGATAACACCAGAACAGGTTTTCTTAGAAATAGAATCGAAACTACTCTAAAAAAATTATCTATATATAGAGTATGCTTATAATTGATGTAACAAAGGAAAGGAATATAGACTCAGCCTTAAAAAAACTAAGGAATAAATACAAAAAAACGGGGGTAAGAAAAGAACTTACCGAAAGATCCGAGTACACCAAAAAGTCTAGGAAGAGGAGAGAGGAGAAGAGAAAGGCAATCTACGTTCAAAAAATGAAGGACGCAGAAAAAGACTAGATGGAAATCTAGTCTTTTTTGTTTCTATCGGATAAAGGAACACCAGGTATTTCTATATCCTTAATAGCATTTAATGCCTTATCTATAACAGTATCCTTACCTTCGCTCGGCCAATTTCCAGCAAAAGCTAGCATTGATGTAGCTTTCTTTCTTATATCCTTAATAGGAACTACCTTATCCTTTTTAAGAGCAGTCAAAAGATCAAAAGCTAGCTCTTTCGCCGATTCCGGTGTATTCGAATACTTGCTAGATATCTTTTCTTGTCTAGGAATACCCAGGAGTTTGTGCATTAATCCTTTTTGTGCTTTTCCCTCGTTTATATCAGATATAAAGCTCTCGTATATTTTTAAGTTTTCCATGTCCTTATCGAAAATTCTTTCTTTTTGTTAAGTTCAATTATATATTCGTACATGGATATGAAAATGAGCAATCGCAATAAACCGACTGAAACCAAGATAGAGGATAAACACCGCATAGATTACGCGATAGGAGTTTTGGAAACAATAAACTTCCTCCTCGAAGCATCAAATGAAGATTTGTTAAGGGAAAATATAGATCACGTTAAGAGGATTCTCCCCGCTGCATTAAATCAGCTTAAATCTATTAGCCAACCTTGATTGTGTTTATCTTGGCCTCTTTATAACCTTCGGTCTCTTTTGCTAATCTCAGATTATCCTCATTATCATCGAAGAATGTAAGATCTGTATAACCAGAGTCAATCAGGTCCTTGATTGCTTTCTTCTTTCTTTGAGCTATAGTCCCCTTGTATTTGTACTGGGGGTCATTAATAGCTATTACTAATTCAGGATGTATATCTATACCATTAACGAGGAAAAAATCCCTGACAAGTTCACTGGAGCCCCTAGCTGTTAATATAGCCACGGGGATTTTCCTGTTATATGAGGATTTAAGTATTTCGAACACCTCATGTATCATATTTCCCTGTCTAAGGAGTTCTGGCGAGTCGAAATCATCATAATCCATCACGTGATTTTTCTTCCTGATAAATGAATTAAACTGCTCAGGGGTAAGCTCTTTTATAACTTCACCGGTTTTACGGTCTAATATCTTTATCTTAGCATCCGTTTTAACCAAGGTATCATCTAGGTCGAATATTATCAACTTATTTGTGTCAATTCCTTTAATTCTGCCCATATCACCAAAAGTTTACATCCTGTATTCCTTTCCACGGCAAACATTCCTGTATAGCCTCAACCTCTCGACTAATTTCGTTGGGATTTTCCTCCTCGTATTTCTTAGTTTTTCCCCATAATGTATCCTCTTCAGGAATGGGTAGAATTTGTAACCATGCTCTCGGATGAGCAAGAACCACCCTGAATTTACTCTGTCTGCTACATATTACAGTAAACCAAATATCCGCCATATTGGGATATTTAAAATCCTCAGGTTTTACTTTTATATGGTCGGTGTGGAATAGTGCACAACCAGTGCCTAAAACACAAACTGGTGTATCCCTTTCTAGTTCATAAAAAAAGTGATGTGTCCCCTTTCTATCCCTAGTCCAGTGGTTTATAACATCTCCATACATCTCCCCGTGTACACCCACTGCACATTTCTTACCCCTTCTGTCCAATCCCTTTTTAAGAGTCTCCACGTAATCTGGTGGATAGGCAATATCATCATCGATAGTAAAGTAATATCCACTGACCTTGTCCGCCCAGTAAAACTTACCAGCATCACCGCGATCTCCCTCCTCCTGGGATCTGACTATGTTTACCTTATCCTTCTTAAGGAACCAAGGAACCTCCTCAAAATTATTTAGATAAACATTCAACACGTCAACCTGTGGGAGGATACAGTTTACTACAACCTCCAGTTGTGGTATTCTTTTCGGTATGGTTGCCATATTGGCGTATATCTTGTCCATTTTTAAATTCTTATTAGTGTACAGTAGGTATGTTTATCTCCCTGGTAAAAGGCAGGGTTTCTAAGTGCATAAGCTTCTCCAGTATATTGATGATTTGCCATAATTACATCACACGGTAGCATATGACCCCCATAATAACTTAACTTATCCGACGATCTGCTAGATCTAATGCTTTCTCCGTGGAGATTTTTTTCTAGTGTTTCTATTAGGGATTCTAGATAATCTCTATTAGTGTAAAGTATAGCATGAGAACTTAACATATTATGAATTCTAGCAATATCCGAATTAAGTCTCTCCGTTATTATTTGGTTTATTCCTGCAAGATTTCCGTTGGAGCTTGGGGTAAATCCCCAAGAAGAGATCCCGACGTATAGTACGTCCGCAGACTCCGGGATTTCTATGAAATCTGGAACCTCGTTTACCTCAACATCATCCTCTAATACCATGAAAGGGAGTCCATTTTCCAGACCTTTTTTTAATGCCTTTAATTGGGAATGAAAGCAACCTATAAATACTGAATCTTGTGGTATCCCAGGTTTTCTTATCCCCTCTATCCTTTCAATCCTATCCATATTAAATCCCGAATTAGATATTCTATTGAGAAAATTCTTATTCCTTTCCGAATCCTCCGGGAGGTTTATATAATAGGTCTTTATCTCTCTTAGGTTTATTTCCACCTTAGGGTTTATCTATTTTATCGTATCACTGTTCCTTAGTTTCGACCATGGGAGGAACTAAATCTAGTAATATATCTATAGTTAAATAGGTATAACACATCCAAATATGCTCAGGTACGTAAATCTCAGAGATCATGCTATATCCAGGAAAATAGATTACAAAAAGGTCTTGTGTGAATCTATTATCACACACAGCGGGGATAAAGATTCAGAGCTTTCTGTTATCATCCCCGCATACGGAAGAACCGAATTTTTAGAACCTCTTATAGATTCATTTAGAAGTGCTGTAGTAAAATCGCCAGTTTCTGTGAGCTTCTTTATAGTGGAGCATTCGGAAGTCCCACAACATAAAAGGGTAGCACTTCGGATTGGAATCAACCACATATGGATACCGAAGAATTTAAACACACCCTTCAATAAGTGCTTGGCGATGAATATAGGAGCAATCGTAAGTGAATCAGACTCGTATATTTTTCACGACCTAGACTGTCTAGTACAATCTAATTTTTTCTCAGATCTCTATAAAAACATAGATAACAAGGGATCCAAAGCTATTCAGACTTTTTCAGATAGGAGAGTTCTATATTTAAATGCTGAGCTAACCTCAAAATCACTAATGATGGAGCTAGATATAGATTCCCTAGTGGAGGGGGGTATAGACCCAGAGCATCCCAGTTATAATGGAGTAACTCCTCCGAAAATATACGGAGCTCCGGGAGGATCTATTTGGATACAAAAGGAAACATTTACGGAAGTTGGCGGTTATGACCCAAACATTTTCTTTGGTTATAGTCCAGAAGATATTTTTTTCTGGGATAAAGTTTCAACGATAACCAAAATGGACACCTGCACGGATCCGAGGGTTGAGATCTTCCACATGATGCATCCGCTAACCGATGGCACTAACCCACACTTATCACATTTGAAGGGTCTACATCTTGCCTACACGGAAGGGTCTACACATACAGAAAAACTAGAATTCTTAAAAATGCAAAGAGAATTTTTACTCTCAGCTTATGAATAATCCAGTTTCCATAGTAATGTCAACAAGGAATTCCGAGAGATATATCGAGAAATCCATATCTTCGGCTCTTTCACAGGAATATGACAACCTGGAGATTATTTTTTTCGATGCAGACTCCACAGATAAAACATTCGAAATAGCATCTAAATTCTCAGATAACCCTAGGATAAAATTATTCAAGAATTCACCAAGAAAATATCAGGGCGAAAACATAAGGGATGGGGTTGTTATGTCCAAACCAAATAGCATTATAGTAACACTCGACGGGGATGATTGGTTTCCTCATAATAAGGTAATACAAAGAGTGAATGAAATTTACAACGAAAAAGACTGTTGGATGACGTATGGAACATACGAAGAATTTCCTCACAGAAGCGTAAGTCATATTTACGAGGAGTATCCTCTACCAGTAAGGAGGAAAAAGCTATTCAGAAACTACAGATGGCTAGCCTCGCACCTCAGAACATTCAGGAGGGAATTGTTTCTTAAGATCAGGGAGGATGATCTCAAGGATCCAGTAACAGGCGAATATTTTTCTTTTGCACCAGATCTTTCTTTCCAATTTCCTATGCTAGAAATGTGTGGAGAAAAACGTAGCACATATGTCAGAGATATACTGTACGTGTACAATGTAGAAAACCCAAATAATGAAAACAAGCAGGATCTCAACGAAATACAGAGGATAGAGAGATATCTACGATCCATGGTACCTTACGAAACGATAGAAAGATTATGAGGGATTTGCTAATATTTACTGAAGCCTATAATTGTGGAAAAATAGCAAGAGTAGCCCTGGAATCTTTCCTAAAATTCCATGAAGGCCTGGTTGTTACCGTATTCGGATTGAAAAAAGATTTCATCGAGATAGGAATAGAAAGTAGCAGAATAGTTTATTACTCCCTGGATGAAGATAAAACACTAAGGGACCTTTATAAGAATGGTCACAGCGGAACCGCGTACATATTTGCTAGCGTACTCTCCGGAGCATATGGACCATACCAAAGAATAGTTCATTTTGATGCTGATGTAATATTCAGGGAAGAATGTATAAGTGAAATAATAGATGGATTTCATGAGGGTTATCACCTAATAGGCCAGAGAAGGAATTATGAAAAAAATCGACCAGGTTTAACCTCCATAGGTGGTATGAGTCTCCAGGGAATTCCAGACACCATAGGGACATGTTTCTTCGGTATAGAAACATCTAAAATATCGATAGATGATTTCAGCAAATTACATAAAATGTGCGTCGGCGGTATTTCCCTAACTGGTGAGCCAATATTAGATTTCTTCGATCCCGTATCCTTTCATGTTATGCACAATGGAGGTAAAGTGAAATATCTGGAGAGCGGAGATTATGGTGGAGGTAATAAGGAAGGAAGCTGGGATAACGGGTTCCATGAGCTAAATCTTATGTGCGACTTTGGTAAAAAGTTTGTTCATTTCGCGGGGGTTGGATCAGGACTTAGCTTCCATAAAAACGGGAGCGGAACAGTTCCAACTACATATTCTTCCTGGGCTAAAGAAAGATACAACCTTTATTCCGTGCTTTTCTATGGTGAAAATATAGGACCCTATGACGAGAATGCATACAAAAAAATGAAGGCGGAGCTAGAATTATGAAAAAAATAAAGATACACTGCAGTTGGGATCTGGAGGTAGATCTATTTCACGAGAAACAGCTGGAACTATGGGTTGATAGCTTTCCGGGACCGCATAAGTCCAACGGTTCAGTGCACATCGGGACATTAATAGAACCAAGAGAAATTAGAAATATCATGGGATTATCAAGTGACATTACCCCCTATGACTATGCACTAACCCACGACCAATCGATACTAGATAGTAACAATAAGGCTTTTCTATATGAATTCGGGGGCTGTTGGGTAAAGGATTACGATCAATCCACAGATAAAGTATTCGGAGTATCTACTCTAATAGGCGGTAAGCAAATGACCCCCGGACACTCCCTTAGAACCTCGCTATTCAATAACAAGAACAGCTTATCTATACCTAAAACAATCTGGATAAGCAGGAATTACCCACCCCGTAATAACTCCGATAATGATCCGATATTACAGGGTGGTAAAAAGGATATGTTTGATAGGCAGTTCCATATATGCATAGAAAACGTAAAGAGGAAAAACTGGTTTACCGAAAAGCTATTAGATTGCCTACATACACGTACCATACCCATCTACTACGGTTGTCCAAATATTGGAGATTGGTTCGATATTAAGGGATTTATAATAGTGGAAACCCTGGAAGACATCATAAGAGAGTGTAATAAATTGACACCCGAGATATACCAAAAAATGGAGCCATATATAGAGGATAACTACAATAGGGCACAGCTATATTCCAACGTTGGTGAAAATATAAAGAGGTCCATAGAAACCAATATTTTGCCATTAATTTAATGACCATGCAGGATTTTTACCCATTTAACAAACAGGTATTCGATAGATGGATCAGGGATAATTCATCAAAAGATCTCCGAACATCGTACGAAAACCTCAGCACAGATTCGATAATAATAGATTGTGGGGGTTTTAAAGGAGAATGGGCAGAAAAAATGCATTCAAAATATGGATGTAAAATAATAATTTTCGAGCCAATACCACACTACCAGCAATTGATCAAGGAAAGATTCAAAGGAAATAATGATATAGAAGTGCTAGAACTTGGAGTATCTAAAGTTCCAGGAATATATGAAATATCGATAGAGGATGATGCATCGTCTTTACACCACGGTAAATCAATATCTTCAATTTCTATAAAGACTATAAATCTTATTGAGTTCTTGTCCACAAGAGGAATTGACAAGGTGGATCTTGTAAAAATGAATATAGAGGGTTCTGAGTACGAAATGCTTGAAGACATCATAGATAAAAAGAAATCCAGTTTATTTTCAAACATACAGGTACAATTTCATAGATTCGTAAAGGACTGCTATCAAAGGAGAAATCTAATTAGGGAATCCCTATCACAAACACATGCTCTAACTTATGATTATGAGTTTGTTTGGGAAAATTGGCAAATAAAATAAAAAAGAGAATATGAATTTACTATTATCGTATCCAAGAAGCGGGAATACCTGGTTCAGATATTGCGTGGAAGCAATAACTAAAAGAAGAACCCATGGATATCTACAACAAGAAGCAGGTCATTTTGATAGAAACCATTTAGGTTCCTATGTTGATTTAGGGGTTAATGAGAACGGTCCGGACATACTTACAAAAAGACATGCGGTGGAGCAACTAAATGGTAAGAATGTGGATAAACTAATATTGATAGTAAGAAACTATAAAGAGGTTTTAATAAGGCATAGGATGGATAATTGGAATGATAAATTTGACCTAAAATTCCTGAGGAATAGTTGCTTTGGAAAGGTATCAACTTCTTCTAGGAACTATGCAACCATTATTAAGTATTTCGACGAATTCAAAGGACCTAAAATGATCTTATACTACGAGGATATTATAACAGATTTGAAAGCAGTCCTAGAGAAAACATCAGAATTTTTAGGAACAGGTCAGGATAACATAGATGAGTTTATGCTAAATCTAGATTCGCATAAGGAAAACAGCCTAAAAATATATGGTGCATCACAGACAAAGGGAAACACCACAGAATACCATTCTAAGATATTGTCTATAGAGGAGAAAAAAAATTGGGATAGGGCTTTAAAAGAATTCGACAAAGATCTATATTCAAAATACCTCCAAAGGTACAAGGAGGTATGAGTTTTTTATCCTATAAACGGGGAAAGTTCATGCTTTATTCTATAAAAAAATACAACTACCAATTCAGATGATAGCAATAAAAGACTTTACTGCTAGACTAGGAAACCAACTCTTCCAATTGTGTAATGCTATTGCTTATGCTAAAAGATCTAACTCCGCTGTAGCTTTTCCCGTTTGGCAGTACGCTAATATATTTAATGGCGATTTTACACCACAGAGGGACACAGATCCCAGAAAGATATTTTGGGACGAACCTAATTTTGGTTTTAATGAAATCCCTCTTGGAGCTAATTTACTTGGCGGATATTACCAAAGCGAAAAATATTTTCTCGACTGTGAGAATGAAATACGGGACATGCTTTCGTTTAAGCAGGAGATAGTAGATAGTGTTACTGAGAAAAATTCAGAAATACTATCTAACGAATCGTCCAAGATCTCTATGCACCTAAGAAGGGGCGATTATCTAAAATGGCCAAATCACCATCCTGTTTTGGATGTTTCCTTTTTCCAAAGGGCTTCTAAAGAATTTCCGAAAGATTCAATTTTTCTTGTATTCTCTGATGACCCTGAATGGTGCAAGCAGAACTTTCCTAAGGGAAATTATGTTTTTATAGAGGGACAAGAGGACTACGAGGACCTCTGTCTAATGACACTCTGTGATCACAATTGTATTGCAAACTCCACCTTTTCCTGGTGGGGTGCCTGGCTTAATCCAAACCCGGATAAAATTGTAGTAGCGCCAAAAAATTGGTTTGGTCCAGCCTATTCACATTTCCCAACTAAGGATCTATACTGCGAGGGTTGGAAAATAATCTAAGAAACAAAACTTAGAAATTCGAATATATAATTCGGATAACTTTTTTAATTCTAAGTTCGATTGAAGATTCTTGTTACTGGTTCTTCCGGTTTATTAGGTAATGCATTTAAATGTATTCTAGGCGATGAGCATATTTTCCACACTAGGAAAGATGCTGACCTATTGGATGGTAAAACAACACACGAGTACCTAACGTACCAGGTTAACGAGAATGGCGTTGATACCATAATCCATGCAGCTGCAATTGTCGGTGGATTACAAGCCAATTTAGATGGCAATGATAGATTTTTTGAGGAAAATTTCGATATCAACAACAATGTGATAAGATCTGCCTTCGATCTGAGGGTAGATAATTTCGTAAATATTCTCTCCACGTGTATCTTTCCGCATGAGAATATAACATATCCGCTTACAAAGGATCAAATAGATGCAGGTCCACCGCACCCATCCAATTCAGGTTATGCTTACGCAAAAAGATTAGGTGGACACCAAACAAAGATACTCGGTGAAGTACTCGGGAAGAATTGGTTTTCCGTTGTACCTACCAATCTTTATGGTCCGCATGACAATTTTAACCCAAGGACTAGTCATCTTGTAGCAGGAATGATCCACAGGGCTTATCTATGCAAGAAGAATAGGGAAAAGTTCGTTATATGGGGAGATGGCAGCCCTTTAAGACAGTTTATTTATGCTGAGGATCTGGCAAGAATGATTCTTTGGGCTCTGGATAATTGGAATTCTAACGATCATTTTATGGCAGTAAATACGGAGGAGCTTTCAGTAATGGAGGTTGCAAATATTATCTGCGATATTCTGGATATTCCAGAGGAGGATATTGTATTTGATCCGGATAAGCCCAGGGGGCAGTTCAGGAAACCTGCAGACTCCGATTTATCTAATTTTGACTTTAAACCGTTCAGAGATGGTATAAAAGAAACCATAGAATGGTTATCAAATAACTACGAAAAAGCAAGGATATAATGAAAAGAATAGATCTCATTCAGGACACTATCGATAACAACGATGTTGACCAATTAATAGATTGGTTAAAAACATATCCCAGATTGACCAAAGGACCGATGACGTTGGAATTCGAAAGCAAGTTTGCTAATTGGATAGGTAGCGAGTATGCAGTTTTTGTCAACTCCGGCTCTTCAGCTAATCTGTTAATGGTATATGCCCTTAAGCATGCTGGATTACTTAAGAATAATAAATTCTGTGTTCCGTCTCTTTGCTGGGCTACTGATCTAGCTCCAGTTTTGCAATTTGATCTAGAACCTGTTTTAGTTGACTGCAACCTTGACAACCTTTCTGTTGATTTAGATCACTTAGAAAGAGTATTCAAAGAGGAATTCCCCGCTGCTCTGATTCTTGTTTCAGTTTTAGGTCTATCACCAGATATGGATGCAGTAATTGACCTCTGTGAAAAATATGATGTTGTTCTATTAGAGGACAATTGTGAATCTCAGGGAACGTCATATAAAGGCAAAAGACTTGGTAACTTTGGTTTGATGTCATCATTTTCCACATATTTTGGTCACACCATGAGTACTATCGAGGGTGGTATGATTACTACTAATGATAGGGACATGTATAATTTACTTCTGCAATTAAGAAGTCATGGTTGGGACAGAGACCTCTCACCACAAAGGCAAAGTGAATTAAGAGAAGAGTGGGGAATTAGTGATTTTTCTGCACTTTACTCTTTTTACGTACCTGGATTTAATCTAAGGAGCACTGATTTACAGGCTTTCATAGGTGTCGGACAACTTGATAAGGTGGATAATAGCATCCAGAAAAGGTATGAGAACTATCTGTATTATAAGGAAAAGCTCTCAGGCAAAATTTGGTTTCCTAGCGAGCTTCAAGAATCATTTACAGCTAACTTTGCTATTCCAGTAATCTTAGACGACGAAGATAAAAAGATGTCTCTTGTTAAAGAGTTAGAAGAAAATAACATTGCTTGTAGACCTCTAATCTCAGGGTCTATGGGAACCCAGCCATTTTACAAGAGACTTTATGGGGAGAATAAATTACCTAACTGCGAAGTGGTTGATTCCAGGGGTATATACGTACCCAATCACCCACTACTTTCAAAAGAAGATATAGATAGCATCTGCGAAATAATCATAAGAAACTCATAATGAAAAAAGCACTTATAACAGGAATTAATGGACAGGACGGATCTTATCTTGCAGAATTCCTATTGGAGAAAGGATACGAGGTACATGGTACTTTAAAAAGAAACTCAGTAGCAGAAAATCAAACCTCCAGATTAGATCACATATTCGGCAAGGTGCATCTTCATTATGCAGATCTTACTGATCTTTCCTCATTAATTTTTGTTCTACAACAGGTAATGCCTGATGAGGTTTATAATTTGGCAGCTCAGTCTCATGTTAGAATCTCCTTCGATCAACCAATATACACGGCTAATGCTACAGGTCTAGGTGTTCTAAATATGATAGAGGCAGTGAAACTCGTGAACAAGGATATCAAAATTTACCAGGCCTCATCATCAGAGATGTTTGGGAATAGCATAGATGATGATGGATTCCAAAGAGAAACCACTCCACTAATTCCGGTATCACCCTATGGATGTTCTAAGGTGTTTGGTTATAATATTGCCAGAAATTACAGGAACTCGTACGGAATGTATATTTCAAACGGCATTCTTTTTAATCACGAATCACCAAGAAGAGGAAGTAACTTCGTAACAAATAAGGTTGCCAAAACAGCAGTTGAGATTAAACTCGGGATGAGGGATAAGCTAGCATTAGGTAATTTGAATGCTACAAGAGACTGGGGTCATGCAAAAGATTATGTAGAAGCCATGTGGATGATACTTCAATTGGATCATCCAGAAGACTTTGTATGCGCAACGGGTATTTCCCATTCTGTTCAAGATCTTGTTGAATTTGTATTCAAAAAACTAGATCTAGATTGGAAGAAATACATCACGGTAGATGAGAAGTATCTTAGGCCGGAGGAGCTAGAGGATCTAAAAGGGGATTCCTCTAAATTGAGAGAAGCAACAGGATGGAAACCAAAGTACACGTTCGAAGAAATGATGGACGAGATGGTAGACTATTGGCTGGGTTATTATGATAATCGAGGAGAATAAACTATTCTTCATACACATACCCAAGACAGCAGGTACATCTATAGAAAGATCTATAAACGGAGATCTTCCCCTATGGGGTAGACATTTCACGTTTAATAAATTCCTGGAGCGTAATCATTCACCACAAAAATACTTCATCTTCACGGTAGTTAGAAATCCCTGGGATAGAATCTACTCTTGTTTCATGTGGTCAAAAATGCTAAAAAAACAAGGGTCCTTCTGGTGCGAAAGCTTTGATGATTATCTACTCTACGTAGAATCATATCATAGCGGAGGTCTTGAGATGAACTACTTACTCGAAGATTTTAATTGGTGGACAGGCGGATTAGATAATCTGGACCTGGTCATAAGGTACGAAGAATTAGATCAGGGAATAAAGAAATTATCAAGCATCCTGGGATTTGATATAAGTATGCCACATCTAAATCGTAATCCTGATAAGGATCCGTCGGTATTATATAGAGAATATTACTCTAGATAAGGAGCGGAAATAATCTCGAGGAAGTATAGTGAGGAGATTAAACTCTTCGGCTACTCTTTCTGATCTGCTAGATTTAGAAATTCCTTGTTTTCAGTTAGATATATAAACTGGAAAAAAAATACTTCAGGAATGAAAATTTTAAATTTTGATAGATTTTCTGCATTATACGAGGCAGAACAGGACCTAAACGAAAAGACCGTATCATTAATAAGAAGGATAGTAATAAGATTCGGCACATGTTACGGTGGGATGGTTTCAATCGCAGATGATTATAAGGACACGCTAAAAGATCTCGACCTTGTATTGCAAGCACCCGAAGATGAAAAAATAGAAAAGCTTAAGGAGATTGTTGTTAAAACTGCTAATGCAATAAGTCAACCATATAAGGAAGCTGGCGTAGATACTGCTTGGAAGGAAGCTGCTAATAAAACTATAGAGGCACTGGAGAGTCTAGTAACCCAATATGAGGGAGAAGAAGAGGTTTTAAAAGAGGTCTTTAAATTCATAAACTACTTTATAGTCGGATATAAGGATCACCTGGTTAAATCCAAACAAGAGGCAAATAAAGCTGAAGCTGCAGTTAAAGAGTCAGAAGTACAAGCAATAAATGAGGGTATATTTACTACTAAAAAAGGTAACGCAAAGGCTCTAATGAAGCAGGCGATTACTTTAAAAGCAGAGCTAGAAGCATATGCAGAAGATGAGGGTTTAAAGTCCTTCGTTTCAGGAAAGCTTGAGAAGGTTAAAGATCATATCCAGAGATTAGCAGAATTACAAACATCTCGAAGAAAAGATATAGATGATGAGGAGCTAGTCAAAATAGGAGAGGAACTCAATAAGATACCACAGGATATTAATGCTAAGCAAGAAAGCATAGATAAATCTAATAGGGTTAATGGAAATGCATCTCTGTTAAACGGTGAGGCGGGTGATCTTGTAGATATAGCTCTAGAAAAGGAGCTGGAGGTTACGAAGAAGCTACAAGAAATTGCTGCTGAAGAGGCTAAGAAAAAAGAGGAGGAAAAGAAACAGGAGGAGATCGCATCTAGATTCTCTATTGACCGTGATTTAGATCCAGAAAAGATATCAGCTAGAAGGAAAGACGCAGACGTTGCGAAGTTCCAAAAGCTGGTAATAGATAAGTTCAAAGACTACGAGCCATTTGATGACTTCGATTTATATCAGAAGTTCCAGGGATATGGCGATGATGGTAAGTTCGGCCCAACTACGCAAGATATGGTAGTTGCTTTGAAGGCTGGTTATGGCTTGGATGATGACACAGATATCATTACACAAGAACTTATCAGCAAGATATATGAGGAACCCTTAGACGAATCCAATATGTCCTTCATTAGAGGGTTTAATAATTTTCATAAAGCGTCATTATTAGAGGCTTTTGATCCGAATAAAGCAAAAAAAGCTCCACGTAAAAGCGGAGGATCAAGCGGATCGAATAGTAGGAAAGAATCATCCGAGGAAGATAAAAAAGAAGACAAAGAAGGCTGGGATAATTACCCCTGTGTAGTAAACCATTCAGAAGCTCAAAAGGTGGCTTTGAATGATGGTTCCATCGCATATAAGTTAAATGGAGAAGCCTTTTTCAATAATGGTAGAAAAAAAGACAAAGAAGGTAAAATGGTTTCATATAGCTGTGAAGACTCTATGTTTTCCAATCTTACAGATACCGAGGTACAAAAAATAATCAAGGAAGCTACCAGTTTAATCACTGAAGCGAGCGAAGATATAGAATCCCTCTACGACGATCCAGGATACTGGAAAGACTGGAAATCTGGTTTAGACGATTCGGAAATCCGCGCAGTTAAAGCTACCTTTGGCGGGACTGACGAGGAGCTAAAAACTTTCGGACTTGGCAAGATGAAGACTAAGGATGATAGTGGAAAGATCCAATATAGCGATGCTGAGCCTCCTAAAATAACCAAGGATAGCTGGTGGTATGAAAATATAGAGGTTAAATATCTCAATAAAGCCAAAGAATTGATAGCAACACCAGGATTCGAAGAGGCAGATAAAGGAGCTTATGATAAGCTAGAAGGCTTAATCAAATACTACACCGAAGGTAACATTAAAGAACCAGGTGCTAGGGAAAACCAAAGATCAGGGAGAAAAGGTGGTATAAGAGGTCTTCTGATATACAAAACCCTGAAGTATGCTGCTAATGATACTGCGAGATGGAAACTTACTTTACCGGACGGAAGGGTCAGAAATTATGACGTTGACGCAGACTTCTAAATTTTAAACACTTACTGCAGCTCTTGGCAAATTTACTTACATATAGACAGTTCATTAATGAGGCTGAGGAGTATTCCCCTGTAGAGGCATATAAGCCTATAGCTACTGCTCTCTCCAGAGCTTTCAATATCTTATTCTACCTGGAGTCAATTGCAACTCCGGATGTTAACGAGAGAAAGTGGAGTTTATTTTCATCCAAATTAAAGAAGGTCGATAATCTGGATGATAAATTCGAGATTATCCGTGATTATATGGAAGAAAAACATCTCGAGCTAAAAACATATACATCCAGTAGATTTACAGGAAAAACTGGATATTATGGTAGGGTATTTGACGTTGGTCTTCTTTCAGAAAGATTACCCAATGTGATAGACAATCTTAAGCAGGCATCAGATTTACTTACCAAGTCTCTATCGTCCAAGGACAAAAAAGCTAGACTAGATATATTAAATACAGGGATTCCAGAGAAAAGGGAAAATATATTTGAATCGTATTTACCCCTACTAGAAAACAGAAAAGCTCCTTACGACTCTGATATAATCAAATTAATCCAGAATATAGAGGGCAAGCTTGCCAGTTTAACCATGCTCACTAATTCTCTCGTAACAGTCTATCCGGATTCTAAGGAATATACACAAAACGTCGCTAATGCATATCTAGAGCCAATCAGAAGGGACCTAAAGAAAATCATAGAGCGTAAAGAAAATATATCCACTGGTAAATTACCGAGAACTACAATCAAGGCCTACAGAAGGGATGGTTGGGATATATCTACTTCCGCAGAGAAGAGCGCGGTTGATCTGTTCACGGAACTGGAGGAACTTATCGATAAGATCAACGTAGCTGGAGATAAGATCAGAAAGGCAAGTAAAAAAGTAGAGGCAACCCTTTTATCAGGCAACGCAGCACAGGAATGGATAAATTCAGCCAATGCAATGCTAGATGCAATAGAGGACCAAATAAGAGATAAAGAGGAAACGGAAAGACTTAGGAAAAGAAGAGCCTCTATGTTACCCGTGAGCGATGATGAGAATTCTAGTACACCAAGCGGAGGTGAAAGTGAATGGGATGGATTAAAGGATATAGAAAGACTAAAAACCATCATACGGGGAAGGGGAGAATGAAAAATTCCAGATCCAAATGAAACTTTTTCTCGCATAGGCCCCTAAAATAAGTACTTGTGCTTCCCAGGGATAAAATTTATATAGTATCTATAGTCCCCAAAACCCAAATCTTATCTTCTGTCCACCAATCTTTATAATAGATAAGAGCCGCACACGCGAAATCCCAAGCTTAATTATTCTGAGAAACACTTCCCTTCTCTAGCTGTATGATATTCAAATAACATTGGATAGAAATGGCAAGAAGTAAGAATACACAAAAGACAAGCACAAGCAATGGGTTCTCATTCCTAGATCTGGATAAAGAGTTATCAAAGATCGCGGGATTTGAAACTGGTTCCATCCTCACGGAGAATAGCTTCAGCGAGGTTGATGAATGGATACCAACTGGGAATTACCTGTTAAATGCACAATTATCAGGAACACTTTTTGGAGGAATACCAAATACTAGATCATTGGGATTAATGGGTGATCCTGGTACTGGAAAATCTTTTGTGTGCCTTAATGTTGCTAGGGAAGCACAGAAGAAGGGGTATGATGTTATTTACTGTGATACCGAGGGAGCTATAGATAAAACCTCTGCTCTTAAGTTCGGTATAGATTCCGATAAGGTAAGATATCAACCGATTAAAACCGTGACCGAATTCCAGACATTTGTAACCAACCTGATTGATTTGGTAAAGAAGGCTAAGTCAAAAGGAGGCGATCCTAAGATACTGCTGATTCTGGATTCACTAGGGATGCTTAGCACAGATAAGGAATTAAATGATGCCATATCCGGAAAAAATGCAGCTGATATGGGAGCTAAAGCTAAGGAGCTGAGAAAGCTATTCCGTGTTATTACTCTCGACCTAACGGCAGCTAAGATTCCTCTAGTTTGTACTAATCACGTTTATGCGGGTGGTGGTTTCTTCCCAACTAAAGAAAGCTCCGGCGGGGACGGGCCTATATTTGCTATGTCTGTGATCTCCTTCCTATCCAAGGCGCAGCTTAAAGAAGGTAACAGTACGACTAAAACCGGTATCATAGTGACATCTAACCTTAAAAAGAGTAGATTCACTATACCTGAGCCGGTTAAATTTCACATCTCTTTTGCCAATGGTATGAATCCATATGTGGGACTCCAGGATTTTGTAAGCTGGGAAGCTTGCGGTATCGAGAGAGGTAAATTCGAGGAGGTGAAGGAGAATGGAGAGAAGAAGAATGTTTTCGTTCCTAATGCTTCATCTACCAGATGGGCAGTTGAGCATTTGGGTAAAACAGTGACATCTTCGCAGTTGTTTACACCCGAGGTTTTTACTGAGGATGTTCTAAGAAGACTTGATGAGAATGTGATAAAAGGTCATTTCGTTCTGCCCGCAATGGGATCGAATGAGGAGATTACTGATGCATTAGAAGCTGAAACTAGCGATGAATAGGAATAAGGTTAAGTTCAAATATTTAATGAACCTATGGAAAACGCTACCCGATTACCCGACTAAAGAAGATGTAGTTTACGAGCTGAGCGTTTATCTTGCTAAAGATGGCAGGCCTAATGGTGAATTTACAAGACAGACATTCAATTCTGCTTTCGGATCTGAGTGGGGGGAATCGACTCATGGTGATGTTATAGAATCGATGATAAACAATGGTGATTTTATCGAAACAGGATCAGGGAAAGGGAGTAAGACTAAGTACAGGATAAAAGAAACCCCGGATTATTACAAATAAAAAATGGATTTAAGCCACTCAGAAAATATAATTTTAAGATACGTATTAAAGCATGCAATTTATGTGGAGAGCTGTAAAGCTGAGTATTTCAAGAACACTGGTTTTCAGGAGATATTTAAGCTTGCTAATAAATTCTGGGATAAGTATAATGATTGTCCAACTTCGGACCAGCTTAAAGAGGGTGTAAAATTAGAGGGATTAGACAGTAAAATAAGTAATGGTGAGATCGATGCTGTTTACTCGGTCGACCTAGAAAAATATCAAGATGATTGGTTAAGAGAAACCACTGAGCTTTTTATTGAGTATAAAAATCTGGTTTCTAGTGCTGCTGATGGGGTTAAGTATATTCAGACCACCCCAGTAACCTCCGAAAATATAAAAGAGGTTATAAGCAAGTTTAAGAATATAGTGGTTGAAAGGAATAACCTAGATTTTACATTCGATCAGGGATTAGATTTCTTCCACCCCGATAGTCATAAGCAGCTTACGTATAATAGATTTTCTTCTGGATTCCCTTTTATAGACACCGTATTAGGAGGTGGTTTTAATGCTAAATCGTTATATGTTTTTATGGGTATGCCTAAGGTTGGTAAATCACTTTGGTTGGGTAATCTAGCGGCACAGGCTGTTAAATCTGGACATAACGTGGCTGTTATCTCATTGGAAATGGGTGATAGGAAATACGTAAAAAGACTAGGTGCTAATCTTTTGGGTATACCTGTTAATGATTATGGAAATCAGGCTGAGGATAATAGCAAAATTAAGAAAAAAATAGGGTCTCTAACTTATGATAATCTTAGAGTTCCTGGAAAACTATTTGTGAAGGAATTCCCAACCTCACAGGCTTCTTCCATGGATGTGGAGAGATATCTGAAAAAAGTGGAAGAATTTAACGGGATTAAATTCAAGGTTGTTGTTATCGACTATATCAATATCATGAAGAATTGGAGAAATCCAAATTCTGAAAATACCTATATGAAGATCAAACAAATTGCGGAGGATATCAGGGGTGTTGCTATGGCTAATGAATGGGCGATTATAACAGCTACGCAAACAAAGCAGAGTGATTTCGATTCAACTGATCTTAGTATAAATTCAGCAGCTGAATCATCTGGGTTGGTAGCTACTGTGGATGGCCTTTTTGGAATCATCCAGGACCCGATGATGTATGCAAACCGGGAATATAAGCTAAAATTAATAGCCAATCGTGATGATGGCTATAAGAATGCTTATAAGATGTTTAATGTGGACTATACATATATGAGAATAGTTGAGAACAATATACCAATGCATACTGAGGGGTAAAAATAATTTAAAGTGAATTGATGCCAAAGAAGAAAGAAGATAATGAAAAAGGGAAAAAGCAGCTAGGCGATAAAATATTCGGTGCTCATAACAACCCTACACAAGAAAGTAATTACGGTGATACGTTTGAGCTTGATATGAAACACCGTATGGTGGAGGATAGCTATGATGAGGAGGAATATCTACACCGTAAAAAATTAGAGGAATCTGTATTTGCTGCATTTCAGTCTTCCCGATGGTATCCTCTTTCATATAAGAAGAAAATACCGAAGGATTTGATACCTCATTTATTCCAGGATGTACTAGAGAAACTAGAGGATACCGAGTTTGGGTTTTCGGAAAAATTCGTTGTTATATGCGATTTTATCAACGTCCCATATACCAAAGCTTATGATCTAATTCCATCTAAATACAAGGAAATTATAGTAAATGAGCTGGATAATAAATACGGTGTCTTATCTGGTAAGAAGATAAAGAGACTTTTTTAATGGGTGGAATTTTTGATACTCTACAGATACCCAATGCTAAAAGGGTATGGTTTATAACTGACACTCATCTGGGAATCCGTAATAACTCCAACGAATGGATAGAAATAATAAGTGATTATTTCGATAATTGGTTTATCCCGCTCGTCTCTAGGGAATATAGAGATGGTGATATACTTATACATCTTGGCGATTACTATGATTCCAGGCAGAGCGTAAACCTTAAGGTGTTAAATCTAGGCGTTGATATAGCTGAAAAACTTTCTAATATATTTAAGGACGGGGTTCATATTATAATTGGTAATCACGATATATGGGGTAAAACTAGTAATGATATCAACTCCTTAAAATCTCTTAAATGGATTCCCAACATTAATATACACGAGGAGCCCATTACACTAAATGCAGGGGGAAAAAGATTTCTCTTAATGCCATGGAGGAAGGATCATGAAACTGAGAGGGAATGCCTGGACTTTGCTGACCCCCATGATTATCTGTGCTGTCACACTGATGTTACAGGGATGAGATTCAATAAATTTGTGAAAATCGAGGATGGTATAACTCTGAATGAAACTAAGAAATTTGATAGGGTCTATTCTGGACATATCCATTACTCACAGTCAGTAGGAAATGTGAAAATGCTGGGATCCCCTTATCAGCTTACCAGATCTGACCGTGATAATAGGAAGGGTATAACGTTATTAGATATAGAAAGTGGTGCTGAAACATATTACGAGAACGATCGGAGCCCTAGATTTTTAAAATTTGATTTTTCTGATGTTCTTGAGATGAACATAGACGATGCTAAACAAGTGATGGATAATGGATTTATCGATGTGATGATAGATTCCAGTATGTCCCTGAAAGCACCTTTGAATATATTGACCGATGAGGTAACATCTCCACGAAAAATCTCCTTTCACCCTTATGACTCTAACCAGATTTCATCACTAAATGAGCAACTACAGTCAGATGGAAATCGAACTTTTAGTGTGATGGACTTTATTGGAACTTTTGTATCAAATTTAGAATATGACGAGGAAACTAAGGGAAGACTTGTTTCGAGCATAGGGAAATTGCACAAAATGGTTACCTCTAGTGATAATTCGGATAAAATATGAGAATAACTAAGGTAGAGTGGAAGAATTTTACTTCCTATGGTAATAGGAAACAGGAATTGGATCTTTCCAATAAGACAAGTCTTTACCAGATAGTTGGCGAAAACGGAGCAGGTAAAACTTCTATATCGCAGGTGATAACTTTTGCCCTTTATGGAAAGGTTGAGGGTAAGAAACTTAAAGATATACCAAACAGGATCAATGGTAACGCTTGGACTAAGGTTACCCTAGATAATTACGGGACTGAAATTATTGTTGAACGTGGATTGGATCCTAATTTGTTTAAGCTTTCAGTTAATGGAACTGAGTATGATAAAGCGGGAAATAGATCAATCCAGGAATATTTGGAGGAAGATATTCTTGGAATCCCATATTATGTCTTTAATAACACCCTGCTTTTATCTGTTAATGATTTTAAGAGCTTTGTAAAGATGAGCCCGAGTGACAAAAGATCCATAGTCGATAAAATATTTGGTTTCCATATACTTAATCAAATGAGAGATCTTTTAAAAGATGAATCTAAAAAAATAAAGCAATCCATAGATACAACAGTGGGTAAGATATCATCTTTGGAGACCTCCATAAAAAACTCCTATGATGAAATGGAGACTTTAGCGGATGAACTTGAAGCTGACAATGCGGGTAAACTGGATACTTTGAATTCTTCCCTTGAAAAATTCAGTTCTTTATTGGAATATCACGGTAAGTTGGTTTCTGATTTTAAGGATCAAGAGGATTTGCTCAGAGGTAATATCAAAAATGCTAATTTATCTGTGGCTTCTTGTAGAATGGGGATTAATGATCTTGATAAGAAGCTTCATCTATATGAACATGATAAATGTCCTACGTGTGAATCTGATTTAAATTCAGATTTTCATAAGGGATTAAAGCTAAGTTTATCGGAAGAGAGGGAAAAACTGGAAAGGGACCTTGAGGAATATGAGAAAACGATGGAATCTTATCTGAATGAGGAGACTAAGCTAAATAATAAGAAGCTTGATTTAAATGATAAAGGGATCAAGATAAGATCCTCGATTGAATCATTCAATCTGCAGATAAAAGAGATTAAGAATAAAAACGAGGGTGGACAGACTTCTGCCTTGGAGAGATTAATAAAAAATCTGCAGGGTGATCTTGATCTTTTGAATAGCGAGAAGGTTAAAATGGACGAGAAATTTGATTGGGTTCGTACAATAGATTCTATATTAGGTGAAAAGGGAGTTAAGCAAATGGCTATACGTACGATATTACCTTCGCTGAATTCCGAAATAATGGAGCTATTATCCAGAATGAGCCTCGGGTACCGAGTATTATTTGACGAGGAATTTAATGCCTCCATTTATCATATGGGTATAGAAGTATCTCCACAGACTCTTAGCACTGGTGAGATGAAAAAGGTTGATTTTGTTGTCCTGATAGCGATAATGAAATTAATGAAGATGAAATTCAGTAACATAAATCTGCTATTTCTTGATGAACTTTTTAGTTCAGTAGATCCCGATGGTGTGTATTCGATCCTGAAAATTCTAAAAAGTACATGTAAAGAATTGGGTTTGAATATCTTCGTGATAAATCACGCACCTATGCCTCATGAGATTTTTGATTGGAAACTTGAAATTTCCAAAGCCAATAACTTTTCTTCTTTGGAACTTGATAAGTTCTAGTCTTTAAGGAGCGGGCATCCGGATATATAGCTTAAATAGTTCCGGATAATTGAAACCTCTTAATAATAAAAATAGACAGCAGTATAAGAGTAACTCCAGAAGCTCTCTTAATAAAAAGGGCCTAAAGGGAGTTTCATCTAACCTAGTTGTACCTGGTACTATTGGGAAGGGACTGCTTGGCATTGGTAAGCTATTACCCCTACCGAGGATTGTTCCGATTTATCGGGATGTTAAGAATAAATTTAATAAACCAGTATTTCTCGAGAAGAATATCAAGACGTATCCGTATTTCTTTATAAAATATGAGAATGCGTATATCCCAGCTGGTGATGAGATTTTATATTCTTTTGCTGTTGTAAAGCCACTGCAGCCAATGAGTCTGAACGAGTGCTCTAGTCAGATCGGTGTGAAGGCTGAGAATATAACTGGACTAAGTGAGGATCAGTATTTAACTGGTACTTTCAAGCACCCTGTTTATATCAATCAGGATAGAACAAAGATAACAATTAGATATGCGGAGATTGCCTTGTTACCCCAAAAAACACCAGGAAGACTCGATGATATCCCTCTAGGATACCCCGATTTTAATTACAATCCTTCTCCGATTACAACACAACAGGGTATACTACCTAGAGCTCCCTACGTGGATTTTAAAACTGTGAAAGGTAGTACAGGAGCTACTGCTATCGCTTCAGGTGGAACTGTCGGGTTTTTAGATAACTCAGTTAAAACCCCGTCCCTAATAAGACCAACATCTTGGTCTTGGGATTTTGGTGGAACCGGTGCAAGTCCTACCGGTAGTACTGCACAAAATCCTGTTGTTTCTTTTAATACCTTGGGTACATATACTGTAACCTTAACTGCCAGTAACTCTGCAGGCAGTAGCACTGTTACTAAAAATAACTTCGTAACCGTTAGCTGATATGTCTGGATTTTTAGAAAAGTATAACTTCGATGAGGTATTCCTACGAAACGTAATTGTAGGACTTTTAAGAACCTTAAATGAAAAATTAACCTATACCCAGGTTAACGACAAACAGGAAATGCTGGAGGTTTTTGTGCCTTTCTTCTATTCTATGTCTGGAGATGAGGCTTTTTTACAGGATTTTTATCTTGATTACTTTGATTGTGACGGAAATTCACCCTTTGCAGAAGGTAACTATGATGTCATACCTAGAGGAATAGTAAATCTTAATGGCGTCTCTATAGATACGAATGCGATCACCAACGGGTTTGTTAGATCTACGTATAATGTGGAGGATGTAAAAGGAGAGATGAAGGCTTTATCCGCTTTTACTAATTATATACCGCTTAATATGTCCTTTGATATCATATTAAGAGCTGACAGTTTACTGGATACTTTTAAATTATTTCAGTCATCTATACAAACTTTTTATAAGGTTTACTCATATAGTGTAGAATATGGTGGTATGAGGGTCCCTGTACAAGTGGGATTTCCTGAAGATTATCCTAACGATAAGCAATTGGAGTTTTCGTACGGATCTACGCAGAAGTATATTGAGACTAAATTTTCTATAACCCTCGAGACTTATTTCCCACAGAAAGATCTATCTACCGAGAGGTTTAGAGGAAATCTTATGCAGGCTGGAATTCGAATGCAGCTTAAGACGGATGACATCGGTAACCCTCCCGATCCATCTTTATTCTAACTAATAGGGGGGTTTAATATTTTTTCAGTGTTTTTATGATTTGGCCGTGAATATATAGTGGTAAAGAACTGTTGTATTCTGAACGATGCCAAATAATTTTCCTAATTTTCCATTAGTTGATCCTGGATTAGAAACTAGGATAATTGACGGGTCTAATAGTCAGACCTTGGATCAGCTTTATTTCGTTGGTACAGCCAATAATTACGTGAAGAAAGTTGGTAACAAGGAGGTCCAAAATTATTCCACATTCGGTAATTTTTGGGTTAAACAGACAAGCGTTCAGAGTCAATTTAGAGATATCTTAGATGGTGGAGACTCTTCTAAAGGAACTGGACAATTTGTGGGTCCTGTCATAGGTGGAGAATTTCCGACTAAGGGATCTTTATTAAACCAGACTTGACAAGATATAAAAAAACAGCGAATTAGATGGCTTTTAGAATTCAGATAAGAAGAGACACCTCGTTAAAATGGTCGACGAATAACCCGGTATTATTACAGGGTGAGTTTGGATATGAGACTGATACAGACTGTCTTAAAATTGGGGACGGTATTAATCCATGGAATGATCTTGATTATCTCCTATGTGGAGCGGATCTTAACATATATGATAATGGCACCTCTGTAGTGTCGGGCGCAACCGGGATTAATTTTACAGGTTCCGGTGTATCCGTTACTGCTTCTGGTGGTGTTGCTACCGTTTCTATAAGTGGCGGAACTGGATCTGGAACATCCGGAACATCAGGCTCTTCTGGATCTTCCGGCTCTTCCGGCTCTTCCGGCTCTTCTGGCTCCTCTGGATCTTCTGGATCTTCTGGCTCTTCTGGTATAAGTATAGTTGGTCCTACTGGGCCAGCTGGAAGTGGAACTAATATAGCTGTATCTGATGAGGGAATTCTGAAAACCTCTGGTGTTACTGGATTTAATTTCGTTGGGTCTGGAGTTACTGTCACTAACACCGGCGACTATGCTACAGTTACGGTAACCGGCGGAACCGGATCTATCGGTGCTACTGGACCTACTGGACCTGCTGGAGCAGACGGAGCAACCGGACCTCAAGGACCTGTTGGACCTACGGGAGCAGACTCTACAGTTCCCGGACCTACTGGACCTCAAGGACCTGCTGGATCTATCGGTGCTACCGGACCTGCTGGAGCAGACGGAGCAACTGGACCTGCTGGAGCTGGTGGTGCTACTGGACCTCAAGGGCCTGCTGGACCTACTGGAGCAGACTCTACCGTTCCCGGACCTACCGGACCTGCTGGAGCTGACGGAGCAACCGGACCTGCTGGAGCAGACGGAGCAACCGGACCTGCTGGATCTATCGGTGCTACCGGACCTGCTGGAGCTGACGGAGCAACTGGACCTGCTGGAGCTGACGGAGCAACTGGACCTCAAGGGCCTGCTGGACCTACTG
>Ga0070752_1000390_pt1 | contig 36926 bp, 23 predicted proteins | sample VirMetDEL_Aug_30_FD_77440 | JGI IMG/M metagenome (GOLD analysis project Ga0070752, IMG submission 77440) | Aqueous microbial communities from the Delaware River and Bay under freshwater to marine salinity gradient to study organic matter... | ecosystem: Environmental > Aquatic > Marine > Coastal...
CGCGTAGATCTGCGCGCCGGCCTTGCTCGGGTCGGCGTTCTTCTCGCTCATGAAGTTGGTCACCACATCGAAGATGGCGCCCTGCACGGCGAGGTTGGTGGCCATGCTATGGGCCATGCTCGGTTCCAGCTTGCCGTTCTTGTCGGCCTCCTGGAAATCCTTCATCGAGGCCTGGGCGCAGCTGTCGAACTGGCTCATGTCCAGGTCGGCGCGCACCGGGATCGAGCCCTTGTTCTGATTGAACACGTACTGGAACTCGGGCTCCAGGGCGATCCGCGCCAGGGCGTGCTGGGCGGCGATGTCGCCTGGGTCCTTGAGTTTGAACATGGCCATCGAGTCGATGTTGTAGGTGTAGCTGCCGGCGGTACCCGGCATCGGCACGCACTGATAGTCCTTGCCCGCGACCTTGCCGGCGGCCGTCCATTCGCTCTTGGCCCAGTCGCCCATGATCTGCATGCCGGCCTTGCCGTCGATGACCTGCGCGGTGGCCAGGTTCCAGTCACGTCCGGCGCGGTTGTCGTCCATGTAGGTGGAGAGCTTCTTCAGCGCCGTGAACACTTCGGTCATCTGCGGGCTGGTCAGGGTCGCCTCGTCGTTCTCGACGAACGCCTTGTGGAAGCCATCGGCGCCCATGATGCTCAGCACCAGGCCTTCGAACACGGTGCTGTCCTGCCAGGGCTGGCCGCCGTGGGCCAGGGGGATGAAGCCGGCGGCCTTGAGCTTGTCACCGGCTGCGTAGAGTTCGTCGAGGGTGGTCGGCGCCTTGTCGATGCCGGCCTTGGCGAACACCTGCGGGTTGATCCACAGCCAGTTGACCCGGTGGATGTTCACCGGCACGGCGACGTAGTGCCCGTCGTACTGCATGGTCTTGGCAACGGTTTTCGACAACAGGCCGTCCCAGTCGTTGGCCTGGGCCACCTCGTCCAATGGCGCGAGCAGATCCAGTGCGCCCCACTCCTGCAGATCGGGGCCCTTGATCTGCGCCGCACCTGGCGGGTTGCCGGATACCACACGGGTCTTCAGTACGGTCATGGCGGCGGAACCGGCGCCACCGGCCACCGCGCCATCCTTCCAGGTGAAACCATCCTTCTCGACCAGGTCACGCAGGACCTTCACCGCGGCGGCTTCACCGCCTGACGTCCACCAGTGCACCACTTCCACCGTACCTTTGGAGTCGGCGGCCAGCGCGGTGAAGGGGAACAGCGAGGCGAGGGAAACGGCGGTGGCGAGGCGAGTAATAGCGTTCATCGGAGTACCTTTCTTGTTGTTATCAGGCAAGTCGTGGCGCTTGCGTTGACAAGGAGTGTAATCAGGGTCGTTGCCGGCTCGGGTAACGAAAGGATGCATGAATGTCACCGCCTCGTTACATCCGCGGCGAGCGCCGTGGCCAGGCTCGGCGCCAGCGCCAGAGGCGGCAGCAGCAGTGCCTGATAGGCGTGATAGAGGTCGGGTTTGCCGGCCCAGATCCGGGCGGCCGGCCGGTTGTTTTCATCGAGTTCGTGGTGCCAGCTGCCGCCATGCAGGTCGATGAAATGCGCGGCGGTGAAGTCCCAGAACTGCCGATACCACTGCTCGTAGATCGCCTCACCGCTTCGTTGCAGCAGCGCCGCAGCGGCGGCGACGGCCTCGGCATGCACCCAGTGCAGGCGGGCGCGCACCACTGGTTGCTGGTTCCAGTCGAGGCTGTAGACCAGCCCCGGCGCGCCATCGGCCTGCCAGGCATGCCGGCAGGCGCTGGCGAACAGGCCCTTGGCATCGACCAGCAGCCAGTCGGGCGCGGCGAGCCCGGCCTGGGTCAGCGCCGCTTCCAGATGCAGCAGCAGGCGTGCCCATTCGAAGGCGTGGCCGGGCGTACTGCCATAGGGGCGGAAAGGATCGGCGCGGCGCTCGGCGTTGTACTCAGGCTGTGCCTGCCAGTGCGCATCGAAGTGCTCGATCACTACGTGGCCGCAGGCGGCGGCGTGCCGATGGATCAGGCGCTCGGCGATACGCAGCGCGCGTTGCAGCCAGAGCGCATTGCCAGTGACATCGGCCAGGGCGAGAAAGGCTTCCACGCCATGCATGTTGCTGTTGGCGCCGCGATAGGCCTCCTCGTCGCTCCAGTCGCGATTGAAGCTTTCGCGCAGGGCGCCCTCCTCCTCGCTCCAGAAATGTCGCTCGATGATCCCGATAGCATCGTCGAGCAGCGCTTGCGCATCGGGCCGACCAGCGACCCGGGCAGAGCTGGCCGCCAGGGCGACGAAGGCATGCAGGTAAGCGGACTTGCCGCCACTGCGCGTCGCATCGGCGAACCAACCGCCGTGCTCTTCGTCCCACAATGCCCCGCGCAGTGCGGCCAGGCCATGGTCGACCAGCCCGCCATGGCCGGCAATGCCCTGGATATGCGCCAGGGCGAAACAGTGGTTCATGCGCGTGGTGTGGATCAACTCGGCAATCGCGCCGTCGGGCAAGCGGCCCTGGGCATCGAGCGCGGCGAAACCCTGCGCGACCTTGGCACCGCGTGCAAAGGGCAACAGACGCAAGCCTTCGTCAGCCAGCCAGGAAAGGTGGGCGGGCCGGCGCAGCCAGCTGTCTGGATTCAATGCGGGTCTACTCATTGTTCTTGTTCCCTGTAGACAGGTGGGCCGGCTTCGAACAGCGGCACGCAGGTAGCGCTGAGACGGGTGGACGACGCTGAAACTCTCTCCTTGCGCGAATACCCCGTGGTGGATGAAAAGAGCGCCATCCACCCTGCATCCACGCCCGATAACACCGGGGGTATGTCGCTTCAGCCATCCTGCAGAAAAGCGCGCTTGGAGACAGTCGAAATGCCACCCGGATTCTAACGAGCGCCTCATTACCGCCAGGTAACGAACGAGTTTGCCTTTGTCACCGCTCGGTGACATTCAGTCCGGTGTGCGCGGCAGGCGCAGGGTGACGCGCAGGCCGCCCTCGCGCAGGTTGCGCAGGCTGACTTCGCCGCCATGGCTGTGGGCGATGTTGCGCGCGATACCCAGGCCCAGGCCGTAGCCCTGCTGCTGGCCGGCCAGGCGAAAATGCGGCTCGAACACCTGCTCCAGACGCTGCTCGGGCACCCCTGGGCCTTCGTCGTCGACATGCAGGACGAAAGCCGCGCCATCGTCCTCGATGTGCAGGTGAGCGTTGCAGCCGTACTTCAGGGCGTTGTCGATCAGGTTGCCGATGCAGCGCCGCAGCGCCAGCGGCTTGCCCGGATACGGCGCGCAGGCCTGCCCATCGAGGGTCACGCTGCCGTTACCCGCCGGCGCCAGGTAGGGCTCGACCAGGCAATGCAGCAGGTGATTGAGATCCACCGGTTCGATGTTCTCGTGGATGTCGGTGTCCTTCACGCATTGCAGTGCGCCTTTGACCAGCAACTCGAGGTCGTCCAGGTCACGGCCGAACTTGGTCTGCAGGCTCTCGTCGTCGAGCAGTTCGACGCGCAGGCGCAGGCGCGTGATGGGCGTGCGCAGGTCATGGGAAATGGCGCTGAACAGCTGGCTGCGCTCGGTCAGGTAGCGGCTGATGCGCTCACGCATGGCATTGAAGGCGCGAGCCACCTCGACCACCTCGCGGCCGCCGCCTTCGGCCACCGGCTCCACCTCGGCGCCCAGCGACATATGCCGCGCGGTGCGCGCCAGGCGCTTGAGCGGGCGGCTCTGCAGGTGCACCAGCAAACCGATGAACAGCAGCAGGAAGGCCGTGGTCAGGAGGATGAACCACAGCTGCTGGGTCGGCAGGACGGGTTCTTCCAGACTGGTATAGGGCTCGGGCAGCAACGAGGCGATGTACAGCCACTCCCCCGGCGCCAGCTGGATCTGCGTCACCAGCACAGGTGGATTGACCGGCTCCAGGGTCAGTGCGTAATGCGCCCAGGAGCGCGGCAGCTCGTCGAGTTTCAGGCCGCCATTGAAGATGCGCAGATCACTCGGGCTGACGAAGGTCACCGAGATGTCGGCGGCATTGCCCAGCGACTGATGCAGCACTTCGGTCACCGCCTCGGTCACCGCCTGTTTGCGCGGCGTGTCCGGCAACACCTTCATCTGCAACGGGCGATCATTGAGGCTGACCACGAAACGCGTGCCGCCCATGCTGCGCAGTTGATCGAGCACCAGCGGCCGATACGCCACCGGCAGCGAACGAAAGTAACGCACGCTGGCCGACATCGAATGCGCCAGGCTGCGCGCAGTGGTGACCAGCCCTTCGAGCTGGGTGGCGCGCAACTGCGACAGCCAGATCACGCTGGACAGGGTCTGCGCAGCGAGGATAGCCAGCAGGGTCAGCAGCAGCATGCGCCCGAGCAGCGAGCGCGGCAGCCAGCGCCGCAGCTCAGCGCCCATCGCTTGCCTGCAGGCTGACCGTGGCCGCCAGCTGATAGCCGCTGCCACGTACGGTACGAATCAGGCGCGGCGGTTTGTCGGTATCGCGCAGGCGCTGACGCAGGCGGCTGACGGCCATGTCGACGATGCGTTCCAGCGGCATGACCTCGCGGCCACGGGTAGCGTTGCCGATGGTGTCGCGGTCGAGAATCTGCTGCGGGTGATCGAGAAACAGTTTGAGCAGGGCGAAGTCGGCGCCGGACAGAATCACCTCCTCGCCGTCGCGGTGGAACAGGCGGTGGCTGACCATGTCCAGGCGCCAGTCCTCGAAGGCCAGCACCTCTCCACCTCGTTCCTGGGTGAACTGCGCCCGGCGCAGCAAGGCCTTGATCCGCGCCAGCAGCTCGCGCGGGCTGAACGGCTTGCCGAGGTAATCGTCCGCGCCCAGCTCCAGGCCAATCACGCGGTCGGCCTCGTCGGAACTGGCGGTAAGCATGATGATCGGCACCTGGGCGAAACGCTGGTGTTCGCGCACCCAGCGGCACAGGCTGAAGCCGTCCTCGTCAGGCAGCATCACATCGAGAATCACCAGATCGGCCGAGGCCGCACACAGGCTCTGACGAAACGCGGCGCCGTCGCCCACGGCACGCACCTGAAAGCCGACGCGGCTCAGGTAGGTATCGAGCAGTTCGCGAATTTCCTGGTCGTCATCGACCAGCAGAATCGATTTGCCGGGCTGGCTCATGGTCCGCCACCTTTCTTGTTATGGCTCTACAGTCCGGATGCCATCCGGGGTTCTATCAACAGCTTTGCCGGATTGCATCCTGGCTGCGCTCCGACGCCTGTTGCAAGGCCACACCGGCACCGGTCAGGCCGGGGTACTCGGCGGTCACCAGCCACACCGGGATGCCGTGAAGGTAATCGCTCATGCAGCCCTTGTCGCTGAAACTCTTGGCAAAACCGCTGGCGAGAAAGCGCTCGGCAAAACGCGGCACCACACCGCCAACGATATACACGCCACCGCGCGCGCCCAGGGTCAGCACGTTGTTGCCGGCCACGCGGCCGAGCCAGCGACTGAACTGTTCAAGCACTTCGCCGGCGATAGGCTCGCCCGCCAGGCCGGCGGCGCTGATGGCCGCTGGCGTCGCATGCTGCAGCGGCTGACCGTCCAGTTCGCAGATGGCCCGATAGAGCACCAGCAAACCATTGCCGCTGAGTACGTCCTCGGCGCGCACGTGGCCCAGCTGTCGGTACAGCACCTGCCAGAGTTCGGCCTCGCGTGGGCTGCCGATGGGCAGGTCGACGTGGCCACCCTCGCCCGGCAGCACCAGCCAGCTGCCATCTGCTTGCGCCAGCAGCGTACCGACACCGAGACCGGTGCCAGCGCCGATCACCAGAGCCGGACGCTCGGCCTGCGGCTCGCCGGGGCACACCTGCACGCGCTCATGCTCGGCGACACGGGTCATGCCCAGGGCCATGGCGGAGAAGTCGTTGATCATCAGCAAGCGGTCGATCTGCAACGCTTGGCAGAACGCCGCACGATCGATACGCCAGTGGTTGTTGGTGAAGCGAAACAGATTGCCGCTGACCGGTCCGGCGCAAGCCAGGCACACCGAACCAATGGCATCCGCAGACAGGCCCTGGGCACGCAGATAGGCGGCGATGGCCTCCTCCGGCCCAGGAAAATCAGCGGTCGCCATAACCTGCACCGCCTCCAGCTGCTCGTCACGCCACAGGGCGAAGCGTGCATTGGTACCACCGATATCGCCGACCAGTGCCAGTTTCACGCGAGAGCCTCCACACGCGGGGCGCTTCGCGCGATGGCGGCCGCAGAAGAATGAGGGTGCATGGCTATCGACTCCAAACCCGAATTATTTTTGTAGTTCAGACAACGCGCATCACAGTAAACCCGAAAAATCCCGCTATCAACCCGCTCAAAGTAGTAATAACAACAATATCCGGCGAGTCATCGTGGCAACTGCCACAACCGTGACAGGGCGGACGCAGGATCGCCCGCAGAGCGTATCTGCACCTGAGCATGACCCCGGACAATATCCGTGACCATGCTGCCGCCTAGACTTGGGCCTTTCCGAGTTCGCAAGGAGAGCAGCATGTCACCCGATGTCGTCATCGTCGGCGCCGGCCCCGCGGGTCTGTGCCTGGCGCGTGCCCTGTCCGGGCACGGCCTGTCCATCCTCGTGCTGGAACGCCAGGCCGAACAGGCGTTGGCCGAACCGGCCTTCGACGGCCGCGAGATAGCCCTCACTCACGGCTCGCAGGCGTTGCTCGAACGCCTGGGACTCTGGGCACGCTTACCGGCCGAGGACATCGCCGTACTGCGCGATGCCCAGGTATTCAACGGCCCGTCACTGTTCGCCCTGAAGATCCGCGCCGAGCAGGCCGGCGCCGAACGTCTCGGCCACCTGGTGGCCAACCAGGCCATTCGCCGCGCCGCCTACCAGGCCGTCAGCGACTGCGCCGACGTGCAACTGCTGTGCACAACCAGCGTGAGCGCCATCCAGAGCAGTGACAACGAGGTGAAGCTGCTGCTCAAGGACGGCCAGGTGCTGCAGCCGCGCCTGCTGGTCGCCGCCGACAGCCGCTTCTCGGAAACCCGTCGCCAGCTCGGCATCGGCGCGCAGCTCAAGGACTTCGGCAAGAGCATGCTGGTGTGCCGCATGCAGCATGAACTGGAGCACCAGCAGGTGGCCTGGGAGTGGTTCGGCTACGGTCAGACCCTCGCCCTGCTGCCGCTCAATGGGCGCCAGTCGTCCACCGTGCTGACCCTGCCACCGCGCGAGATCGAGCGTTTGCAGAACCTCGACGAAGCCAGCTTCGCCCGCGAAATGGAGCAACGTTTCGACCGCCGCCTGGGCGCCATGCAGCTGGTCAGCAGCCGCCACGCCTACCCGCTGGTGGGCGCCTATGCGCGGCGCATGGTCGGCAGCCGCTGCGCCCTGCTCGGCGACGCCGCCGTGGGCATGCATCCGGTCACGGCGCACGGTTTCAACTTCGGTCTGATCGGCGTACAGCTATTGAGCGACGCCCTGCTCGCGGCCCATGGCAAACGCCAGGACATCGGTGCGCCGGCAGTGCTGGCCCGCTATGAACGCCAGCTACGTGTGGCCACCTGGCCGCTGTACCAGGCCACCAACCTGCTGGTGGAGCTGTACACCAACGACCAGCTACCCGCGCGCCTGCTACGCGGCGCCGGGCTGCGCGTAGCGCAGGGCCTGCTGCCACTGAAAAAGGGTATCGCCCGCCACCTGACCGCCCAGGCCTGAGCCCTGAACGCGCGCGCCGGACCTGGCGCGCGCACCGACCCGATCCATCTGATATGCATCAGACAACAGTTTCTGAGTCTGTTTTGTTTTTCCCAGCCTCCCTACAGTTTCGCCATTCGCGCGGCTGCGCCCGCAATCACTGTATGGAAGGTTACCGCGATGCAATCTGCTGCTTCCCATCCGGCCTACAACTACAAGGTCGTCCGCCAGTTCACCCTGATGACCATTTTCTGGGGCGTGGTGGGCATGTGCACCGGCGTGCTGATCGCCGCTCAGCTGGTCTGGCCGGCACTCAACTTCGACACCCCCTGGCTCAGCTTCGGCCGCCTGCGCCCCCTGCACACCAGCCTGGTGATCTTCGGCTTCGCCGGCAGCGCGCAGTTCGCCGCCAGCTACTACGCGTTGCAGCGCACCTGCCAGACCCGACTGTTCTCCGACACCCTGGCCGCCTTCACCTTCTGGGGCTGGCAGGCGACCATCCTGATCATGCTGGTGACCTTGCCCATGGGCCTGACCACCACCAAGGAATACGCCGAGATCGAATTCACCGGCGCACTGTGGATGGCCATCGTCTGGGTCGCCTACGGCATCGTCTTCTTCACCACGCTGACGCAGCGCAAAACCCGTCACATCTACGTCGGCAACTGGTTCTTCGGCGCCTTCATCCTGGTCATCGCCATGCTGCACATCGTCAACCACCTGTCGGTGCCGGTGAGCTGGTTCAAGTCCTACTCGATCTACTCCGGCGCCACCGATGCCATGGTGCAATGGTGGTACGGGCACAACGCGGTGGGCTTCTTCCTCACCACCGGTTTCCTCGGGATGATGTATTACTTCGTGCCCAAGCAGGTGAACCGCCCGGTCTATTCCTACCGTCTGTCCATCGTCCACTTCTGGGCGCTGATCACCCTGTACATCTGGGCCGGCCCGCACCACCTGCACTACACCGCCCTGCCCGACTGGGCGCAGAGCCTGGGTATGGTGATGTCGATCATCCTTCTGGCGCCGAGCTGGGGCGGCATGGTCAACGGCATGATGACCCTCTCCGGCGCCTGGCACCTGCTGCGCACCGATCCGATCCTGCGCTTTCTGGTGGTGTCGCTAGCCTTCTACGGCATGAGCACCTTCGAGGGGCCGATGATGGCCATCAAGACGGTCAACGCCCTGTCGCACTACACCGACTGGACCATCGGCCACGTGCATGCCGGCGCGCTGGGCTGGGTGGCGATGATCACCTTCGGCTCGCTCTACCACCTGATCCCCAAGGTGTTCGACCGCGAGCAGATGCACAGCATCGGCCTGATCAACGCGCACTTCTGGCTGGCGACCATCGGCACCGTGCTGTACATCGCCTCGATGTGGGTCAACGGCATCACCCAGGGCCTGATGTGGCGCGCGGTGAACGAGGACGGCACGCTCACCTACTCCTTCGTCGAAGCGCTGGAGGCCAGTCACCCCGGCTACGTGGTGCGCCTGGTCGGCGGCCTGTGCTTCCTCACCGGCATGTTGCTGATGGCGCTCAACACCTGGCTGACCCTGCGCAGCAAGGCCGCAGTGACGCAGGCCAACGGAGAGCTCGCCCATGCCGGCTGAAGTCTGGTGGATGATGGCCGTGGCGGTGTTCTTTCTCGGTGTGCAACTGAGCCTTGGCCGTGGCAGCCAGCGCGATCTCGACGAGGCGACCATGCTGCCGTTCGCCGACGACCCCGAAGTGGCGCGCCGGGTCGAACGCGACACCGGGCGCAGCACCTGCGGCTGCGCCTGCCCCGGTCGTTGCGACGGGCGCTGCGCCTACCTGGGCCAGCGCGAATTCTGAAGGCTCAGACCCACTGGTCGTTGCGCTTGCGACGTACCCGCAGCATGGTCGGCAGGATCAGACCAAGCAGCAGACCAGCACCGGCGATGCTGCCGCCATACGCCATGTAGCGCATCAGTGCCTGCTGCTGTTCGTTACCCAGCTGCGCCTGAGCGTCGCGCAGTTGCGAGCGGGTGCTGGTCAGCTCGGCGTCCAGCGCGCTGCGCGCTGCCTGCAGCTCGTCGATGAGCTTCTTGCGCGTGTCGAGGGTTTCCTGCATGCCCTGCACGCGCGCCTTCCAGGCATCATCGATGCCTTTGAGCTCAGCGGTCAGATCAGCGACTTTCTGTTCCAGTTGCGGCAGCCGCTCGGCCTGGCCGGGCACCGATTGCAGATCACGGCTGGGAATCCACACCGTGGAGCCGCTTTCACTGCGAACCTGGCTGTAGTCACCCTGGGTGCGCAACAGCTCTACCTTCTCCCCGGAAACCAGGGTGCCGACGATGCGGTAACCATCGGTGGGGCCGCTGCGCACGTAGGTATTGAGGCTATCGCTGACCCAACGCTGATTACTGGCGGCCTCTTCAGCCAGCAATGGCTGAGTACCGCCGAGCAGTCCGCCAAGCAGCAGGCAGGCGCCGAGAATGCGGGGTTGGAATGGAGCATGACGAGATAAAAACATGGGGCGATCTTCACGTGGCAGTCAGACGAACCCGGAGAACGGGATGAGCGATGCCGGCCGCACGCAGGAGCGCGTGCTGAATCATGATCCAGGCAGGATCCGCGACGAAGACGCCACCCTAGCGGCAATTAGCCATCCATTCCTGCCGGTACGAGCCGACAGCAGACAGACATTGGGCCATTGCCTCAAGTTCACTCGGAGCGGGCGATGGGAGATGGACGGAACACCGAATCAGGCGTTCTGACGCTGCACGAAGGTGCAGAAATCCGCCAATGGCATCGGTCGACCAAGCAGATAGCCCTGGAACTGACGGCAGCCATTGGCCGCCAGAAAGCAGCGCTGCGCCTCGGTTTCCACGCCCTCGGCGACCACCGTCATGCCCATGCTCTGGCCGAGGGCGATCATCGTACGCACGATGGTTTCGCTGTTGGCATCGGTGAGCACATCGCAGATGAACGAGCGGTCGATCTTCAGCTTGCTCAACGGCAAGCGCTTGAGATGGCTGAACGAGGAAAAACCGGTACCGAAATCATCGAGTGAAAAACGCACGCCGCGCTCGACCAGCGCCGCCATCTTGCGCGTGAGGTCCTCCATGTCATGGACGATCAGCGTCTCGGTCAGCTCCAGTTCCAGGCGCGGCGCCTCGACGCCGTAGCGCTCGATCAAACCGAGCACTTCAGCGACGAAGCTGCTCTGCGAGAACTGCTTCTGGCTGATGTTCACCGCCAGGTCCAGATCGCGAAACGACGGCTCATCCTGCCACCGCCGCAACTGCACGGCCGCCTGCTCCAGCACCCACTGACCGATGGGGATGATCAGCCCGGTGCTCTCGGCATGCTCGATGAACTCGCCCGGCGCCAGCAGCCCACGCTGCGGATGCTGCCAGCGGATCAGCAGTTCGGCACCGATCACCCGGTTATCGCCGTCGAGCTGTGGCTGGTAATACAGCACGAACTGCCGCTCACGCACGGCGGCCCGCAAATCGCGATCCAGCTCGGAGCGCTCGGCGGTGTCGCTCTGCAGGATATGCAGCAAGAAGAAGAACAGCACCATGGCGACCAGGCCCTGGACCCAGGATCCGGCGATGCGCACATCGTCGGGCAACGCGTAGAGGTCGGTTGGCCGCCAGTTGGAAGCGGCCAGGGCGACGAAGAGCAGCAAGGCAAATATCGAAATGCCGTAACGCAGCCACAAGGGCTCATCACGAAAGGCCATCAAGGCCCCCACGGCTATCGGCAGCAGATACAGATGAGTGGCGCGCGGCGCTGCGACGGTTGGCGGATCGAGCAGCAGGGTCGAGGCGACGACAACCAGCATCAGCGTGCTGAACAGAATCAGATTGGCGCTGCGCGCCTGATCGCGCAGGGTCAGCGCAAAAACCGCGATGCCGCTGAGCACGATCGCCACATCCATGACGACGATGGCCCAATAGTCCCGTGAAGAAAAGAACAGCCCCCACGACAGGCCCATCACCACCATCACCCCGCTTGACAGCACACGCATCCGGCGCTCGCGACGCTGGCCGACCAGAGCCAGGTCCGAGCCATGCCAGAGTTTGCGCACACGCCTGCCGAAGGTCGAAAGTGATGGCATGGTGGAATCCTTATCCGATCCCTTCATTCTTGAAGCTGGCTGGCCGAATGCAAGTTTCCCAGCAGGTTTAATCCGGCCACAGCCAAATCGAGCGCTGACTGCAGCGCATTGGTGCCGGCGCCAGGCGCCTGGCAGGGCCAGCTGACACCTGCCTCGTCGGCAGCGACCAGCCGCGAAACTCCATACCACCTGCACAACCGGCGGTGTGCCTCGGCACCCTTGCACCAGCGCGCATGAAAGGGCTTGCAAAACGGCCCAAACATCTATACAAAAACTATACACAAATAAATTTTGTACAATTTTAAGTGAGCCAACATGCCGTCCTAGCCTGCTGCGCTACGTGATGTGCGCGTCGTGCTCGAACGATTACCCGAGGCCTGCGTAGTGCTGCCAGCCTAGGCAGCGCGTCCCTCGAAGAACGGCCAGGGCTTGGCACGGGTGATGGCCTGCGCTGGCGAGAAGTTCGCCGCCTGATTGCGGCGGCACTGAAAAGCTGCGCAATCCGACAACCCACTTCTCCCCTTCTTTGGGTTGTCGGATTTTTTTATTCATGGTCTGTGGCCAGCGTCTGGCTGCAGCGGCTCGCAACTGCACAAGGAGGGATCATGACCAGCATGACCTCGCGTCTCTGCTCGACGCTGCTGCTCACGCTTGCACTGGCCTGCAGCCTCGCGCACGCCAACAGCCAGGGCCAATGGCGTGAGCAGTTGCCCCAGGCCAGCCTGATCGGCAGTGGTGATTTCAGCTGGTTCGGTTTCTCGGTCTACAACGCCAAACTGTGGAGCCCGGTCGCGCGCGTGGACTTTAACCAGCCTTTCGCCCTCGAGCTGACCTACCGGCGCAGCATCAGCCGGGAAACTCTGGTCGACACCAGTCTCGATGAAATCCGCCGTATCAATGGCGGGCCCCTCGACAACGAGCAGCAGGACGAATGGACGCAGCAGATGCGCCAGGCCTTCGTCGACGTCGAGGATGGCACGCGCATCACCGGGGTCTTCCTGCCGGACCAAGGCTGCCGCTTCTACGTCGACGGCAAGCTGCAACATGTCATCGACGATCCGCAGTTCGCCCGCGCGTTCTTCTCTATCTGGCTCGCCCCGCAGACCCGCAGCCCAAAACTGCGCGCAGCGCTGTTGGGCCTCAACCCATGAGGTATTCCATGAAAACCCTGTTGATTGCGCTGACCAGCCTGCTGCTGATCAGCTGCGGCCAGGTACCGGTCGAGCGCTACGCCAGCGAAAAACCGGCACTCGACCTGCCCACCTTCTTCGCCGGGCCGGTGCAGGCCTGGGGCATGTTCCAGGATCGCTCCGGTGAAGTGATCAAACGTTTTCACGTCGACATCCAGAGCCGCCGTGACGGCGAGAAACTGATCCTCGACGAGCGCTTCCTGTACAGCGACGGCACGCGCCAACGCCGGGTCTGGACGCTGACCCCGGATGGTTCCGGACGCTGGATCGGCACAGCCGACGACGTGGTCGGCGAGGCCATCGGCGAACTGGCCGGCAACGCCCTGCGCTGGCGTTATCACCTCAACCTGCCGGTCGATGACAGCACCTATGTCGTCTACTTCGATGACTGGATGTACCTGATGGACGACGACACCCTGATCAACCGTTCGAGCATGAGCAAGTTCGGCATCGAACTGGGCCAGGTGACGCTGTTCTTCCGCCGGGGCGCCGCTCAACCATGAGCCTGACCAGCCTGGGCAGCGGCTACAAGGCGCTGGTCATCGGTGCCAGCGGCAGCATCGGCCAGGCTTTCTGCCAACTGCTGCGCGCCGATGACAACTGCGCCAGCGTGCGTGAGCTGAGCCGCAGCAGCGCACCGAAGCTGGATCTCGAAGATCCCACCAGCATCGCCGCTGCGGCTGCCACGCTGGCCGGGACGGTCCATATCAGCTCATCCTGCATGCTGCCGGGTTATTGCATCGCGACGGCATCGCACCGGAGAAAAGCCTGGCGGCCATCGATGCCGAGGCGCTGCAGGCGGTGTTCCAGGTCAACGCGCTGGGGCCCGCCCTGGTGCTGCGCCACTTCCTGCCGCTGCTCGACAAGCAGGGCGCCATGGCCATGCTCTCGGCCAAGGTCGGCAGCATCGGCGACAACCGCCTGGGTGGCTGGTATGCCTACCGCGCCTCCAAGGCGGCGCTGAACATGCTGATCAAGACCGCCGCCATCGAGCTGGCGCGCAGCAAGCCCAAGGCGCGCCTGCTCGCCCTGCATCCCGGCACGGTCATATCAAAGCTGTCGCAGCCCTTTCGTGGCGCTGCCGCCGCGCGCCCGGCAGAACTCGCCGCCGCGCAGATGCTGCAGGTGATCGACAGCCTCGGCCCCGAGCACAGCGGCAGCTTCCATGCCTATGACGGCCAGCCGCTGCCCTGGTGACAGCGGCTCGACGCCCATAACGACAACGCCGCGCATGAACGTGGCGTTGTCGTTTCCGGGAGCCTCAGTACTTGCCGATAGCGTTGAAGAACCAGCCTTGACTGCGATACGACAGGTCGGTCAGGTCATCGCTGAAGTCGCTGAAGTTGTAGCCGACACCTACCTTGAAGTGATTGCCGAGGTGCCGGTAGACACCGACCAGCGCGCCGTTCTTACTGTCACGCGCCTGCGACTCCTCACGGCGGCGCAGTTCGACCATCAGGTCCCATTTCTTCACCACATGCCAGTCGATACGCGCCGCATAGAGCTGGCCTCGACTGTTGAACCAATCCGCCGAGGTATCGCGGCTCATACGCAGTTCACTGAGCCGATAGGCGTACTTGCCGCCAACGCTCCAACGCTCGTTGAGGTCGTAAATGCCGTCGATAGCGAACACGTGGCTGCGCTGGGCGTAGTCAACACTGGTGCCTGTGGCGGTGGACACCTGGTCCGGCGGCGGCAGATCCGACAGGTAGGTGTACTTGGCCAGCAGGTTTAGTCGGTCGTTTAGCACCGGACGATAGGCGTAGCCGAGCGAGGCCTCGACGAAGTCACCGTCGAAGTAATCACCACGATCGGAGTCACCTACCGAAAAGTCCAGACGACCTAGGAATCGCCAGTCCGGGTTGACCTGGTAGCTGAGGTTGTTGCGCATCAGCCATACGGAAAGATCCTGTACCTGGCTACGATCCTGGCGGTATTCCAGGCGGCTGGCGTAACGCAGGTCGCCGTTGCTATAGCCGATCTTGGCACCGTAGGCGCGGCGCTTGAGCTCGTACTCGGTCTCGCTGTTGAAGGTGCCGAACTCGGTACTCAGGCCATAGCTCCAAAACTCGTCAGGCGCGAAGTCGAGACCGTAGCCCTGGATCAGCCCCGCCTGGTCACCATGCTGCAGGCGCTGTTCGGCATACACACTGGTACTGTCGGTCCAACGCGAACGTGCGCCAGAAACCAGCTGCCCAGTGCGCCCGGTGCCGACCAGGCCGCTGCGGCTGGCGAACCCATCGTCACCACGATCGCTGTCGAGCTGGTAGTTGAGGTACAGGTTGGTGCGCTCGGAGGCGTCGTAATTGATCCCCCCCTTGGCCCCCAACCCCAGGTTGCCGCCGGACACTTCGCCATTGAGCGAGGTGCGCTCGTTGAGGCGGTAATCGCCGCCCAGGCCGATACGATTGTTGGCCTGACGGCCGGCGTCACGAGTGACAGTGCCCTGGGTGAAACCGTACAGCGACCAGTCCTCGGACTCGTGGTACAGCGCCTGAAGGATGGCGTCGTTGCGCTCGCCCTCGTCACGTTCAGCATTGTCGTAGCCGGCATAGGTGCCGGTATAGAGGTTGCGATAGGCACCACCGTAGGTCTGCCGGTCATTGCGCAGTCCGGCAGACAGGCGCCACGCCTCACTGAGGTCGTAAGCGATGGTGCCTTCCACGGCGCGGCGTGAGCGACCACCCTCCTCGTCAGTCTGGTCGCCCTTGACCGTCACCTCGGTTTTCTCGCCAAGCGGCGCGGTGTAGCTGCCGCCGACCTGATCGGTAGCCAGATCGGTCAAGCGTCCGGGTGCGGCGAAACCGGCGTCGCGGCTCTCGTAATAAAAAGTACCGCGACCTTCAGCATCGCTGACCACGTCACGCAGGTCGAACGCGGTTTCCACGCGGTTGGCACGGGCACGCGAATCGGTACCGGCGCTCTGCTCACCGAAACCGAAACCACCATCGTAAGAGAAACGCTGATCGAGGCTGTCGCCACGGCTCTGCGCCGATTCGACCTTCAGCCAGGTGCCCTCGCTGTGGCGCAGCAGCAAATCGCCGCCGCCCAGGGTCTGATCCTCACGGCCAGTTTGTTGCTGTTGACTGCCAGTGACGCCGATGCGCACCTTGTCGTTGGCCCAATAAGCGACGCGGCCACCGTAGGCCAGATCATCGAGGCGATCCAGCCCTGGCGAATACTCATAGCCAACCACCAGGAAAGCCGGATGGCCGGACAAACTACCACCGGAGCGGATCAGGCCGCTGCCATCGGCGTTTGCCGATAGCGGCTGACTGAGGATCACCCGGCCCTGCATAGCGTTTATTTCATAGTCGATGCCCGCGACCAGTTCCTGGCTCTGCAACACCTGGCCGGAATCCTTATCGCGTACTTCGATACGCACACGCTCGCTGCCCACGGTGAGATCCTGATGACGCAGGTAGTAAAGCGAGCCACCGGTACCGCGGAAGTCTTCGCGGGCCGAGGCAGTACCTGGCTCTGCAGCAAAACCCTCGACCTGCAGGCGGCGTTCGCCAAAGCTGGTGAAACCGTCACTGCGGTAGCGAGCCTGGGCGCCGTAGAGGCTGCGATCAACCTGGGCCAGCTCGGTGTCGCGTATTTGCTGGCGGAAGTTGCCCCACAACGCGTGGGATTTCTCGTCCTCGACTCGCACGTAGAACTTGCCGCGGGTCGGCGCGTCTTCGATCATCGTCGAGTCGTCGCCAAAGGTGGTCCAACCCTTGTCGGCTTCGTTGTCGAGACGGCGCAGGAACTCGCGCGGGTCCTTGTCGTTGAAGTTGCTGAACAGGCTGTCCGCCGGCTCCTCGCCGGTATCGACACTGGCGGTGACGGTATATTTGTCGTCGATCCTGCCCTTGCTGTAGAAGGCCAGGCGACCATCGGTGTAGAGCTTGTCGTCGTAATAGCGATCTTCGCCAGTCACCAGGCGCGCCGGTCCACTGGTGTTTTGCTGGCCGACTGTGAAGTCGGCGATGGCCACGGTGAACCAATCCTGCTGCGGTAGGCGCAGGTCACGACGGTAGATACGCCCCTTGCCCTGCTCGTCGAGCACCGCGACCTCCACAGTGTGCAGGCCACGCGGGATGATCTGCGCACTGGCGAAGCTGCCGTTGCCGTCGACCGGCACCGGTTTGCCCATGACGAACACGTGCTGCCCTGCGCGTACCTGCTTGCCACTTATGGTCACGGTGCCACCGGCCACAGGAATGCTGTGGCGCGCCAGCCGGTTACCATCGTAGCCCGCCAGCAGATTCGCCTCGCTCTCGGCCTCTTCCTCAGCCTCACGCTGGCCACGGGAGACGTTGATCAGTTGCGCACTGGTCTCGTCGTAGCGGCCCTCGGCGTCATAGACGCGCAACTGGTAGTAGACGCGCTCCGGCAAGTTGGCGGACGGCGTCCACTGACCTTGCAGCTGCTCGTCGAGTGTGACGGTTTCCAGCAACTCCGGCTCCCCGAACAGGCGCTTCTTGCCGACGATGCGCACTTCGGCGCGGTCGATCCAGTGCAGGTAGTTGCTCGAACCACGAAAGCTCAACGGTTGGCCGACACGCGCCAAGCGGGCGCTAGAGGTCAGGTTCAGGCGCGGTTTGGCCGACAGGTTGTCGTAACGCACCTGCAGCAGGTCACGCGCCAGGGCTACGTCCACGCAGCGCTGAGTATCGGCGCTGCCGGCGCTCTGACTGCCCTGCGGCTGACCGTCGATGCTCAGGCGAAATGGCGCGACGCCTTCGCCAGGGACGCTACCCGGCGCGCATTCCTGCGGTTTGGCCGGCGTGCTGACGATGGATTCGTCGTACCAGATTTCCACTTCCACACGGCGGTTGGTGGCCCAGGCCTCGGGGCTGTCGCCCTGCACCAGCGGCTCGCTCGGCCCACGGCTGTCGAACATCAGTTGGTCGGGACGCAGGTTCAAGCGCTCGCGGAAAATCGCACCAACCTCCTTGGCCCGCTGCAAGCCCAGGCCGAGGTTGTCCTGGTAGATGGCACGAGTATGTGGCGCCAGTTGCTGCGGGTCGGTATGACCGACTAGCCGCAAGCGCAAGTTGCGCTTGTCGCCCAGGCGCTGCATCAGCTTGGCCAGAGCGTCGCTGTCAGTATCTGGAACCGCAGAGCGGCCAGAGGCAAAACGCACCACCGGAAGCCCGTCGCGCAGGGCGACGGTATCGATGGTTTCCTCACCGACGTCCAACACATGTTCGCGCTCGCCGAGCGCTCCTTCGTATTGCCAGAGAATCAGTTTCTCGCGCGGCAATTCGCGCTCGGCATTGTGCGGCAGGGCCGGCAGCCCTCCTGGGGTAAAAGGACGGCGCTGCAACAGCGACTCATCTTCCATCGCCCCTCGTGGGCCTTGCAGGCCGCAGCTCTTGCCGACCTCACAACGCTCGGTAGCCTGGGCCACAGCAGCAGCCAGAGGGTTCAGGCTCATGGCGGCGACGGTGCACGCCAGCAGTTTGCGCATGCTCATCGGATCACCTCCACGCTTTCGGTCGCCGGTACGATTTCTTCTTCCAATTGCAGGTCGTAACAGCACTCGCGAGGCTCCCAGCGTTCCTTGATCAAATCCCTGACATGGCCAATCCGTGCACGAGCCTGTTTGGCATCGCCACCTACCGGCAGGTGATAGGCAATACGCAGGATCGACGGCTCGGCGTACAACGCAGCCAGCACCTCATCCATGCGGGTCAGATAGTCCGCGCTCAGACGCTCGCCAGCGAAGGCAGCACCGGTCAGGTCCAGGCGTACCACGCGATGGATGCTCGCGCCGAAGTTGGCCTTGACCAGGCGACCCTGGGTCATGCGCACCACGCGCGGGTTCTCGGTGACGATGCGGTAACCGCTCGGCAGCGTGCGTTCGTCGACCTTGAGGATGAAGTTGCTGCCACGCAGATCACCGGGCACGTCGGCGCAGGCGATGTGGTAGCGACCATGGGCGTCGGTGGTCACCAGCCAGCCACGCGGCGTGGCCAGGCGCACGCCAGGCAGACCAGGCTCGCCTTCGTCCTGGTAGCCGTTACGGTTCTTGTCGTCGAAGACCTTGCCGATCAGGTCGGAGCAGTCGAAGGTCGGGTCGGCAACCACGCGAACGGAAGCGCTGGCGACATTCGACACACGTGTGCCGACCGCTAGGTTGAGCGCCCAAGTCTGGTTGACGTATTCGTTGAAGCCGACACCAGAGCCAACCACCAGCAGCAACTTGACGGTCACCACCTGGCCGCCGGCCATGGTGCGCGCCGGCCAACGCAGGCGGCGCCCTTCCATTTCCGGCTCCTGCGGCAGGCCGTCGACCTGCGCCGAACCTTTCACGTATTGGAAGCCCGGCGGAATCTGGTCCTCGATGGCGATATCGGCCAGCGAGGTACCCAGGGTATTGCGCGCGGTCAGCACGTAAGGCACCAGTTCACCACGCGTCACATTGACCTTCGGCGAGACCTTGGTCATGACGATGGCGCCGCCCATCACCGGGTCGAGCGGGATATGGTTGTTGACCAGATCGGCACTGCTGCCGTCGAGCACGAAGCTGAAGTAGTACTGCGTGCTACCGGCGCCGCCAGCCAGGCCGGCACTGCTGGCCGGACAGGTAGCCGGGTCATGCAGAGTCACCGACTCGGCCGGTGCCAAGTTGCTGTTCTGCACCAGCGCGGGGTCAGGTATGGCAGTGACCGGCAGGGTATTGGTACAGACCGGAATCAGTGCGGACGGTGCCGGCAGGTAACCCGCTGGTGCGGTCACGGTCAGGGTATAGGTCCCCGCCGGTGCACCGGCCAGCAGCAAGAACTGATACAGGCCATCGTTGCCAGTGGTCTGGCTCAACGAACCGCCCAACACGTCGGTGGCGCTGAAGCCAGCCGGACCGCTGATGCTGACCATGGCGCCACGCACCGGCTGGCGACTGATGGCGTCGTACACCACACCTGACGGATCAATCGGCAAGCTTTGCTCGACGACATTGCGGCCATGGCTGATGGTGATGCCACTCAAGGTGCCGCCCGTGTTGTCGGCGCCAGTAGGATTGCCAGGACCTGTGGTGCCGGGCGTATAGCCAAGCCCCTGTTCGTTCGGCACCGGACGCCCGAACAACGTGCCGGAATCCGGATGGCGGAAGCGCACTTCGTAGCCGCTACCCGGGGTCAGGTCGCTGAAGGCATAAGCGCCATTGCTGTCGGAGGTGGTAGTGGCGATCACGGTACCGTGCTGCAACAGCTCGACTGTCCAGCCAGGCAGTACGGTCTCGCCCGGGTCACGGATACGGTCGTGGTTGCTGTCGATCCAAACGGTGCCGGACAGCGACGGGATGGATACCTCGGCAAACCAGTTGTCCACCGACAATGCGGTGCCGCTCAGGTCTATGCCGCCGATGGTGCTCGGCGTCTCGCTGACCACACCACCTGCCGTACCGGCCGTGGTCGAGCCATTGATCAGCGTATTGGGCTGGTTCGGCTGTACCAGGGTGTAGGTGCCAGGCGGCAGACCAGTGAAACTGAAGTCGCCGTTGCTGTCGGTGGTAGTGGTACGGGTGATGCCGTTGCCATTGACATCGGTACCGCTCAGCTCGATCAACTGACCCGCCAGACCGACGTCACCGGAGGTAGGTGCATCGTTCACATCGCGGTCATGGAACACCTTGCCGTGAATGGCGCGGCCGTTGAGGATCTCGCCGAAGTCGTTGTTCTCCGATGCGTAGCCCGGGCTCAGACGCACTCCATCGATGCTGCTCGGCGTACTACTCACCGGCGTCGCGCTGGGTGTGGTGCCGTCGCTATTGCCAGCGCGAGTGACACCGTTGGTGGTGCCGTCCGGCTGGGTGGGTTCGGTCACGCGGTAGTCGCCAGGCGGCAGGCCGGTGAAACGGTAATCACCATTGCTGTCGGTGACACTGCTACGGCTGATCGGACGGCCGAGCCAGTCGGTACCACTCAGCTCGATGGGCACACCAGCCAGGCCACTGTCGCCGCTCTGACGGATGCCATCATTGTTGAGGTCGACGAACACAGAGCCACTGAGGCTGGCAGGTCGCACTTCGGGGAAATCGTTGCCGGATGACCCGCTGACCTCACCTGCCGCACCATTGCCTTGCAGGACGATGGCAGCGATCTGACTGCTGGTCTCGCTTGGGTTGCTCGGCGTACCGATGACGCCGCTACTGCCATTCACCGCGACGATGCTACCGGCTACCGGCTGGCCGTTCAGCGTGCCAGACGGCTGACTGGTCTGACACACCGAATAGGTGCCAGCCGGGAGTCCGGCGAACAGGTAGTTGCCGGCGCCATCGGTAGTGATCGGGTTGATCAGGCCATTGATGCCGCCGACCGCTGTCCCACCGGCGCAACTGGTGCCGCTGCGCAGCTCGATGGCTACGCCGGCCAGCGGGCTATCGGTGCCTGCCGAATAGCTGCCGCTCAGGTCGTTGTCCAGATATACGCGCCCAGAGATAAAGCCCTGGGTACTGACGGTCAATGGCGCGTAGGCCGGCTCGGGGTTGTTGCCCATATCGGTTTGCAGGGCACCGGCCGCAATGATGTTGGTGTGCTCACCGGCGGTGTCGGCCGTGACGTCCAGTTCGATGGTGCAACCACCGGCCGCCACCTGGGTGCCGCTGGCCAGGCGCACGCTGGCGCTGTTGGCTGTCGCGGTGATGGCGCCAGCCGGGCAACTGCCACCGATATTCGGTACGGCAGCCACGCGCACGGTCCCCGGTAGGGTCGGCAGGTTGTCGACCAACGCGCTGCTCAGCGTCATCGTTGCGGCATTGGGGTTGTTGACGAAGATGGTCAGGCGCGAGATGCCACCTGGGGGGATCACCGCCGGGGCGAACTGCTTGCTGACACTTGGAGGGCTGGAAATGATCAGGCGCGCACGGGTCGGCTCCTCGTTGCGAACACCTTCGAAACTGCTCACCGCACCGACGCCAATGGTATTGGTGTAGGTGCCTGCGATATTGCTCAGCACGTCCACCTCGACCAGGCAACTGGCATTGCCAGCCAGCGCGCCACCGGACAAGCGCACGCTGGTACCGGACGGAGTAGCACTCAGTGTTCCGCTGCAACTGTTGCTGGCGTTGGGCACCTGGGCCACCACCAGGCCGTCAGGCAAGGTGTCGGTGTAGGCCAGCCCGGTCAGCGGGCTGCTGCCAGGGTTGTCGAGTCGGATAGCGAGCCTCAGCGGCACACCAGCCGAGCCGTTGGCGGTACCCGTGGCGAAGCCGGCCGGGTTACCAGCATCCAGCGTGCGGTCGGCAATAGCCTTGTGCACCACCAGCGGCGAGGTCACACGCAGGGTATCGGTGGTTTCCTCGTTATTGGTGACCGGGCTAGCGCCAGCGCTGCCGGTAAGGCCACCGCCGGGGATGGTGTTGACGTACTCGCCCTGACTGTTGGCGGTGACGTCGATCTCCAGATAGCACGAAGCCGGCGCCGCCCCCGTACCGGCCGGCAACTGACCATCACTCAGGCTAACCTGGCCAGAGGCGCTGCTGACACTGCCCTGGCAGGTGTTGACCACATTGGCCGGGCTTGCCGTGACCAGGCCAGCCGGATAGGTGTCGACCACGCTCAAATCGCTGATCGGCTGGGTGGTCGGGTTGTAGAAAGTGATGCGCAGGCGTGAACGTTCGCCAGGTGCGATCACTTTCGGTGTGAACTGCTTGACCAGGCCAAGGCCGCTGCTGGTCTGCAGACTGCTCGAAGCTGGATCGACGTTGCTGACGCCCTGGTCGGTGCTGATCGCACTGGCGGGGATGATTGCCGTGACTGTGCCGGTGTTGACCATGGTCACGTCCACGGTGACGGTGCAGCTCTGCCCTGCGGGCAGGCTGGCGCCACCGAGCCCCAGGCGATTGCCATTGGCTGGCGCGCTCACCACAGCCCCCGGGCAGGTAGTGCTGGCATTGGGTACGCCAGCGATGCGTTCACCAGTGGGCGTACCACCTTGCAAACCGTCATCGGTGAAGAAGCTGTCCAGCGTCAGATTACTCAGATCCAGGCTGCCGCTGTTGAACAAGGTCAGGGTCAACTGGGTGACCGCCCCCGGCGCAGCGACGCTGGCCGTGGCGTGATTGAGGGTCACGCTGACACCACCACCGCTGGCGTTCTGCAGGGTGGCGCCGAACGCAGTGACGTTCTGCACGCCGCCATCAGCCTTGAGTTGTCCGGCAGCGATGTTGTTGACCCAATCACCTCCGCCCGTGGCAGTCACGTCGAAGAGCAGATCGCAGCTACCGGTGGGAATGCGAGCGCCGGTCAACGTCACCTGGCTGCTGCCAGGCGCGGCAGCGATCGCCGGTGATCCATCACAGGTGGAATAGGCATTGGCTGGATTAGCCACGACCATGCCGGCTGGCAGGTCATCGGTGATGCTGACGTTGGTCAACACACCAGCTTGCGAGTTACTGAGGCCGATGCTGACGGTGGAGCGACCGCCTGGCTGGATACGGTTGGGAGTGAAGACCTTGGTGCCCGCCAGTGCCGAGAGGAAATCGATGCTGGCATTGACCGGCCCCGGGCTCTGCACCCGATCCGGCTTGAGCGAGCCATCGGCATAACGCTCGACGCCGCTGGCGGCACCAGCAGGCAGGGAGTTGACGTAATGGCCGGCAGCGCCGACCACGTTCACCCGCACCTGGCAGCGGCCGACAGCGCCCAGGCCATCACCGGTACGGGCAGGCACGCTGGCCCCCGTGAGACGCACTTCGTTGCTGCCCGGCACCGCAACCAGAGTACCGCCGCAGGTGGTCGCGGCGTTGCTGGGAAATGCCACCTGCATCGGCGTGTTGTTGCTGCCCAGCGGCAGGTTGTCGAGCAGGCTGACGTCGCTCAGCGCCTGTGCCGACAGATTGACCAGGTCGATGGTCATGGTCGCCGCGCTGCCCTCCGGCTTGGAGCTGGCATCGAAGCCCTTCTCCACCGTCAGGGTGGAACTGCTGACGCTGTACTGCGCAGAGGTCGAACTGTGGTTGCAGATACCGCCAGCACACACGCCACCAGCCGGAATCTCGTTGATCACCGCACCACTGCTGGCATCGGCCGGCACCATGCCCCAGAAATTCAGGGTACAGATCGCCGGGTTGCCCGCCGCGCCCGCGCCCATGTCAAAGGTGAAGGTCGGGCTGGTGGCACTGCCGCCAACGGCGAGCGGGCCACTGCAGCCAGTACCGCTGATGGAGGGGTCAGATCGGTTCGGCGCGCTCAACAGCACCATCCCGCTAGGCAAGTGGTCGGTTACCGTCACGCCACTTTGCGCGGTGGTCGAGTAGTTGCGCACCGCCACGCTGAAGTACACCGGGTTGCCAGGGGCTACCACACTCGGGCTGCTGGTCTTGTCGATGAGGAATTGGTCGACCACTGTGACCGATGCGGCCGCACCCTGGCTGAACACGCCCGGGTTGCTGACGCTGACGCCGCCGGCTGGAATGGTATTGGTAAAAGACTGCGGCACACCGGGCGAGCTCAATGTCGCGGTGTAGGGCACGCGAATCACGCAATTGCTGTTGGGCGCCAGCGTGCCGCCGCTGTATACCAAGGTCTGGCTGCCCTGCCCGCCCAGGCCATTGAGGCTGGAGCCGCCGGAACAGGAGGCTGTCGGTGTCGAGGTGATCTGCAGGCCGTTGGCCGCTCCGTCGATGTCATCGCTGAACGCCTGCAGATTGAGGGTGGTCAGCGGGCTGGCATTGGTCAGGGTGATGGTCAGCTGTGCTTCCTGCCCGGCCGCCACGGTGGACGGACTGAAGCTCTTGGCCACGCGCAGCGGCGCGGTGACGGTCAGGTTGGCGCTGGCGTTGCTCGGCGGCACCAGACCGCGCTTGTTGGCGAAATCGCTGGTGCGATTGATGACGTTGGTCAGCCCCATCGAATAGGCGCTGGCCGAGCCGTCGGCCACCACCATCACGCTCAAGGTGCAGGTACCGCTGGCAGGAACCACGCCACCGACCGCGCTGATCTCGCCAGCACCGGCCAGCGGATTGAAACTCGGTGGCGTCGCACCGCAACTGACCTGTGCATCGGGGCTGGGCGCGACCTGCAGGCCATAGTCAGCGAGACGATCACGAATAGCGAAGGCCGGGCTGTCGCCGACGCCGTTGAGCGGCAGCGGCTGCGAGGCGTTATTACGTATGACGATACTCAGGCGTGTGGCCTGATCACGTTTGACGATGGTGCCGGCAGCGAAGCTCTTGCTGATGGTTGGTGCCGCCAGAGCGAGAAAATTGAGCGATTGCTGCGCGGGGTCGGCGTTGCTTACCGTGCCGCCTTTGTATGTACCGCTGACGGCATTGGCCGGGATGACGTTGTTGCCGCTACCAGCCGTGGTGGACGTGACCTGGACTACGATCTCGCAGCGGCCGGCCTGAGTGCCAGCTCCGCGCGAGGGGATGACACCGTTGCTGAGCGAAATGCTGTTACCGCCCATTGGCGCGGCGACGCTGCCGAGGAAAGGCACCGAGTTGCCATTACCGTCAGCACAGGAGGTGGAAACGACCCCCGCGCCAGCCACACGGAAGCCGGCAGGCATGTTGTCGATGAAGGCGACATTGGTGATGTCATCATCGTTGAAGTTATTGGTCAGCTGGATGAGAAATCCGTCGGTATCACCGACGTAGACCGGATCGGCAAAGCCGGGGGCCCGCGTCTTGCTGATGCCCAGACTGGCTTGTGCCACCAGCGGCAACAAGCCTGCCCCCAAAATTGCGCAGCCAAGCAGCCACGACCGGTGCTTCGGTGTAGACAACATGCAACTTTCCCCCAGCGCAGCGCGCCCAAGGGATTCGCCTACCCAGAAGATTCAGCCGTTCAGCGTGCTAAGCACGTCATGCTCTCGACATTCTCGGCCGAGGCGAACGACGAATAGGCAAGCGAATCCACAACTCCCAAATGAGGGCGCAAGTTTCGCGATGGGGAGTCCGCGAACAAGGCAGCGGAGCGGGAACTAGCATTGCTTCGCACGCAACCACGATCCGCTTTGGCAAAGCTCCAGGGCGAGCGAGAAATCGTGAAAATCACATTAAAAACAATGAGTTGAAATCTAAAAAGGCGGGATAGAAGTTTTGCTTGAACGCCTGCGCGACGCGGCTCAGTACGCCACTCTAAAGGTGGTACCGAGCTGTCTGGCCTCGCCGACGACCACTGCGTAATCACCGGATCCGAGCTGGCCACGCACGGCCGTGATGTATTGCCTGTCAAACAGATTGCGTATCCATAGCTCAAGTTCCCAACCGCCATCGCTGCGACCAAAGCCGAAGCGCAGATGGGTGACGGCGTAACTCGGCTGCTGGCTGCCGACACCACCTTCCAAGGTGCCCTGCGAGGCACTGCGCAAGCTGTAGTCGAGGCCAGCGAAGAACCCCAGGCCCTGCTCCAGCGGCTGTCGATAATCGAGGCCTGCAGTAACGCCCCATCGCGGGGCATTGAACAGCCTCTGCCCGCTCAGATCACAGGTCCAGCTCTGGCTTTGCGGTGTGCAGGGTGCATTGGCAAAGTCTCGATAGCGGGCATCACTGAAGGCCACGCCAAGGCGCAGCTCGACCTGTTCGCTGGCACGCAGACGCCCATCCAGTTCAACCCCACGCAGGCGAACCTTACCGACATTGATCAGGTTATCGCGCAGCGGCGGGGAGAAAGCGTCGGCAGGCGGACTGTTAGTCAGTGCCTGGTAGCCGTCGACGTCTGTCTGGTACAGCGCCAGGTCCAGCCAGGCCCGGTCGTGCCAGAAAGCTCGTTTGAAGCCAACCTCCAGCGACGTGGCCCGCTCAGCGTCGAACGTCGGTTGCGCATAGCGGCTGGTCACATCGAGATTGATGCCCCCGGCCTTGTACCCGCGCGACCAGTTTGCATACCCGAGCAGGTCGTCGCTGAAGCGGTAGCTGACACTGAGGTGACCGGACAGGTTGTGCTCGTTGATCGCGTCGCGTCGCTGGTAATCACCGCCCAATGCCACCTGGCGCAGCAAAGGACCTCCCCACTGCCACAGGGGATCCAGCGGGTCGAGCGGATTGGATACCAGCGGTGCCAGGTCGGAGACCGTGCGCGACAGCCAGGCACGCTTGCGTTCATGGGTGTAGCGCAGGCCGGGAGTAACTGCCAGGCGCGGCGTGATGTGCCAGGTCACCTGCCCGAAAAGAGCACGACTCTCACTGCGCTGCTCGCTGTCGAAGTGTTGCTGGGCGCCTTCGAGCAGGGATGCCGGGATGACGCTCGGCGGCAAGGAGCCGATCGGCGGCGGCAAGTGTAACTCGGGCCGGTCACCGAGGAAGAACGCCGCTGCATCGCGACCAAACCCCACACCGATGTCGCGCGCCAGGTTCTGCTTCAGGTAATAGAGCCCTGCTACGTAATCCAGCCGGTCATGCGGCGAGCCGGCCACACGCAACTCCTGACTGAACTGCCAGTGCTCCAGCTCGGCACTGCCGGCGGCGACCGCCAGCCCGGTGCCATCGGCATCGAGACGGGTGTCATAGCGCCAATCGCGGTAGGCGCTGATGCTGGTCAGCGTGGTGCCGTCGTCCCAATAGCGGTTCAACTCCAGGGAAATACCGTTCTGGCGCACATCTGCGAAACTTTTCCGGTCATGCTCGACCTGCCGCGCGTACGGATCGATTGGCGGCAGTACATAACCCAAGTAGGCGCTGCGCTGTAAGGTTGCCTGGCTGTAGTTGCTGGCGGTCAAGGCGACATTCTCGTGGCGTTGATCGTGATCGACAATCAGCCGAGCACTGAAGCGCTCGTCCGGCTGCCACAGCAACTGACCGCGCAGCCCCTGCTCATCACGGTCAGGCGATGACACGCCGGGATGGAGATTGTCGACCGTCGCCTGCCGCTGACTGTCATAGCCGGAAAGCCGTCCAGCCAGAACACCCTTCACCAACTCGCCAGACAACACCCCGCGATACCGGCGCAGGCCCGCATCGCCCATCGTCACCTCGCCGCTCGCCTGCGGCTGGAAGGTCGGCAATCGACTGTAGAAATTCAACGTACCGGCTGTGCTGTTCTTGCCATACAGAGTGCCCTGCGGACCACGCAGAACTTCGATACGCTCGAGATCGAAGAGCGTACCTACAGACATACCCGGCCGCCCCTGGTAGACACCGTCGACGAAGACCCCGACACTGCCATCCAGGCCATCGTTGTAGCCGCTCGAACCCAACCCGCGTATGGCGTAGCTGGCCTGCCGCGCATTGGGGGCAGCCAGCGACAGGACAGGCACTCGCTCCGGCAGTTCGCTGGCGCGCGTCAGCCCTGCTTCGTCGAGCTGCCTTCCCTCTATCACACTGATCGCGATGGGCACCTCGCCCGCCATCTCCGGGCGCTGCCGAGCATTGACACTGAGATCATCGAGCTGCAGCACCGCTGGTGCATCGGAGGCCGCCTGCGCCAGCGCGGTTCCGCCCAGCAATGCCAGCAAACTCGGCCAACGCAGCCATAGACCCCTCATGCCAGGGCCTCCACTGGCTCACCCGGCAATATCAGACTCAATTCGAAGCTGAAGCGGCTACCAGACACGCCATCGCTCTGTACCTGCAGCGCACTGTCCATGGCCTGCAACGCCTGGGTGACGATAGCCAGACCGAGGCCGCTGCCCTCGACTGTCTCGACTCCTGCACCACGCTCGAAAGGCTGTAGCAGACGTTGTTGATCGTCAGGGTGAATGCCCGGCCCCGTATCCTCCACCTGCAGTCGCAGTCTGACCGCGTCGACGCTGCGCGACAGACAATACACGCGTAGCTGGATACGACCGTCACGAGTGAACTTGGCGGCATTGCCCAGCAAGTTCAGTAGCACCGTGCGCAAACGCCGGAAGTCCGCACTCACGACCTGCGGTACGTCCGGCATCAGATGCTGCTGAAAAACGTTGCCATGCCGATGAACCAGCGGCTCCACCTCTTCCGCTATCTCCCGCAGGAATACATGCAGATCACCCGGCACTTCGTGCTGCGGTAGCTCACTGTGGGAGAACTCCAGCAACTCGTCGATCAAGGTCAATTGCCGCTGAGCACTGCGCGCGATCCGTTGCGGGTAGTCATGACCGCTCTCGCCAATCAGGCGCCGTGCATAAGCGACGATATCCAGCAACGGCGTGCGCAGGTCATGAGTGATTCGCGCCAGCATCGCCCCACGTGCACGCAACGACTCGCTCAGCTGCTCGGTGCGGCGTTGCACCATGCCCTCCAGGCGCCCCTGCTCCGCCTGGCGCAGATCCTCCAGTTCGCGGCGCGCACGCTTGGCCCGCTTGCGGCTGCGATAAAGTTCGGTGAGCAGCGTACAGGCCAGCATCACTACACCCGGAACGATGGATGACAGGCTGAAAAAGTCCTGGCGCGACTGCCAGATCACCTGATCGGCCTGCAGCACGTAGCGCATGAAAAACTGCACCAGATACAACAACGGTACAGCCCAGGCCATCCAGATCAGCGATACCCCGCGATACCAGGCGACCGCCAGTGTCATTGGCATCAGCAGATAGACGGTGAAACGCCTGAGCAGATCGGTGAATGCACCTCCTTGCGCATAGTCCAACAGGAGCGTCCACACATGGCTGCCGATGAACAGCACCAGCAAAGCGCCGTACAACACCCCCCAATAGCGCGGCAGATGACGCACCTGCAGCAGCACGCGGGCGTAGCCCAGGAAGCAGGCGAAGCTGATCACGCTGACCAGCGAACGGATCACGTCGCTCCAGGACAGCAACGCCGGCCAATGGGTCAGATAACCGTTCAGTACACAGGTCACGACGATATAGCTGAGCACGGTTGCCGCGTGCGCGAGCAACAAGGGCGAGCGCATGATGGCGCCTACGATCAGGCTGAAAGGCACCACCAGCAAGACGATCCCCAGGCTCAGGCCATCGACCAGCGCACTGACCTGACGCTGCATGAGCATCGCCTGCGATGACCACAGGATAGGTTCGACGATCAGCGCCGAGCGGCTCGTCGCGCGAATCAACACGCTGCCGTCGTCCTCGGCGTACAGGGGGAAACTCGGCTGGCGCGCCAGTACCGGCCATTCCTCGGCGGGATAGGCACTGCCGGCATGCATGCGCTGCCATTGGCCAGCGCGTCTGATGAACACCTGGATATCGTTGAGGCGCGGGTCGCCCACCGTCAGCCAGCGTACGCACTCACGGCTCGCCACATCGGCCAGAGAGAAACGCACCCAGTATGCAGAATGGGTGTAGTTGGCGAACAGGTAGCCCTGTTCGAGGTTGCTGAAAGCCTGATCCGGCAAAGCCAGAATCTGCTCCAGGCGCAATTGCGCGCCATGATCCTCGAACGCCGCCAGGTGCTCGAGACGCGCAGGCGATTGATCGGCACATACCGTGGCTACGGCCATGTCACTGACAACCAGCAGGACGAACAGCAGCGCCAGACGCATCATGCCGTGTCCAGCAACCTGGCTATCTGTTCGAGCAACTCGCCGCCATCGGCAGGTTTCAGCAGCGCGGCATCGAAGGCCAAGGCGGGGCTGCAGGATGCGGGGCGCAGAGGCGGCGCTGCGGAGTACAGCAATACCGGTAGTGCTGGATACGACGTGCGAACCGCCGACAGCAACTGCCAGCCGTCCATCACCGGCATCATCTGATCGGTGATCAACAGGTCGAAGGTCGCCTCTTCGAGCGCTTGCAGCGCCTGCGCGCCATCCTCGACCACTAAAGTATCGAAACCATAACCACCGAGCAGGTCGCTGATACTTTCGCGGTTCTGCTCACTGTCATCGACGATCAGCACACGGCGGTCGTCGCCACGGACTGCGATGCCACGGCTCTCTTCCATCACCACATCGAGCTCGTCCTCGGCGGCAGTGACCAGCACCAGATGGAAGGAGAAACGACTGCCCTGCTCCGGCCCGGTATCTATCAGCAATTGGGCGCCCATCTGCTCCAACAACTGATTGACGATCGACAATCCCAGCCCGCTGCCGTCATAACGCCCAGCGTTGCGCCCGCGATTGAACGGCTGCAACAGGTCCGCGCGATCATCAGGGTGAATGCCTATGCCGGTATCCTGCACACTGAAGACCAGTTCCACCTCATCGGCCATGGTGCTGGCCAAAGTCACGCTGAAATCGATACGTCCCTGACGGGTGAACTTGCTGGCATTGGCCAGCAGATTGATCAGGATCCGGCGAAGACGGCGGAAATCGGCTTGCACCAGCGGCGGCAGATCCGCTGCGAACAGGCAATGCAGGCGATTGCCCTGGCGCTGGGCCAAGAAGCGCGCCTCGTCCTCGATCTCGCCGAGGAAGCCATACAGATAGCCAGGGGCCAGAACCAGCTCCTGTTGTTGCAGTTCACTTCGTGAGAACTCCAGCAACTCGTCGATCAGCTCGAGTTGGCGGCGGGCGTTGCGCTCGATCTTCTGCGGATAGTCATGGCGCGTCTCGGCACGCAACAGGCGGGCATAGTCGATGATACCGGACAGTGGCGAGCGCAGATCGTGGGTGATGCGCGCCAGCAGCGAGCTGCGAGCACGCAGCGATTCGCGCAACTGCTCGGTACGCCGCACCACAGTGCTTTCCAGCCGCTCATGCTCAGCGTTGCGCTGGGCATCCAGCTCGGCCAGAGCGGTACGCTCGCGGCGCCGACTGCTAGCGAACTCCATGATCAGCGTGCAGACCAGCAACAGCACGCCCGGCAAACTGGAGGCCAGTCCAAGGTAGTCCTCGCCGAACTGCCAGGCAGCATCGCTGACGCCAAAGCCATAGCGGAACATGCCCTGCAGCGTGAAGAAACCGGTGAGCGACCAGGCTAGCCAACTCGGCCGCAAGCCACTTCGCCAGGCAGCCAGACAGAGCACCGGCACCAGCAAGTAGAAAATCCAACGTAGCTCGCTGAACAGGCCGCGTGTAACGGTGTAATCGAGCAGGACACCCGATAGCAGCAAACCACCGAGCAAGAGTGCGCTGACTGTCAGCAGGCCACGCCAGAATCCGGACATCTGCCGTACCTTGAACAGCACGTGCAAATAGGCCATGAACAGCATGAGCGCAATACAGCCCGTCAAGCTGCTGGCCTCACTGCTGTAAGGCAGGAGTTTCGGCAGATAGAACAGATAACCGTTGGCAACACTGGCCAGCATCACATAGGCCAGAATTGCCAGGGCATTGATCACCAACAACGGGGAGCGAATCTGTAAGCCAACAATCAGGCTGAACGGCACGATCAGCAACACAATGCCAAAGACCAAACCATCCGCCATATACAGCTCCGGGCTGTTCTCCAGCAACTCCAGCTCGCCCCACAGATGTGGCCGGATCATCAACACCCCGCGACTGACCACCCGCACGAGCACCTGAGCTTGCTCGCCCTCTTCCAGCTGCAACGGAAACAGCGGCGTTCGCGTTCGGCTCGGCCATTGTTCGATCGGGTAGTCACGTCCTGCATGCATGCGGGTCATCTCGCCGCCACGCAGCACGTATACCTGCACGTCATTGAGCCGTGGCTCGCCCACGCTTAACCAGTTCGAGCAGGAAGCATGGAGCGAAGCACTCAGAGAAAAACGCAGCCAGAATGCCGAATGACTGAATTCAATAGGAAAGGAGCCTGGCGGCAAACTCCAGAAATCCTGCTCGTTGGCGGCCAGTACCTGATCCACGCCCAGCTCGCGGGAGGCATCCTCCAGCACCTGAATCGGCGCCTCGCCTTCGAGATGGCAGACCGGCCTGCTTTCCGTTGCCAGTGCCTGCTGCATCAACGACAGCGCGAACAACAGACAGATGCTCCAGCGGTATAGCACCACGCTCAACTCGACTCTCGCATCTGCTGGCGAAACTGGCTGGGGGTCACGCCCTGACGCTCACGAAACGCAGTGGTGAAGTTGCAGGCGCTGCGAAAGCCGATCAGCTCGGCGATATCCTGTACGCTCATGCCACTACCAGCCAGCAGTTCCTGGCCCTTGCGCAGGCGAGCTTCACGAACGTAGGCGAAGACAGAAGTCTGCAGGTGCTGACGAAAGATCGCCGACAGGCGCTTGTCATGGGTGCCAACCTTGCGGGCGATCTCCGCCAGCGACGGCAACTCGCTCAGATTCTGCGCGATCAGACGCATCGCAGCCTGCAGAATCACAACTTCCTCATCGACCGGTTCGAGCGGATTGTCGATTGCCCCCTGAGGCTGCCCGGTACGCGACAAGTGAAGATGGATACGAATACGCGCCATGACCTCGGCGGTTTCAAAAGGTTTGAGCACATAGTCGACGCCGCCCATTTCCAGCCCTTCTAGGCGCTCCTCGAGGCTGCCGGCCGAAGTCAGGAAGATTATCGGGGTATCGCGCGTGGCGGGTGCCTCTCGCAGCAAGCGACACAAGGTGAAGCCATCCATGTGCGGCATACGTACATCGAGCAAGATAAGGTCAGGACGCAGAGCCAGCGCACGCTGCAGCCCCTGCCGGGCTTCGCAGGCAAGCGAAAGACGCCAGCCCTGCGTTCGAATCTGCTGCAGCAGCGTCTGCAGTGCTTCCGGCATATCGTCGATCACCAGAATCAACGGACTCTGAGCGGCTTCTTTGCTCACGAACATGACTACTCGTTCCCCTTCCAGGTGCGAGGGAATCAGTAGCAATCCCCTCAAGCAAAACCTTCGTCCGCTCCAGCAAAAGTCCGTGATCGGAGCGGCGCATAAGATAGCGCATTGCCGGGGGAAGCTGAATGAATGACCGTTCACACGGATCGAACACTACGTACCGAAAACAACAACCGCAGACCAACATGGCAGCCAGAATTCTGGGGGATCTCTATTGGTTCGTGCAGGTGGTCGAGGCAGGTAGTTTCTCAGGCGCAGCCGACCGCACGGGTGTGGCCAAGTCCAGCCTGAGCCGGCGCATCGCCCAGCTGGAGCGGGCCCTCGACGTACAACTGCTCAATCGCAACACGCGCTTGTTCGCCATGACCAACACCGGCGAGCAGATCTATCGCCATGCCCTGGACATGATCAATTCCATGGAGGCTGCACTGCTCTGCGCACTGGAAACAAATAACACGGCCAGCGGCCTAATTCGCCTTGCCGCGCCGAGTTCGCTGTCGGAGTGGACGCTCAATACCATGGCCAGCTTCCAGTGCTGTCATCCCAGGGTCCAGTTCTCCCTGATCCTCGAGGATGGCTCACTGGACCTGGTGGCGCAGCGCCTGGACCTGGCCCTGAGCCTCGATGAGGTGCCCACGGACAGTAACACGCTGGTCGCCAGGCCGCTGGCCGAGCTGACCATGGTGATCGTCGGCACACCGGCCTTGCTCACCCGACTTGGCAACCCGAAACACCTGGCCGAAGTGAGTGACAAACACCTGCTGACGCTTGGCACCAACACCCTGCCACGTCCCTGGAAGCTGAAAACCGGCCTGCGCGATATTCATCAGCCGGCACTGCTGGCCGATAACACCAATACCCTGCTCAAGGCGGCGCGTACCGGCCTGGGTCTGGCATGCGTACCGCTCTACGCCTGCAGCGAGGATCTGATCGAGCAGCGCCTGCAACGCGCCTGTCTCGGCGAGCAACCTTGCTCAACGAGCCTGCATGCCCTGACGCCCCCGCACAAAGGAATCACCTCGACGGCCCGTCAATTGATCGAACATATGCGCCAGAGACTGATCAGCAAGGAACGCGAAGGCATCAGCCTGCTCTTCGAAGCACCGTCAGGAGAAAGACACCGATGAATTGCAAACGCCCAGCAACTCAGCCATTGAAGCCAGCAAGCCAGGTCACCCGACGTCACAACTTGCCGCGCTCGACTTATAAGCTGCATCTGTCACGCAGGGATGAGCCTTGCCAGCATCAGGCGACCGCCGAATACCAGGCGGCTCGTCTGGGCAAACTGCTCAAAAGCCAGCCGGGCCAGGCACAGTCGGACATGGCTACCAGCCTGTTGCAGGAACTGGTCGAGGCCTATCGCTTGGCCTTGCACAACGCCAGGCAGGGTTGAGTACTCACAAGCCACTGAACAGATCGTTGGAGTCGAGCAGGCGCCAAGCGATTTCCGGCCGTTTCTCCATGGCCCGGCGGATCGCTGCCGGTATGCTTTGCCGGGTCTTGCGACACAGCCCCGGATGCGCGTCGAAGTGCATGTGGATACCGCGCATGCTGCGCACCTCGCCGTGGCTCGGTTCGATGTGCAGGCGAATGCCCAGTTGCTCGAGCAGGCGCTGCTGCATGCGCTGCAGGTCCTCCAGGCTTTGCAAACTTTCCAGGCGCTCAAGCAGGCGCTGTTCCTCGTTGCGCGTCAGCAGCAGCACACGCGTGTCGGCGCCCGGCACCTCCAGCAGCTCATCGCGCTGACAGTCGCAGACACCCGGCGGGCAGGGATTTCGGAGGGGAAGCGGTGAATTCATGGCACTGATCATAGCCATAGCCGCGCGCGCTGCCCATCCACGCCCATCGGCTGGCTTGCCAGTGCCGCAGACTCCGTTAAGCTGACCCTATTGCCCTACAACCCCGATGCAAGGAAGAACACCATGTTGCGCCTAACCACGTTCGCTGCTGGCCTGCTGCTTTCGGCCAACGTCTTCGCCCTCTCCCTCGCCGATCTGAGCCAGCAGGACGCCAGCGGCGGCCTGAAAGATGCGCTGGTCCAGGGCGCCCAGGTAGCCGTCAAGCAACTGAGTGCCCCCGGCGGCTTCAGCAACAACCCGGAGGTACGCATCGAACTGCCGGGCAAGCTCGGCAAGGCCGCCAAGACCATGAAGATGATGGGCATGGGCGCCCAGGTCGACCAGCTCGAAGCGAGCATGAACAAGGCTGCCGAAGCCGCCGTGCCGCAAGCCCAGGCGCTGCTGGTCGATGCGGTGAAGAAGATGACCGTGGCCGATGCCAAGTCGATCCTCAGCGGCCCACAGGACTCGGCCACCCAGTACCTGAACAAGACCAGCCGCGAACAGATTCGCGCCAAGTTCCTGCCCATCGTCAAGCAGGCCACCGACCAGGTCGGCCTGGCCCAGCAGTACAACGCCTTCGCCGGCCAGGCCGCCAGCTTCGGCGTGGTCGATGCCAAGAGCAGTACGGTGGAAGGCTATGTCACCGAGCAGGCGCTCGATGGCCTATTCGAGATGATTGCCAAGCAGGAGGCCAGCATCCGCCAGAATCCGGCCGCTGCCGCTACCAGCCTGGCGAAGAAGGTGTTTGGCGCACTCTGAGCGTCCAATCGCCAGCCAAACGCCCTGATGCAGCATCGGGGCGTTTTCGTTTATGCATCACGGTAGGCACAGCCGGTCGATCTGCGGCCTGTGCATGTAACGGATGCCCATCTCGAGCAGGGCACAGCGCCTCAGGTTTACCACGCTCACGCGCAAGCCAGACACCCAGGAAAAAGAAAACCCCGCCCAGCGAGTAGCCGGGCGGGGTTTCTTGGTGCCGTTGCCAGGTCAGGCGCAGGCGGCTTGCATCTGCCGATGCGTGTCGATGAGGTGCTGCACCACACCAGGATCGGCCAGCGTGGAGATGTCGCCGAGAGAATCGTATTCGGCGGTAGCGATCTTGCGCAGGATACGGCGCATGATCTTGCCCGAGCGGGTCTTCGGCAGGCCTGGAGCCCACTGAATGACGTCCGGTGTGGCGATCGGGCCGATCTCCTTGCGCACCCAGTTGCGCAGTTCCTGGCGCAGTTGCTCGGAAGCTTCCTCGCCAGCATTCAGGGTGACGTAGACGTAGATGCCCTGCCCTTTGATGTCGTGCGGTACACCGACCACTGCAGCCTCGGCCACTTTCGGGTGGGCGACCATGGCGCTTTCCACCTCGGCGGTCCCCATACGATGGCCGGAAACGTTGAGCACGTCGTCGACGCGACCGGTGATCCACCAGTAACCGTCTTCGTCACGGCGCGCACCGTCACCAGTGAAGTACATGCCACGGAAGGTCTTGAAGTAGGTGTCGACGAAGCGGTCGTGATCGCCGTACAGGGTACGCGCCTGACCCGGCCAGGAGTCGATGATCACCAGGTTGCCTTCGGCAGCGCCTTCGATGATGTTGCCCAGGTTGTCCACCAGCGCCGGCTGTACGCCGAAGAACGGACGCGCAGCGGAGCCCGGCTTGAGGCCATGAGCGCCCGGCAGCGGGGTCATCAGGCAGGCACCGGTTTCGGTCTGCCACCAGGTGTCGACG
>Ga0070752_1000432_pt1 | contig 35333 bp, 27 predicted proteins | sample VirMetDEL_Aug_30_FD_77440 | JGI IMG/M metagenome (GOLD analysis project Ga0070752, IMG submission 77440) | Aqueous microbial communities from the Delaware River and Bay under freshwater to marine salinity gradient to study organic matter... | ecosystem: Environmental > Aquatic > Marine > Coastal...
AGAATGACTGGCGATCAGCACCAGCGCGGCAAAGGCGAGGGCAAAGCGCAGCAGCAGGAAGGCGAAGGGCGAAGCATGGTCCAGGCCCAGGCGAGCGAAGATCGCACCACCGGACCAGAGCAGTACGAACAGAGCCGTCGCGCCATAGGTGCGCAGGGAAGTCGAATCGAAACACATGAGGGAACACCTGTCGAAAATCCACATGAGCTCCGCACGTGCGCAAGGGCGCGCGTCGCTAAGGCGATGAAACGGAGCGAGGAAGAGCGGGATCAGCCCGCTTGGACAAGGGCCGGCGGTGGAGGGGTGCCGGCGCGACAGGCAGGTGGTGGCGCGCAGCCGTCGACAGCGACGCGATAGGCGGCGCTGACGGAGTCGTTGTGGCAATGCGCGGTGAGGGTCATGAAAACAGCTTCGGATATGTCGCAGAAGCCTGGAGGCTAGCCTGCCGTTGCCGTACGGTCAATAACCGTCGAATTCGCCCTGGTAGCAAACCGGTGAGCTGGGCGAGTCATGACGCTGCAGTTCATCTTCGAGGAACTCCGCCAGCACCCGGGCGTTGTTATGCTCTTCGTCGCGCGCCGCATAGAGCAGCGTCAGCGTGCCCCTCGCTGCCGAGTGCAGCAGGCGCTGCCAGTGCTCGGGGTGGGCGCTCAGTTCACGGGGTAGGCGGTGCGAAAATCATCGAAGGCTTCATTGCGGTGGGCGAAGGATTTGCGTAGTGCGGTCGAGGGGGCGACGTCGGGTAACCATTCAGCGAGCGCCAGGGCGTCTTTGGAAATGCCCCGTGGCCATAGTCGATCGACCAGCACGCGCTGCCCGTCACTGGCCTGCGCGTCGAGATAAACCCGCTTGCAATGAATCACCGAGTTCTCTCCCTGGCCTGCGGCAACGCTGCACTTGGCGCTACATGCTGGCTCGATTAGCGTGGTGAAAGGAGGATTCACCATGGACTATTTCATTATCGTCGTCACTACCGCTGCGGGGCTGTACTTTCACTGGTGGTTGTTCCGGCGCATTCGCCAGTGGAGTGATCGCGATCTGGCGCTTTCCCTTGCCGATGGCGATGAACCCAAGCGGCAGTACATGCTCGAACAGCTGGCCCGTGCACGAGAGGAGGGCGTCAGGCGCAAGGAGTTGCCGGCCTGGCTGGAGCAGGCGGCGGGGCGATATCCCGACCGCAACGCATGAAGTCGGAGCCCCTTGCGCGTGCAAGGGGCTCCTACACTTGGTCATTCGCTGGCGGCTTCGATCTCGAGTTCGTCCAGCGCGTCCGGCTGGCTCTTGAACGCTTTGGCGAAGATGTCGCGGTTCTTGGCCATGAAGATCCCCAGTTCCTCGCCCTGCTCCTCGTTCAAGGACGGCACCGCCTTGTGCAGCACCTCGCTCAGGCGCTCGGCCAGCTCAAGCATCTTGTCGTAACGGTCTGCTTCGGCCTTATCCATAAACAAGCGCTCCGGATCGCGGCTGCTGCGGTACACCACTTCGACGGCCATTCATCACCTCGTCTGCCTTCATATGTGTCGGTCAGTAATTAACTGGTTGTTTGTACAGTGGTGGCGAGAATAAAGGACTCGCTGCTGTTTGGCCAGCATCGCGCTCGATGAAGAGCATAGATGGCTCGGTTCGCCTGTGCTGGTGGTGCAGGTTTGGGAGGGGCGTGGGTATTTTTGCAGGGTATGAGGCAGAAGCTAAATCAGTAAGATTGTACAGCTTGTGTATATGTATAGGCGCGCCACGAGTGCGCCCCAGACTTTTACGGATAACGTCTTGTACGGTGTGTGCAAGCGCATCTATAGTCAGCTCACGCATCATCCTAAACCACGTAAAGCCCCAATAATTCAGGTACTCACCGTGAAGTCAGTCGGTCGTGTCGAACGCAAGCTGCTCGCGCTGGTTGCGTTGTTTTATCTGAGCCTGATGTTGTTGATCGGAGCGATATGGGGAAGCCAGGCGAGCCTCTCCAGTGGCCGTGATGTACAAGAGTTGTATCGGTCTTTGTATCGGTTGTCGTCGCTTCTCTCCACCTTGCAGGATGCGGAGATAGGCCAGCGCGGCTTTCTTCTGACCGGCGAGGTTCAGTATCTGGCGCCATACGAACGTGCTATCGGGCAATTGGATGAGCATCTGCTGCTGCTTGCCGAGAACCCGATGCTTCAATTCTACGGGGCGGATATAGCGGCTATCGCCAGGCTCAGTCAGCTCAAGCGCAGCGAGCTGGCCCAGACCATCGTCGTGCGTAGAGAACAGGGCCAGGTCGCTGCGCAGAAGCTGCTGCGCGAAGACAATGGCAAGATTTACATGGACGAAATGCGCCTGCGCATAAGCAATATCGAGAGCGGTGTAGCTGCTTCTCTCAGAGAGCAGAAACTCGATCTGCAATGGCGTTCTGAGCTGGCGTTGTGGGGCGGTGGCGGTGGTGCGCTGCTGATGCTGGGGCTGCTGACGTTGCTGTTCGTCGATCTGCGTCGTGACCTGAGCGAGCGGGCCGAGTTGCTCGAGCGTCTTGCCTTCGAGTCGCAGCACGATAGCCTTACCCGAGTGCCCAACCGGCGCGCTTTCAACGAAATGCTGGATCAGGCACTGGCTTTGGCGCGGCGCGGTGAGCGCCAGGTAGCATTACTCTACTTGGACCTGGACGGCTTCAAACCGATCAACGATCAATATGGCCATGCCGCTGGTGACGCCACCTTGAAGGTCGTGGTTGCCCTATGGCAGGGCGTGATGCGTGAAGGCGAGGTACTGGCGCGGCTTGGTGGTGACGAATTTGCAGTGATCGCCGCCGGTGATGCCGAGGCGGTCGAGCGACTGGCGCAGCGTCTGATCGATGCGCTGGATGTACCGTTGCTGGCGCAGTATCCCGAAATTCGTGTGGGTGTCAGCGTCGGTCTGGCGCGCTACGCCGAGCATGGCGAGGATCGTCGTCGCCTTATCGCGGCCGCTGATACCGCCATGTACCGCGCCAAGGAGGCGGGCAAGCACTGCTTTGCCTGGCCCGAGTCACGCCAGCCAGTGCTCGCCGTAGTCTGAGCACCTGTGTCTTTCCGTCACATCCTCGCATCATCCTCAAGCTGGTGTTTTTCCTGCATGCTCGTCAGCGTTCATCCATGTCGGGTGTTCGGGCGTCATGCTTGTTTGGGGAGAAGTGAACGATGAATTGGGCGGAACGTCTGCGTGAAGGCATGCATGGCCTGGCGGAGTCGCTGGGCAATCTGTTGATGGAGGCTTTCCATTACTTGGCGTTGTTCGCCATCGGCGCGATCACGGCCTGGGCCGGGGTGATGACCTTCATCGGCATGCTGGATAAGGGCCACATCACGGTCGATGACATCCTGCTGCTGTTTATCTACCTGGAATTGGCGGCGATGGTGGGGATCTATTTCAAGACCAACCATATGCCGATTCGCTTCATGATCTATGTGGCGATCACCGCGCTGACCCGCTTGCTGATTTCCGATATCTCCCACACGCACAAACCGAGCTGGGGCGTGGTGATGGTCTCGGGGGCGATCCTGTTGCTGGCGTTGGCGATTCTGGTGGTGCGCTACGCCTCGTCGCGTTTCCCGTCCGTGGCTGGCTCGCATCCGCGCAACAAGGCACGCAACCGCGCGGATGCCGAGGCCGAGCGCGACGATACGTCCGACTGAAGCGTCAACCGAGCGGCGCGAACAGCGCCGCCAGGTCCTCTTCATCCAACTTCCACTGACCCTGGCTGCCACCGTCCAACACGCCTTTGGCGAGGTTGGCTTTGGCCTGCTGCAGTTGCTGGATCTTTTCCTCGACGCTGCCACGGGCGATCAGTTTGTAGACGAACACCGGTTTGTCCTGGCCAATGCGGTAGGCGCGGTCGCTGGCCTGGGCTTCGGCAGCCGGGTTCCACCAGGGGTCGAAGTGGATCACGGTGTCGGCGGCGGTCAGGTTGAGGCCGCTACCGCCAGCCTTGAGGCTGATCAGGAACACCGGGAATTCCCCGGCCTGGAAGCGCTCGACCGGTGTACGCCGGTCCTGGGTGCTGCCGGTCAACTTGGCGTAGGCGATCTTGCGCGTCTGCAGTTCCGCCTCGATCAGCGCCAGCATCGAGGTGAACTGAGAGAACAGCAGCACGCGGCGGCCTTCGTCCACCAACTCCTGGAGCATGTCCAGCAGGGCACTGAGTTTGCCCGAATCGCTGGCGCTCAAGGCGCTGCCATCTTCACCCAGCAGGCGCAGGTCGCAGCAGCTCTGGCGCAGGCGCAGCAGCGCTTCGAGAATGACGATATGGCTGCGCGCGAGGCCCTGGCGGGCGATCTCGTCTCGCACCTTCTGGTCCATGGCCAGGCGCAGGGTTTCATAGCGATCGCGTTGCAGCTGGGTCATCTCGACCCATTGGGTAATCTCGGTCTTCGGCGGCAGTTCGCTGGCTACCTGTTCCTTGGTGCGGCGCAGCAGGAAGGGGCGAATGCGTCCATTCATATGGGCCAGACGATGGCTGTCGCCGCGTTTCTCGATGGGCGTGCGGTAGTCGCGGGTGAAGGCTTTGGCATCGCCCAGCCAGCCGGGCATGAGGAAGTGGAACAGCGACCACAGCTCGCCCAGGTGGTTTTCCAGTGGCGTGCCGGTCAGGCACAGGCGCAGGTCGGCCTGGACCTGGGCGGCGGCAGTGGCCGCCTTGCTACGCGGGTTCTTGATGTTCTGCGCCTCGTCGAGGATCAGCAGGCGATAGCGATGCTGGTTGAGCGCTTTGAGATCACGCGGCAACAACGCGTAGGTGGTGAGAATCAGGTCGTGCGCGGCAATCTCCTCGAACAGCGCCTTGCGCTTGCTGCCGTGCAGGGCCAGTACGCGCAACTGCGGGGTGAAGCGTGCGGCTTCGTCCTGCCAGTTGGGAATCAGGCTGGTGGGCATGACGATCAGTGCGGGCTTGTCGAGGCGTCCCGCCTGTTTCTCGCAGAGGATGTGCGCCAGGGTCTGCAGGGTCTTGCCCAGGCCCATGTCATCGGCCAGAACGCCGCCGACACGCAACTCGGCCAGGGTCTGCATCCAGTTCAGGCCCTGCAGCTGGTAAGCACGTAGCTCGGCGTGCAACCCGGGGGGCGCAGCGATTTCGCGGATGGACAGGTGCTGCAGCCGCTCGGCAAAGCCACGCAGCTCATCGCCACCCTGCCAGCTCAGGGCCGGGCCTTTGGCTAGCTCGGCCAGGCGCGCAGCGTCGGCGCGGCCCAGGCGCAGCGGCAGATGATCGTCGCCGGGGTCTCGGAAATACAGCTCACCCAGTGTGGCCAGCAGCGGTTTGAGGCGTGCGAAGGGCAGGGCGATGCGTTTGCCGCCGTGCGGCAGGTTGACCAGCAGGCGGTCTTCATCCGAGCGTTGTGCCAGTGCTTCTGGCGCCAGTAGCCAGGGCGTGCGGCGAATGGCCTGGAGCAGGATCGGCAACAGGCTCAGGCGTTGGCCTTCGACTTCGATGCCCAGCTCCAGATCGAACCAGTTCTGCTGAGGATCTTCCTCGACTTCGGCGTACCAGTCGTCGACCTCGGCCAGGTTGTACTGGAAGTCCGGGCGCATGTGGATCTGCCAGCCATCGGCGCGCAGCTGTGGCAGTTGCCGCTGGACGAAATCCAGCCAGTCGCGTTCGCGCTCCAGTTCGAACGGCTCGCCAGCTTCAGCCGGCAGCGCTTCGCTTTGTCGCAGGGCGACTTGAAGACCAAGACTTTCCAGGTGCTTGCGCAGGCTGGCTTCGGCACCAGCATCGCGGATCAGGCGCAGGTTGGTCGCGTCGTCCAGACGTTTGACCAGATCCTTGGCCGGCTTGCCGAAAACCTTGTGTCCGGCGTAGTCGAAGGCCAGTGCAGCACGGTGCTGGGTCTGTTCCTGCATGCGTCCCTTGCGCGCATCGAAGTGCACGCGCACCTGGCTGCCAAGGCTGAGGACGGGCGTAGGGGCAATGCCTTCAAGGCGCGTTTCCGCCAGCTCCTTGTTCAACACGATGATGTCCGACAGATCGCTGCCGGCGCGCTGCTGAGCTTCCAGAGTGAGCAGGGCGGCGACCACGTGCTTGCAGTTGAAGCCGACCGGACAGTTGCAATGGCCGGTCACGCTCCATTTGCGCCCGTAGGGATGCAGGGTGATGCGCTGCTGATAGGTTTGCCCGCCCGAGCCTCGGCAATTGGCGAGCAGGCTGTTGTCCTTGAGGCTGAGCAGTTTGCTGCGCTTTTCTTCCGCGTAGGCGATGCCACGGCGCAGGTCGCCAGCACCGAACTCCGAGCGCCAGTCTTCCTGGCGTAACTGGTGAATATCCAGGGGCATCAACGAAGCCCCGTGGTGACGAGTAATGGGCGCATGACTGGGCCGTGGCAATGCAAAGCCGCAGATTTTCGCATAGCCGCGTGGGGATTAGCAGGCGTGGCATCGAGATTGCCGACGTGCTGTCGTGGCCATCGCTCCAGGCGTTCGGTGATTAGGGCAGGGGTAACCCGCCGCAGCGGAGTTGGCGGGGTGCACCCACCTTACAGAAAGGCTGCGCGGTATTGCCCTGGCGTTGCTCCGAGCGCCTGGCGGAAGCGATTGCTGAAGTGGCTGGCACTGGCGAACCCGCTGGCCAGGGCGATTTCGCCCAGCGGCAGCGATGACTGACGCAGCATCTGGCAGGCACGAGCCAGGCGTCGAGCCAGTACGTAGCGGTGCGGCGGCAGGCCGAAGCTACTCTGGAACATGCGCGCGAAGTGGTATTCCGAGAGGGCGCAGAGCGCGGCCAACTGGCTGAGCGGCAAAGGTGTGTCCAGGTGCTGCTCGATGAATTCACGTACGCGCTTGCGTTGCAGTGGTGCCAGGCCGCCTTTCAGGCGCAGGCCCTGACGCATTCCAACCTGGTTGAGCAGGGCATGATCGAGCAGTTGGTGGGCCAGGCTGCTGGCCAACAGACGTTCGCCGGGTTCTTGCCAGTCAAGGGCGCACAGCTGACGAAAGCGCGCGGACTGTTCGGCGTCTTCGAGAAAGGTCGCCTCCTCCAGTTGCAGGCTGCGTGGTTCGCGGTCGAGCAGGGCCATCGCGCCGAGGGCGAACTGCTCCTGCTCTATATAAAGGTGAGCAAGCTGGATCTCGCCATTGATGATCCAGGCCGACTGATGCTCGGCCGGCAGGATGCACAGTTTGTCCGGGGCGCCTTTATTACCGGGTCGCTCGCGACGAAACGTGCCGGTACCGCCGGCCAGATAGCAGGACAGCGTGTGATGGCTGGGGGCAAGGTAGTCGCGCGCATCATGGGCATTGCTCCAGCGCGCCACGGCGATGCCATTGCCCAGCTCGGCCATGGCGTGCAGCCGCGCATTGGGCGAGCGGCTCATGCTCTGGAAAACCTGCAGATGTTCGAATTGCGACATCACCTTCTCCTCAATGCAGCCATGCTACGCCCGCCGCAGTGCAAAACCAGTAGCGAAGAAAAAAATGCGCAAGTTTGTGTAAGCCTGGGGTCTTAATTTCTGGAACGCCTTTGAATGGCGCTTAAGTTTTTTTGCACCAACCCGCGGCGCGGCGCGAGGACTCGGAGTATCGTGGCGGCCATTCAAACAATGATTCGCATCCCGGATGCTGCTCCCGATGAAATACCTGCGCCATTTCGCTCTCGTCTCTGCCTTGATCACCCCCAGTCTGCTGGTTGCCGCGCCTTCGCTCGATGACAAATCGGCCTTCATCGCCGACCTGGTGGGCCGTATGACCCTTGAGGAAAAGGTCGGCCAGCTGCGCCTGATCAGCATCGGTGGCGACATGCCGCGCGAGCGCATTCGCGAGGAGATGGCGGCCGGTCGCATCGGTGCGACCTTCAACTCGGTGGTGCGCCCGGAAAACCGCCCGATGCAGGAGGCCGCGCTGCGCAGCCGCCTGGGCATTCCGGTGTTCTTCGCCTACGACATCATTCATGGCCATCGCACCACCTTTCCCATCGGCTTGGGGCTGGCCTCGAGCTGGGACATTGCCGCCATCGAGAACAGTGCGCGGGTCGCGGCTTTCGAAGCCAGTGCCGATGGCCTGGACATGACCTTCGCGCCGACCGTGGACATTTCCCGCGATCCGCGCTGGGGTCGCACCTCCGAAGGCTTCGGCGAAGATCCCTACCTGGTCTCGCGCATCGCCACGGCCATGGTGCATGGTTTCCAGGGCAAGGACCCCAGCGATCCGCAGCGCATCATGGCCAGCGTCAAGCACTTCGCCCTGTACGGCGCGGTGGAAGGCGGGCGCGACTACAACGTGGTCGACATGAGCCCGATGCGTATGTATCAGGACTACCTGCCGCCTTATCGCGCCGCCATCGATGCCGGTGCAGGCGGGGTGATGGTTGCGCTTAACGCAATCAACGGCGTACCCGCTTCGGCCAACACCTGGCTGCTGCGTGACCTGCTGCGCCGCGAGTGGGGCTTCAAGGGGGTGGCGCTGAGCGACCACGGCGCGATCACCGAGCTGTTGCGCCACGGCGTGGCCGCCGATGGCCGCGATGCGGCGCGTCTGGCCATCACCGCGGGCGTCGGCATGAGCATGGCCGACACGCTCTATGATCAGGAACTGCCTGCGTTGGTACGCAGCGGCGCGGTACCGCAGAGCGTGCTGGATGAGGCTGTCACGCATGTGCTCAATACCAAGTACGACCTGGGCCTGTTCCACGACCCATTCCGTCGTATTGGTCGTGCCGAGGATGACCCGGCCGACTTCAACGCCGAAAGCCGCCTGCACCGTGCCGATGCGCGCGCGATGGCGCGTGATTCGCTGGTGCTGCTGGAAAACCACGGCGACACCCTGCCGCTGAGCAAGAAGACCACCGTCGCCCTGATCGGTCCGCTGGCCGATTCGCCAGTGGACATGCTCGGCAGTTGGTCGGCGGTCGGTGTGGCCGAACAGGCCGTGACCTTGCGCAAGGGCATGGAAACTGCGCTCGCAGGGCAGGGCAAGCTGCTCTACGCCGTGGGCGCCAACGTCACCGACGATGCCCACGTGATCAATTACCTCAACCAGCTCAACTGGGACCGCCCTGAGGTGGTGCTGGACAAGCGCACGCCGCAGCAGATGCTGGAAGAGGCCGTGCGTGTCGCTGCCCAGGCTGACGTCATCGTCGCCGCCGTAGGGGAGGCGCGGGGGATGTCGCACGAGTCGTCCAGCCGTACCCGCCTGGATCTGCCGGACAGCCAGCAGGCCCTGCTGCGCGCGCTCAAGGCCACCGGCAAACCGCTGGTGCTGGTGCTGATGAACGGCCGACCACTGGCGCTGAGCTGGGAGAAGGACAACGCCGATGCGATGCTGGAAACCTGGTACAGCGGGATCGAGGGCGGCCACGCCATCGCCGATGTGCTGTTCGGCGAGCACAATCCTTCCGGCAAGTTGCCTATCAGCTTCCCGCGCTCGGTCGGGCAGATTCCCACCTACTACAATCACCTGCGGCTGGGCCGTCCCTATACGCCGGGCACACCTGGCAACTACACCTCGCAGTATTTCGAGGAGCCCAATGGTCCGCTGTATCCGTTCGGCTATGGTTTGAGCTACAGCGAGTTCCAGCTTTCGGCGCCAAAGCTGTCCGCCGAGCGCATGGGGCCTGATGAAAAGATTCGCGTCAGCGTCACGCTCAAGAACGCCGGGTCACGGGCTGGTGCGAGCGTGGTGCAGCTCTACCTGCACGACGAGGCCGCTTCGGTGATCCGTCCGGTGAAGGAACTCAAGGATTTTCGCAGGGTCAAGCTTGAGGCAGGCGAGACGCGTGAGCTGAGTTTCGAGATCGACGAACCTATGCTGCGCTTCTACAACGCCAGCCTGCAGCATGTCAGCGAGCCAGGTGCCTTCCGTGTCCAACTGGGGTTGGATTCGGAGAGCGTGCAGGAGGCACGTTTCGAATTGTTGCCACGCCAATGACGGAGTGGCTCTAGGAGGCGAAAATATACTCGCTCGAGCACCTGTGCCGGACTTCACGATCTGGTAATAATGCGCAGAAAGAATCCGCGCATGCGGAGACGTCGCCGTTCGGTTGGCTGTCTGCATCGTGCTCGCGTTGTTTTTATACCATTCGCCCGATTTTAACTCTCTGCAGCGACCGCCCGTGGGCTGGCCGCTGTCTGTCAGTACGTGTTGCCCTGGAGGCTTTGTGTCGATGAGTCGTTGTTCTGGAGTCCGTATGGGCAAGGCCGGCAAGCTGGCCCTTTGTGTGCTCCCCATGCTGTTCGCTGCCCATAGCTGGGCATTCGATCTGGATGATGTGGCGGTCAAGGCCAAGGCACTTGCCGCAGAAAGCTACAGTGCGCCGCAGAGCCGCTTGCCGGCCTCGCTGCGCGAGCTGCCGTTCGCCAGTTATCAGAAGGTTCGCTTCCTCGAAGAAAAAGCACACTGGGCTGACGGCAAAACGCCGTTCCGGCTTTATTTCTTCCATCAAGGTATGCACTTCGATATCCCGGTGAAGATCAACGAAGTGACCGCCGAGGGCACTAACGAGATCAAGTACGACCCGTCGATGTTCGACTTCGGTGATCTGAACCTGAACCCGGATGACCTCAAGGATCTCGGCTTCGCCGGTTTCAAGGTGATTAACGAGATCAATACCAACGGTCGGCACGATGAGGTGATGAGCGTGCTGGGCGCCAGCTACTTCCGCATCGTTGGCAAGGGTCAGGTGTTCGGTCTTTCCGCTCGTGGCCTGGCTATCGACACCGCGCTGCCGTCCGGCGAGGAGTTTCCGCGCTTCAGCGAGTTCTGGATCGAGAAGCCACAACCGGATCGTCGCAGCCTGGTGATCTACGCGCTGCTCGAGTCGCCGCGCGCCACCGGCGCTTACCGCATGGAAATCAAGCCGGGCCGCGACAGCGTGCTTGAGGTGCAATCGAAGGTGTACCTGCGCGAAAACGTCGAGAAGCTCGGCATCGCTCCCTTGACCAGCATGTTCCTGTTTGGCGCCAACCAGCCCTGGCCACGCCCGAACTATCGTCCGCAACTGCACGACTCCGACGGTCTGGCCATCCATGCCGGTAATGGCGAGTGGATCTGGCGTCCGCTGAACAACCCGCAGCGCCTCAACGTCAGCAGCTACCGCATCGATAACCCGCGCGGTTTTGGTCTGATGCAGCGTGGTCGCGACTTCAACCAGTACCAGGACCTCGACGACCGCTACGAGCTGCGCCCGAGCGGCTGGGTGGAAACCGTCGGTGACTGGGGCACGGGTCATGTCGAGCTGGTGGAGATCCCCACGCCGGACGAAACCAACGACAACATCGTCGCGCTGTGGCGCCCGGACAAGCTGCCGGCCCAGGGTGAGTCGCTGGATGTCGCCTATCGCCTACACTTCAGCCGTGACGACGCCAAGCTGCATGATCCAGAGCTGGCCATGGTCAGCCAGACTCGTCTATCCGAGGGCGACATCAAGCAGGCCAACCTGATCCGTCAGGCCGATGGCAGTACCGCGCTGGTGGTTGATTTCGTCGGTGAGGAGCTGGCCAAGCGTTCGCCCGATGCGGCGCCGAGTGTGCAGGTCAGCGTCGATGGCAACGCCGAACTGCTGGAAGACAGCCTGCGTTACAACCCGGTCAGCAAGGGCTGGCGTTTGACCCTGCGGATCAAGGTCAAGAACCCGGCGCAGCCGGTAGAAATGCGTGCCGCCCTGGTCGAGGACGGCAAGCCCTTGTCGGAAACCTGGAGCTATCAGCTGCCTTCCCATGAATAACACTCTAGACCCTTCAAAAATCCAGGAGTACCTGGGCGAACTGCCGCTCGATCAGGAGCGGCAGCAGGCTCTGGCACAGCAACTGGAGGAGCAGGGTGGGGATCTCGCCACTTTGCACCGTGCCCTGCACGAGGACGATCTCGCGGCCGCTGAACCCCTGGAAGAAACCCGCGAGATGCTCGACTCGGTGCCGGCCCGGCTGACGCTGGGTTGGCCGGATGCGCTCGAGCGCGGTTGCCGCATCGTGCAGGACCACCAGGGTCGTCCAACCATCGATTCGACGCCGCCAATCACGCGCACACGCATGGTGCCGGAGCCCTGGCAGATCAACATCCTGGATCGCGGCTGGCGCCGTCTGAAGGGCGAGAAACCGAGCCCGCGGCCGCGCACGCGCGAGAGCGAAGACTTCGCCGAAGAGCGTTGGCGGCATGTCGCCGCAGTGCGCCGAACTGCGCTGCTGGTGCTGATGATCACGCAAACGGTGGTCGCCACCTGGTACATGAAGTCGGTGCTGCCTTATCAGGGCTGGTCGCTGGTCGATCTGGGCCTGGTGTTCGAGCAGCCCTGGCAGGAGTCGGCACGGCAGATCCTGCCCTATGTGGTGCAGACCAGCATCCTGGCGCTGTTCGCCCTGCTGTTCTGCTGGGTGTCGATGGGCTTCTGGACCGCGCTGATGGGCTTCTTCCAACTGCTCAAGGGGCGTGACCGCTACAGCATCTCCGCCAGCAGTTGCGGTGATGAGCCGATTTCGCCGCGGGCACGTACCGCGCTGGTCATGCCGATTGCCAACGAACACGTGCCGCGTGTATTCGCCGGCCTGCGTGCGACCTTCGAGTCGCTCAAGGCCACCGGGCAACTCGAGCATTTCGATTTCTTCGTCCTCAGCGACAGCAACGACCCGGACATCTGTGTGGCCGAGCAGCAGGCCTGGATGGAGCTGTGCCGTGAGGTGGAAGGCTTCGGCCATATCTTCTACCGCCGCCGCCGGCGCCGGGTTAAGCGCAAGAGCGGCAACATCGACGACTTCTGCCGTCGTTGGGGCAGCAACTACCGCTATATGGTGGTGCTCGATGCCGACAGCGTGATGAGCGGCGAATGCCTGACTCGCCTGGTGCGGCTGATGGAGGCCAACCCAGGCGCCGGGATCATCCAGACCGCGCCCAAGGCTTCCGGCATGGATACCCTCTATGCGCGCCTGCAACAGTTCGCCACCAGTGTTTACGGGCCGCTGTTCACCGCAGGCCTCAACTTCTGGCAACTGGGTGAATCGCACTACTGGGGGCACAACGCGATCATTCGGGTGAAACCCTTCATCGAGCACTGCGCGTTGGCGCCATTGCCCGGAACGGGGTCGTTCGCTGGCGCGATCCTCTCCCACGACTTCGTCGAGGCGGCGCTGATGCGCCGTGCTGGCTGGGGCGTGTGGATCGCCTATGACCTGCCAGGCAGTTATGAAGAGTTGCCGCCTAACCTGCTCGACGAGCTCAAGCGCGACCGCCGCTGGTGCCACGGTAACCTGATGAACTTCCGTCTGTTCCTGGTGCGTGGCATGCATGCCGTGCACCGCGTGGTGTTCCTTACCGGCGTGATGTCCTACCTGTCCGCGCCGCTGTGGCTGCTGTTCCTGGTGCTGTCCACCAGCTTGCTGGCAATCCATACGTTGATGGTGCCGGAGTACTTCCTGCAGCCCAACCAGCTCTACCCCTTGTGGCCGCGCTGGCAGCCGGAAGAGGCCGTTGCGCTGTTCTCCGCCACCATGACCCTGCTGTTCCTGCCCAAGCTGCTCAGCGTGCTGCTGATCTGGATCAAGGGCGCCGAGGCATACGGTGGCCGCACGCGCGTGCTGTTATCGATGCTGCTGGAAGCCTCCTGCTCGGTGCTGCTGGCGCCGGTACGCATGCTGTTCCACAGCCTGTTCGTCACTGCCGCCTTCCTTGGTTGGTCGGTGCAGTGGAACTCGCCGCAGCGCGTGGATGACTCCACGCCCTGGAGCGAGGCGTTCCGCCGTCATGGCACCCAGGTGTTGATCGGTATCAGTTGGACTGCATTGGTCGCCTGGCTCAACCCGGACTTTCTCTGGTGGTTGGCGCCTATCGTGGTGTCACTGGTGCTGTCGCCGGTGGTCTCGGTGTTGACCAGCCGTACTGCGCCGGGGTTGGCAGCGCGGCGCAGCAAGCTGTTCCTGATCCCGGAAGAGCACAAAGTGCCGCGTGAGCTGAGCAACACTTCCGAGTACGAGCAACTGAACAGTTCGCGAGCGCTGCACAAGGGCTTCCTGCGTGCCGTGGTCGACCCGCTGTACAACGCCCTGGTCTGCGCCATGGCACGTGCCCGCCACGCCAAGGTGGTGCCGGCGGCCGAAGCGTTGCGCGATGAGCGTATCGAGGAAATCCTCAACGCCGGACCTGAAGGCCAGGTCGAGGCGACCCGCTGGCGTCTGCTCAACGATCCTGACGGCATGGCGCGCCTGCATGCGCGTATATGGCAGGAACCGCAATACCACGCCTGGCGCGAAGCGCTGCGCGACGCCTGATCATCCGGCACGTCCTCGTATTCACGGGGACGTGTCGTGATGCCTTTCTGACATCCTTGCTAACATCTCCCTTGCTCATGATTTGAGTCGGCGCGGCACCATTGGCTCTGGAACGGGTCTTTCGCACCGATAGCGGTATGAAGCCGCGTAGATTTCATTGATGACATTGGAGAGAACCGTGATGTCGAACCTGCATGATTCCGCGCAGCGCTATGGCGCCGTGACGCGCCTGCTGCACTGGGGTATGGCCGTTCTGCTCGGTTGGCAATTCGTGACCGTGCTCGCGCACACCCTGGTTGAGGACAGCGGCCTGGACAAATTCGCCTGGGGTACACATAAGGCGACGGGGCTGTTGCTCATGGTGCTGGTGGTGATTCGCGTGCTTTGGGCGCTGTACAACAGCGGCCGCCGGCCAGCGCCAGTAAGCTCGTTCGCGCGCATTGGCCATCTGGCGTTGTATGGCCTGTTGTTCGTGATTCCCTTTATCGCTCTGTTGCGCCAGTACGGCTCGGGGCGCGAATTCGTGGCCTTCGGCATGAGCGTCATGCCCGGTTTCAGCGATGGCAAGATCGAGTGGATGATCGCTCCTGCCAGCCTGCTGCACGGCAATCTTGGCTGGCTGCTGCTGTTCATGGTGATTGGTCACGCGGCCATGGCTTTCGTTCATCGCCGTCAGGGCGGTGAGGACGTGCTGGCACGCATGATCGGTCGTTGATCCTGCCGGCTATAGCGAATGTCTTACACGCAGTGGCGGTAAGCGCCGCTTTTGTCCTGCTGGTTCGAGCAGTAATCTACACACATCCCCTGCAGCGATGGATCGCTGAGGATCACGGAAGATGACCAGGCCAGGATTGGCAACCGACAGGATGTCGGATGGTTGGGAAGAAACCCGCTTCGGCGGGTTTTTTGTTGCCTGCGATTTGACCGCCAAAGATGTCGGCAATGGCGGTTTTGCGGGAGCAAAAAACGGTCGGGCGGCAAGTGTTCAGGCTGTCGCAAGCGACGTCGAAAATCGCTCCCGCCGGTTTTGTTGCCCGGGAAAGTTCAGCCTAGGGTCAGATGGTTTCGGCCTGCCTGCTTGGCCTGATACAGCAGGCGATCCACGCGGCGGTACAACTCTTCACTGCTTTCTCCATCCTTGGCCAGGCGGGCGCCCATGCTGACGGTGAGGTGATTGGCCGTCGGCGAAGCAGAATGGGGAATGTTCAGCGTGGCTAATCCATTACGCAGCGCTTCTCCAAGTGCTTGCAGTTGGTCAGCATCGCATTCATAGAGCAGCAGGGCGAACTCCTCTCCGCCCAGGCGTACCGCCATATCCATGGGGCGGCGAGCGAAGCTCTGTAGCAGTTTGCCGACCTGACGCAGGGCATCGTCACCGACCTGATGTCCGTAATGATCGTTGAAGCGCTTGAAATGATCGATGTCGAGCATCAACAACGCGACCTTGGCTGACTCGCGCCTACCCTGGCGAAGGGCGACGTCCAGATGCTGAGTGAAGCTGCGACGGTTGTTCAGGGTGGTCAGCGGATCATGGTTGGCTTGCCAGTCCAGCAGTTGCAGCAGCAGAAATTGCTCGCGTTGGGTGTGATCCCTGACATAGGCCCCCATCGCACAGATCAGCAGGGCCAGGCCGAAGATGAAGCACAGTCGCAGGTAATCGACCTGTTGCGCTTGCGCCAATAGCCACAGCCCAGGCAAGACGACCAGCGGCAGGCTGGCCGCGGCCAGAAGCAAATTGCTGCGAAACGACAGGCCGAGTGGAAAGAACAGGGTGATGGCCATCAGTAGCAGCACGCTATTGGAGATGGGCACGTTCAGGTTCTGGTAGAAAATGATCGTCAGCGTGGTGCCCAGTACCAGACTCAGTAGAGTGACGGTAATCACCTGAGGGCCGTAGTGCTTGCGACTACCGTTGAACAGCAGCAGGGTGAGCAGGAAGAGGGTGAGGATGATCGAGCAACGCACCAGCAGCAGTGCCCACAGAGGTGCTGGATAGTCAGGGAAGCGTTGCCACAGATCCAGGCGCAGTAGGTCGACAAGGGTGAAAATCATCCATATACCCAGCCCCAGGACCACGGCGATTTTCTGGTAGCGCGCCTGCACCTTGCTGATGTACTGGTGGTACTCGCATTCCAGCGGCTGGCTGAAGCGCAAGAAACGGAAACCGCGGCGCAACTGTTCGGCATAGCGGTTTTCCGGGATTGAACGGAGAGCTTCCGAGGCTGAATGCATGACGACTCCTTGTTTCACTGAGCATAAGGTGCCCGGCGGAATCGTCAATCAGTAACGCTATGGCGAATGTCTTACACGCTCTGGCGCCAAGCGCTGCTATTGCTACTAACGCGTGGTCATTAATCTACACACATCCCCTGCAGCGATGGATCGCTGAGGATCAAGGAAGATAACCAGGCCAGGATTGGCCGCCGACAGGATGTCGGATGGTTGGGAAGAAACCCGCTTCGGCGGGTTTTTTGTTGCCTGCCAAAAAATATTCACTCCTTCTTGCTGATAAACGCCAGCAGTGCCAGCAGCGGCAATCCCGCCGCCAGTAGCGCTGTGCCTGACCAGCCGAAACGCTCGTAGACAGGGCTGGCCAACGCCGAGCCGATGGCGCCGCCGACGAAGATGCTGGTCATGTACAGCGCATTGAGGCGGGCGCGGCTTTGCGGCTCCAGCGCATAGATGCTGCGTTGGCCCAGCACCATGCTCATCTGCACGGCGAAATCCAGCACGATGGCGGTGGCGATCAGGCCGATCCAGCCCAGCCCGGTGCTCAGCAGGTTGGGGGCAAAAGCCAAGGGGGCGAGGATCAGTGCCGCCAGGCTGGCGCGCCAGGTATGGCCGGCATCGGCCAGGCGTCCGGCGATGGGCGCTGCCACCGCGCCGATGGCCCCAGCAAGAGCGAACAGGGCGATGTCCTGCTGGCTCAAACCGAGATGACGCGACAGCTCCAGCGGCGCCACTGTCCAGAACAGGCTGAAGCTGGCAAACATCAGGCCCTGGTAGAGCGCACGGCGCCGCAAGGTCGGGTAGCGACGCAGCAGGTGTATCAGCGAGGCCAGCAGTTGTCCGTAGCTGGCGCGGTGGCTGGGGGCGTGGCGCGGAATGGTAGTGGCGATCACTAGGGTGATCACCAGCATCAGGCCTGCCGCCATCAGGTACACCGCGCGCCAACCGAACTCGCCAGCCACCAGGCTGGCCAGCGGCCGTGCCAGCAGGATGCCCAGCAGCAGACCGCTCATGATATTGCCCACCACGCGGCCACGGCTGGCCTCAGGTGCCAGGTTGGCGGCCAGGGGAATCAGCATCTGCACCGAGACCGAGCTGAGGCCGATCAGCAGTGCCAGACCGAGGAACAGATCCGGCTGACTCGCGAAGGCGGCGGCCAGAAGGCAGAGCAGAGCGGCTGCGGTGGTGATCAGCATCAGCCGTCGGCTTTCCAGCAGGTCGGCCAGCGGCACCAGGAACAACAGACCGAGGGCATAGCCGATCTGCGTCAGCGAGACAATCAGGCTGGCCCGCTCGGCGCTCAGGCCGACGTCCGGGGCGATCAGCTCGATGATCGGCTGGGCGTAGTAGAGGTTTGCGACGATCGCGCCGCAGCACAGGGCGAACAGCAGTACCAAGGCTTGCGGCAGCGATGCGGACTCGTGGGTGAGCGAAGTGCTCTGGCTGGTCATGATCGGGTCTCAATGGGATGGGGCGACAGACGCAAGGTTAGGCAGACCGCGCCGCATGGAGAATCCACCCGCTGGGCAACAGTGCGTTGCGCACCGTGCAAAGGCCTAGTCCTTCAGCAATGCCTGGAGGAATTCGCTGAAGGCGGCGATGCGCCGAGAACCGCGGTGGTTCGGCAGGTACAGCAGGTGGATGGTGCCTTCGTGCGGGCCGGGTGCGACTTCGTAGTCGGGCAGCAGGCGCTGCAGCTTGCCATTGTCCACGTCGCCGCGTACCAGCCAGTCCGATAGCAGCGCGATGCCCTGACCATCCAGCGCCGCCTGGCGCAGGATATCGGCGTTGTTGCTGCGCAGGCGTCCGCTGATCGGCACCTGCAGCGTCGCGCCCTGCTGCTCGAAACGCCAGTAGTTCGCCGGGCTGCCGTAGTCATACTGCAGGCAGGCGTGCGCCTGCAGTGCGTCCGGGTGGTTGACCGGCGAGGTGCGTGCGAGGTACTGCGGGCTAGCCACCAGCCAGCGGTGGAAGCTGCCGACACGCTGGCTGACCACGTCGTCGCTGACGATGGAGGCGCCCAGGCGCAGAGCCAGGTCGACCCGTTCGCTGAGCAGATCGACCACCTCGTCGGTCACGCGCAGGGTCAGTTCCAGTTGTGGGTGTCGTTCCAGCAGCTTGCCGAGGTGCGGGGCGATGATGCGTCGGGCGAACTCCACCGGCACGCTTACGGCCAGCCTGCCACGTACCTCTTCGCCGTTGTCGGTCACGGCGGCATCGGCCTCGTCGAGTGCGTTGAGGATGGCCAGGGCGCGCTCGAAATACTCGCGTCCAGCCTCGCTGACGCTGATCTGCCGTGTGTTGCGGTTGAGCAGCACACAGCCCAGCTCCTGCTCCAGGGCGTTGACCGCGCGTGTCACCGACGAGGTGGCCAGGCCCAGTTGCCGCGCCGCAGCGGAGAAACCACCGCAGCGTACGGTGGCGACGAAGGTGCGCAGAGCCAGCAGTTTGTCCATGGGAACGCCCGAAGTGCCGATCAGCCTGAAGCTTGCGCGATAGGCCGGCTCGCTGCCAAGCACTGCGTGGCGCCCTGAGCCTTGCGTGTGTACCACAGCACCCGGCTCACACCGCGGGTAATGGCCACGTAAGCCAGGCGCCGTGCTTCGTCCTGCATGGCCTGGTCGTAGCTGCCGGCGAAAAAGCCGCACTGGGTGTATAGCGCGTTACGCAGCGGGTGTTTCTCCACGGGCAGGCAGTCGTCGAGGATGATCGCCACTTCGGCCTGCAAGCCCTTGGCGCGGTGGATGGTCATGGTTTTCACCGGCAGCGTCTTGTCCAGTTTTGCGCGCACCTGCTGCAACGGCTCGTTGCGCCGGCTGAGCAGCAGCACGGCGGTGCGATCCGCGTTGGGGCGTTGGCTGACGTGCTGGCACTGTGCGGTGATTTCCTTGAGCAGCGTCGGCAGGCCGCTGGCCAGGTCGAAGCGCTGGATCAGCTTGACGCCATGATCACTCGGCTGCATCGCTTTGGCCGCGACGCAGGTCTTGGCCTGCTTGCTGCGCACTTCGGCCAGCACCTTCTCGCCATCGCGAATCACCGGCTCGATACTGCGATAGTTGGTGCCCATCAGCAGGGTGGTGCTCTTGCCGCGCCCCCGGCTGGGTAAATGCCGGTCGAAATCGATGAACAGCTCCGGCGAGCTGCCGCGCCAGCCGTAGATCGATTGCCAGTCGTCGCCGATGGCCATCAGGCTGATGCGCTCGCCCGCCGCATGCAGGCGGCGATGCACGGCCTGCAGCCACAGCACGATCTGTGGCGAGATGTCCTGGAATTCGTCGATCAGCAGGTGGCTCAGGGCGAGCAGGGCGGGGCCGGGTTTACCGTCGCCGGTGCCTTGTAGGCCTTCGCTCAGCTGCGCGAAGGCGCCGTTGAAGCTTGTCAGCCCCTGGCTGTGCAACAGGGTGCTGAAGTGCTGGTGGAAGCGCTGCATGGCCTCGATGAAATCGCGCTCGCGGGGCGCGCAGCCGAGGGCTTTCACATCCAGGCGGTCGAGGCGGATACCTAAGCTCTCGGCGAAATCGATCTGCCCGTGCAGCAACTCGAACAGCGGCAGGGCGGTGAATTCGCCAGGCAGCTTGCAGGCATCCAGCGGTGCCCTGGGTTTGCCCTTGAGTGGCTCTTCGGGGGCGGGCAATCCGAGCAGGCGATGGCTCAGCGTGCGAAAGCGTGCATCGGCGGCATAGGCATTCTGGTAGGCCTGCTTGAGCAGTCGCTGTTGCGCGGGGCGCAGACGCCCGCCGGTGAGCGGGTTGTCCGGCTCGTCGCTGGGGTCGTCCAGCTGTTCGAACCAGCGCGGGTTGCCCAGACGCTCCTTGGCGAGCGCGGCCATGGCGGCATGGAAGGTGCGCACGCACTGGCGTGCATCGTGCGGGTACTGCCAGAAGCTCAGCAGGCGTTGCAGGCGTTCGCGCAGTTCTGTGCAGGAGGCGTTGGTGAAGGAGATCACCGTCAGGCGCTGTGGGTCGACTTCCAGGTGGCAGAGCAGGAACACCACGCGCAGCACCAGGGTGCTCGACTTGCCGGAGCCGGCACCGGCGAAGATGCGCGCCAGCGGGGCGCGGCAGAGGATCATCGCCCACTGTTCGTTCGACGGCGCGCCGATCAGCCCGGCGCTCACCGCCTGAGCCACGCGTTCGCGCATGGCCTGCACCTGGGTTTCGTCGATCTTCAGTCGGGTAGCGGGGTAGATTCCAGCAGGGCCAGGCTTGCCGCTGGCGGCCTTGCGGCTGCCGGCTTTCTTGCTGCCGGCGGATTTCTTCTTGCTCTGCTTGCGCACCGGTTTGCGCGGCTGCGCGGCTTCGCGCTCGGCGCGCAGGTAGGCGGTGGTGCGGGGGAAGTAACGGGAGAGGGCGCTGGAGAGCAGCTGTTTATAGCGCGCGACGGCGGAAAGCATGCGGTGAGAATGACCTGACTGATAAAGCGCGCATGATAAAGCCTGCAGCGCGATGGCAGGCAGTGATGGCTCAGCGATAAATGCGCAACTTTGTGCAAGCGCCCCGTGCGTATCGCTTCCAGACTTCACTCAGTCTTGGGAGATAGTCGATGAACCTGTCGCTTTACCTGCTTACCGTATTGATCTGGGGCACGACCTGGATCGCCATCAAATTGCAGATGGGTGAGGTGGCCGTCGCCGCCTCCATCGCCTATCGCTTCGCGCTGGCTTCGGCCGTGTTGTTCGCCATGCTCTGGCTCAGTGGCCGCCTGCAACCACTGGATCGCCGTGGCCAGGGCATCTGCCTGCTGCAGGGGCTGTGCCTGTTCTGCCTCAACTTCCTGTGCTTCTACACCGCCAGCCAGTGGATCCCCAGCGGCCTGATCGCGGTGATCTTCTCCACCGCCACCTTATGGAACGCGATCAATGCGCGGCTGTTCTTCAAGCAGCGTATCGCCACCAATGTGCTGCTCGGTGGCGCGTTGGGACTGGCGGGTCTTGGCTTGCTGTTCTGGCCGGAGCTGGCCGGGCACGAGGCCAGCCGCGAAAGCCTGCTGGGCATCGGCCTGGCGCTGTGCGGCACGCTGTTCTTCTCTGCTGGCAACATGCTCTCTAGCCTGCAGCAGAAGGCCGGGCTCAAACCGCTGACCACCAATGCCTGGGGCATGCTCTACGGCGCGCTGATGCTGGTGGGCATCTGCCTGCTCAGCGGCACGCCGTTCGCCTTCGAGTGGAACGCGCGCTACGTCGGCTCGTTGTTGTACCTAGCGATTCCCGGCTCAGTGATCGGCTTCACCGCCTACCTGACCCTGGTCGGGCGCATGGGGCCGGAGCGCGCGGCGTACTGCACCGTATTGTTCCCGGTGGTGGCACTGAACATCTCGGTGTTCGCCGAGGGTTACCAGTGGACGGCTCCTGCGCTGTTCGGTCTCGGGCTGGTGATGCTGGGCAACGTGTTGGTGTTTCGTAAGCCCAAGCCTGTATTGGCCGAGGCCAGAGCGTAAGTGTTGGATCGTTTCGGTGCGCACAGCGCACCCAATGGAAGGGACGCGCGCCGTGGCCCTTTCTCAGCTACCGCGAATCGGCATGTAGCGCGACACCGCAAGCCAACGCCGAGTACGCCCTAAGATTGGAGCGCACCCTACGCGAGCTACACAGTAGGGTGCGCCGCGCGCACCGTCGATCAGCTCCCGCGAATCAGCGTGCGCAGCATAAAGCGATTGGGGTGGCTGGCCTCGGCTACGTCGCGCGGCACAGGCAGCGGTTCGTCATCCAGCCAGGCGGCGATCAGTTCGCCCGACAGTGGCGCGGTGATCAGCCCGCGTGAGCCGTGGCCGCTGTTGATGTACAGGCCGGGTAGCCAGGGGCAGGGCGTTTCCGGCACCTGGCGGGCGTCCTTGGCCAGCACGGCATAGGCCTCGTTGAAGGCTTGGCCAGCGGCCAGCGGGCCTACCAGTGGCAGGTAGTCCGGGCTGGTGCAGCGAAATGCGGCGCGGCCTTCTAGCGTCGCTGGGTCGAGCGCTTGCGCGTCCAGACGTTCGGCGAGATCGGTGGATATCTCCCGCAGCAGTTCGAGGTTGCCGGCGTGCTCGGCGACGCTGGGCGCCAGGTCGTCGCTGTGGAAGTCGAAGCTGGCGCCCAGGGTGTGTTCGCCTTCGCGCGGCGGAGCGACGTAGCCTTCGGCGCAGACCACGGTGCGCAGCGCACGGCTCGCGTCGCTGGCCGGCAGGCGGCTGATCTGCCCACGGATGCGCTTGAGCGGCAGGGTGGCACCGGGTAACAGTCGGCCGATTTCAGATGCGCAGGCCAGCACCAGTACGGGGGCCTCGGCCAGCACGCCGTTCTGTCCCTCGACGCACCAGCGATCATCCTGTCGACTCAGGCTCAGCGCTTCCTGATAGGGGCGTAGTTCGATCAGCGGGTGTTGCACCAGCTGCCGGCAAAGCGCCGGCGGGTGTACCCAGCCAGCATCCGGGTAGAACAGACCGCCGGCCGGTAGGCCGATGCCGGCGCGATCCTCGGCTTCGGCCTGGCTTAACGAATGCAGCAGGTCGTTGGGGAAGGCAGCGGCCAGTTTGCTCTGGCGCTCGGCTTCCTTGCGATCGAAGGCCAGTTGCAGCACGCCGCAGGCATCCCAGTCCTGGCCGCGTTGCAGGCATTCGAGTAGGCGGCGGGTATGGCCGAAACCGGCGACGATCAGCCGCGACAGTGCCGTGCCATGGGCCGAGAGTTTGAGATAGAGAACGCCTTGCGGGTTGCCCGATGCTTCACGAGCAATGTCGTCGTGACGCTCCAGCAGGGTCACGCACCAGCCGCGTGCGGCCAGGCTGGCGGCGGTAGCGCAACCGGCGAGACCGGCGCCGATCACCACGGCCTGGCGTTCGCCTGTCGTTAATGCCGGTCGGGCGAACCAGGGCGTCGGGCGCTGCACCGGCTCAGCCTGGAAAGGGCCGGCCAGCATTTCGCGTTTATGGCCGAAGCCCTTGACCCGTACCACGGCAAAACCCGCCGCGATCAACCCGCGACGGACGAAGCCGGCACTGGTGAAGGTGGCCAGGGTGGCACCTGGTGCCGACAGTCGCGCCAGCTCGGTGAACAGGGCGTCAGTCCACATCTCCGGGTTCTTCGACGGGGCGAAGCCATCGAGGAACCAGGCATCGACCTTGGCATCCAGCTGCGGCAGGCATTCGAGCACGTCGCCGATCATCAGCGTCAGCACCACGCGGCCGCCGTCGAGCAGCAGGCGCTGGAAGCCGGGATGCATGGCGCGGTACTGCGCCAGCAGTTGCTCGGCGTAGGGCTTCAGCTCTGGCCACAGGGCCAGGGCGCGCTGTAGATCGGCCAGGGTCAGCGGGAATTTCTCGACACTGACGAAGTGCAGCCGGGCATCGCGCGGGGCGTGCTCGGCGAAGGCCTGCCAGGCGCAGAGGAAGTTGAGCCCGGTACCGAAGCCGGTTTCACCGATCACCAGCCGTCCGCCGGCCGGCAGAGCCTGGCAGCGCTCCACAATATGGTTGTGGTCGAGGAAGACGTGACGCGTTTCCTCCAGGCCATTGGCGCGGGAGAAGTACACGTCGCCATAGCTGCGCGACAGTGGCTGGCCGTGTTCGTCCCAGTCGAGCTGGGCATTGTTAGCGTCGGACATGGTGCAGTTCCGGGTAAAACAGGTGGCGATTCTAACCGCTGCGCACGCTGTTTACCCGGAGCAGGTCAAGCGGCGACTCGCCGCCGTCAGGCAAAGTCGCTGCCGATCCATTACGCTTTAGCGAACATTCCAGGGAGGTGTTTGTATGTTCGAATCCGCCGAAATCGGCAGCAGTATCGACAAGGCCACGTTCGAGGCCGAAGAACCGGCACTGCGCGAGGCGTTGCTGGAGGCGCAGTACGAGCTCAAGCAGCAGGCGCGCTTTCCTCTCATCGTACTGATCAACGGTGTCGAGGGCGCAGGCAAGGGCGAGACGGTGAAATTGCTCAATGAGTGGATGGATCCGCGGCTGATCCAGGTCAGCACCTTCGACATACAGACCGATGAAGAGCTGGCACGGCCACCAGCGTGGCGCTATTGGCGGCAACTCCCGCCCAAAGGGCGTATCGGGGTCTTTTTTGGTAACTGGTACAGCCAGATGCTGCAGGGCCGCGTGCATGGTCATTTCAAGGACGCCGTGCTGGATCAGGCTATCGACGGCGCCGAGCGCCTGGAGCGCATGCTCTGTGACGAGGGGGCGCTGATCTTCAAGTTCTGGTTCCACCTGTCCAAACAGCAGATGAAGGCGCGCCTGGAAGCGCTCAAGGACGACCCGCTGCACAGCTGGCGCATCAGCCCGCTGGACTGGCAGCAATCGAAAACCTACGACAAGTTCGTGCGTTACGGCGAGCGCGTGCTGCGCCGCACCAGCCGCGACTACGCGCCCTGGTACGTGGTCGAGGGCGTCGACCACTACTACCGCAGCCTGACTGTCGGACGCATCCTGCTCGAAGGCCTTCAGGCCGCGCTGGCCAACCAGACGCGTGAGCCTGAGCGTCCGCACGCCGCGCCGCTGGTATCGAGCCTGGACAACCGCGGCCTGCTAGCCAGCCTGGACATGACCCAGGCCCTGGGCAAGGACGACTACAAGGAGCAACTGGCCACCGAGCAGGCGCGCCTGTCGGGGCTGATGCGCGACAAACGCATGCGCAAGCACGCCCTGATCGCTGCGTTCGAGGGTAATGATGCCGCCGGCAAGGGCGGCGCCATCCGCCGTGTCACCGGGGCGCTGGATCCGCGTCAGTACCGCATCGTGCCGGTGGCGGCGCCGACCGAGGAGGAGCGCGCCCAGCCTTACCTGTGGCGCTTCTGGCGACATATCCCGGCGCGTGGGCATTTCACCATTTTCGACCGTAGTTGGTACGGCCGCGTGCTGGTGGAGCGGGTCGAAGGCTTTTGCAGCCAGGCCGACTGGCTGCGTGCCTACGGCGAGATCAACGACTTCGAGGAGCAGTTGACCAACGCCGGGGTGATCCTGGTGAAGTTCTGGCTGGCCATCGACCAGCAGACGCAGTTGGAGCGCTTCAAGGAGCGCGAACAGATCCCGTTCAAGCGCTTCAAGATCACCGAGGAAGACTGGCGCAACCGCGACAAGTGGGACGACTACGCCGATGCGGTGGGCGACATGGTCGACCGCACCAGCACCGAGATCGCCCCCTGGACGCTGATCGAGGCCAATGACAAGCGCTTCGCCCGGGTCAAGGTGCTGCGCACCATCAATGAGGCCATCGAGGCGGCGTTCGCCAGGGATTGAAGCCTGTCGCTGCTAAAGCGGAATGCCGCCCAGCTGTTCCCACAGGTTGCAACGGGTTCTGCTTTGATCGTGGCTGAAGCCGCTCCTACGGGCATATGGATATCTGTAGGAGCGGCTTTAGCCGCGTTGCTTTTGTATCGTGCCGGAGTGCATCCTGGCTCTGCCCGGCATCGTCCCGTATACGCCAGATCAATGATGGTCGCACCCTGAGATCGGCTGGATTTATCTTCACGCCATTCGCCATCCAATAACAACGAGGTGCGTCATGCGGGAAGTAGTGATCGTCGATAGCGTGCGGACTGGCCTGGCCAAGTCCTTCCGTGGCAAGTTCAATATGACCCGGCCGGACGATATGGCCGCCCATTGCGTCGATGCGCTGCTGGTGCGCAACGGCATCGACCCCAAGCTGGTCGATGACTGCATCGTCGGTGCAGGCTCCAACGAGGGCGCGCAAGGCATGAACATCGGCCGCAACGTCGCGGTGCTGTCGCGCTTGGGCAACCCGGTGGCGGGCATGACCCTCAATCGCTTCTGCTCCTCGGGCCTGCAGGCCATCGCCATCGCCGCCAACCAGGTAGCGTCCGGCTGCAGCGATATCATCGTTGCCGGCGGCGTCGAGTCCATCACCATGACCCTGAAAAGCATGAACATGGACAACCTGTTCAACCCGCTGCTGCAGAAGGACAACCCCGGCATCTACTACCCCATGGGCAAGACCGCCGAGATCGTTGCCAACCGCTACGGCATCACCCGCGAGGCCCAGGACGCCTATGCCCTGCAGAGCCAGCAGCGCACTGCTCGGGCCCAGGCCGACGGCCTGTTCGCTGACGAAATCGTGCCGATGACGGTGAAGTATCTGGTCGAAGACAAGGCCACCGGCGAGAAGCAGATCGCCGACGGCGTGGTCGAGGCGGATGACTGCAACCGCCCGGACACCACCCTGGAATCCCTGGCCAAGCTGCAACCGGCGTTCGACCCGGCGGGCAGCGTGACCGCCGGCAACGCTTCGCAACTGTCCGACGGCGCCTCCATGACCTTGGTGATGAGCCTGGAAAAGGCGCTAGAACTAGGCTTGAAGCCCAAGGCCTATTTCCGCGGTTTCACCGTGGCCGGTTGCGAGCCGGACGAGATGGGCATCGGCCCGGTGTTCTCGGTGCCCAAGCTGCTCAAGGCCAAGGGCCTGAGCGTGGCCGACATCGACCTGTGGGAGCTCAACGAGGCCTTCGCCTCGCAGTGCCTGTACTGCCGCGACACGCTCGAGATCGATAATGAGAAGTACAACGTCAATGGTGGCTCCATCTCCATCGGCCATCCCTTCGGCATGACCGGCTCGCGCCAGGTCGGCCACCTGGTGCGCGAGTTGCAGCGCCGCGAATTGCGCTACGGCCTCGTCACCATGTGCGTCGGCGGCGGCATGGGCGCCAGCGGATTGTTCGAGGCCTATCGCGGCTAAACGTAGGGTGCGCTGCGCACCGGGTGGTTTCCCGGTGGTTGGCGGTGCGCGCGGCGCACCCTACGGTTTGAGCGGTGCCCTGTTTATACTCGCGCTCTGCCCTGTGGACGGAGCGCCTGCCGATGCCCTTTGCCGAAAACCTCATTGCCTTCACCTTGGCGGCCACGCTGTTGACCCTGACGCCTGGGATCGACACGGCGCTGGTGTTGCGTACCGCTGCGGTCGAGGGCCGGCAGCAGGCGTTTCGCGCCGCGCTGGGCATCAATGCTGGTTGCCTGCTCTGGGGCGCGGCGGTGGCCTTCGGCCTCGGTGCGCTGCTGGCGGTTTCCGAATTCGGCTACAACCTGCTCAAGTATTGCGGCGCGGCCTATCTGGCCTGGCTCGGACTGAACATGCTGCTGCGTCCGCGTACCTCGCTGGCGCCTGCGCAGGCGAGCGGCACACCCGGTGCCAACTGGTTCCTGCGCGGCTTGCTGGGCAACGTGCTCAACCCCAAGGTGGGGATTTTCTACGTGTCTTTCCTGCCGCAGTTCATTCCGCAGGGGCAGCCGCTGATTGCCTGGACATTCGGCCTGGTGGGCATCCATGTGGCGCTCAGCCTGGTCTGGGCACTGCTGCTGATCGGCGCCACTCAGCCGATTGGCCACTGGCTGCGGCGCGAGGTGGTGATCAAGTGGATGGATCGCAGCACCGGGCTGATCTTCGTCCTCTTCGCCGCGCGCCTGGCTTTGAGCCGGCGCTGATTCCGGACGTGGCCTCGTCATGAGGTACGCTGCGTCGGTGCAACAGAAAACCAGGCGGTGACGATGGATCGGTTTCAGGAAATGAGGGTGCTGCTGGCGGTGACCGAGGCCGAGAGCTTCGCCGGCGGCGCCAAGCTGCTGGGCATTTCGCCGCCCAGCGTGACCCGCGCCGTTGCTGCGTTGGAGGCGCGCCTGGGCACTCTGCTGCTGGCCCGTAGCACGCGCAGCCTGCGCCTGACTGAGGCTGGCCAGCGTTATGTCGAGGACTGTCGGCGCATCCTGCTGGAGCTGGAGGAGGCTGAGGAACTGGCCGCCGGCGGCAGTGTGCGGCCACGCGGCCGGCTCACGGTGACGGCGCCGGTGATGTTCGGCGAGTTGTTCCTGATTCCACGCATCGCCCAGTACCTCGACACCCACCCGGACGTGGAGGTCAATGCGCTGCTGGTCGACCGCGTGGTGAACATGATGGAGGAGGGCATCGACGTGGCTGTGCGCATCGGCTCGTTGCCCGAGGGCGATCACCCGGCGTTGCAGGTCGGGCAGATTCGCCCGGTGGTGTGCGCCTCGCCCGCCTTTCTCGATCGCGTCGGGCGCCCGCGCCATCCGGATGAATTGCGCGACGCCCCTATCGTCATGTCCAGCGCCAGCACCCTGCTGTCGCATTGGCAATTCGTCGGCGCCGATGGCCCGTTCGGCTTCATGCCGCAGCCTCGCTTCACCGTCAGCTCCAACCAGGCGGCAATCAGCGTGGCGCGCCTGGGCTGGGGCTATACCCGCGTGCTGTCCTACCAGGTTGCAGCCGCAGTGGCCCGTGGCGAGATCGAACTGGTGCTCGAGGCCTTCGAACCGCCAGCCTTACCGGTGCACATCATTCATCAGGGCGGTCGCCAGGTGTCGGCCAAGGTGCGCACCTTCGTCGACTACTGCGCTGCCAGTTTTCGCGCGGACCCGGCGCTGCGTGCGGCCGGTACAGCGCCCGTTTCATGAGCCCTCACCGCGAGATGCAGGTGTTTCTCGCCGTGGCCCAGGCGGGCAGCCTGGCGGCCGCTGCCAGACGCTTGCAGCTGTCGCAGGCCACGGTGATGCGCACCGTGGCCGCGCTGGAGAGCCGTCTGGACAGCACCTTGCTGCTGCGCGGGCCACGTGGCGTCAGCCTGAGCGCGGCGGGGGCAACGTTCGCCGAGAGTTGTCAGCGCATCCTGCAGCGGGTGGAGGACGCCGAGCGTTCCGTGACCGGTCTGCACGCCAGCCCCGCCGGACAGCTGACCCTGGCCCTGCCTTTACTGATGACGCATCAGGTGCTGACGCCCATCGCGGTCGACTACCTGGCGGTATTTCCCGAGGTGAGCCTGGCCACTCTGGCGCGCGAAGAGCCGCCCAGATTGCTGGAGGAGGGCATCGACCTGGCCGTGGTGGTCGGCCATCTGCCCAGTTCGTCCGGTTTCGCCGTGCCGTTGGGATGGGCACGGCCGCTGGTGTGCGCCGCGCCTTCCTATCTGCAGCGCTGGGGCTGGCCAGCCAACCCGCAGGCCTTGCATGCACATCGCACCATCACCCGCTCTTCGACTGGTTATGCAGGGGAATGGCGTTTTGCGGACGGTGCGGTGAAGCTCGCGCCGCGTCTGACCTGCAGCACACCGCAGGCATCCATTCGTGCTGCGCTCGCCGGTTTCGGCCTGACCCGCTGCCTGAGCTACGAGGCCTATCAGGAATTGCAGAGCGGTCAGTTGCAGGCGGTACTGGAAAACTTCGCCGCAGCGCCCGTGCCGGTACAACTGTATTACCGCGAAGGGCGCCGGGCCGCGGCACGGGTGCGCAGCTTCCTCGATTTTGCCGTGCCGTGCCTGCGTGCCCATCCGGCGTTTCAGGCATGAGGGAAGTGAATTGCAGAAAGTGAAATAGTGGATTGTCCTTTATGGTGATTCTTATCGAGATTGGATGGGGTGAACATGGCCCCATCGTCGCGAAGGCAAGTCGTCTCGCGGTGTTCCCAGAGTCTGTTCACGATCTCGCGAGCTAGAGCGATACAAGGCAAAAACAGGCGAGGAAGCGCAGTTTACGAGTGGTAAATGAGCATTCCGACCGGGCTGGCGCTCCAGCTTGTTTTTAACGCAGTAGCGCCGACGCGCAGCAGATCGTGAGCAGGCTCTAAGCCAACCTCAAAGGAATCATCGCCATGTCCCGTCCCGCCATCAAGTTGCACAACTTTCCCCGCTCCGGCCACGCCCACCGCGCCGAGCTGATGCTGTCGCTGCTGCAATTGCCCACCGAGCTGATCTTCGTCGACCTGGCCAAGGGCGAGCACAAGACACCGGAGTTCCTGGCCCTCAACCCCTTCGGCCAGGTGCCGGTGATCGATGATGGCGGCACCATCGTCAGCGACTCCAACGCCATCCTCGTCTACCTGGCCAAGCGCTACGGCAATGACGACTGGCTGCCGCAGGAGCCGGCTGCCGCCGCCCGCGTGCAGCGCTGGTTGTCCGTGGCTGCTGGGCTGGTTGCCTTCGGCCCCGCTGCTGCGCGTCTGGTCACTGTGTTCGGCGCCTCGTTCAATACCGAAGAAGTGATCAACCGCGCCCATGCGTTGTTCACCGTGATGGAAGGCGAGCTGGGCGACACCCCGTTCCTCACCGGTGACAAGCCGAGCATCGCCGACGTCGCCAACTACTCCTACATCGCCCATGCGCCGGAGGGCAACGTCTCGCTGGAGCCCTATCCGAACATCCGCGCCTGGCTGGCACGCGTCGAGGCATTGCCGGGGTTCGTGCCGATGCCGCGTACTGCCGCCGGTCTGCAAGCCTGAGTCGCTGACCGCCGCTGGGATCGCCCGGCGGCCGCTTTCGTGGAGTGCAGAACATGCAACAGCTTCCCAGCCATCGGCACTCGCCCTGGCATGCCGGTGAAAAGCAACTGCAGGAAAAGGCCGGCGTCGCCGAACGCATGGAAGTGATCGGGCAGAAGGTGATCCGTGACTACATGCCGGATCAGCATCGCGAGTTCTATCAGCAACTGCCCTTCATGATCGCCGCTGCCGTGGACGGTTCCGGCCAGCCCTGGGCCACCTTGCTCGAAGGTGAGGAAGGTTTCGTCACCTCGCCCGATCCACGCCAGCTATCCTTCGATCTGGCTGCCATGGCGCTCGACCCGCTCGATCCGGCCACCCCCGGCCTGGGCAGCGGCGAGGCTGTTGGCCTGCTCGGCATTGAGCTGCATACGCGGCGGCGCAATCGCATCAATGGGCATATCCTCCAGGCCTCGGCGCAGCGTCTGGACATCACCGTGGAGCAGTCCTTCGGTAACTGTCCGCAGTACATCCAGCTGCGTCAGTACCGCCGCGTACCCGCGCGCGGCGTCGAGCGCATTGAAGCGAGCGAGCTGGATGCACGCAGCGCCGAGATGATCCGCAGCGCCGACACCTTCTTCGTCGCCAGTTACGTCGAGCATGACGATGGCCGCCGCTCGGTGGACGTCTCGCACCGTGGCGGGCGCGCCGGCTTCGTGCGGGTGGAGGGCAATCGCCTGACCATTCCCGACTACGCCGGCAACCTGTTCTTCAACACCCTGGGCAATCTCAGCGTCAACCCGCGAGCCGGCCTGCTGTTCGTCGACTTCGCCACGGGCGATGTGCTGCAACTGGCTGGCCGCGCCGAGATCATTCTCGACAGCCCGCTGATCAAGGCCTTCGAAGGCGCAGAGCGGCTGTGGACCTTCGACGTCGAACAAGCGGTGCTGCGCCCGGCGGCGACCTCGCTGCGTTGGGCCTTCGAGGAATATGCACCGACCAGCCTGATGACCGGCACCTGGGCAGAAACCGATGCGCGACTGCGCGAACGTGAACAGCGCAACCAGTGGCAGCGCTGGCGCGTGCAGCACCAGCAGCAGGAAAGCACCGATATCCGCTCGTTCGTGCTGGCACCGGAGCAGGGAGCCGCACCGCACTTTGCAGCCGGTCAGCACCTGCCGATTCGCATCACCACCGCCACGGGCGACACCCTGCTGCGCACCTACAGCCTGTCCAGTGCGCCGTCGGATGGCCAACTGCGCATCAGCGTCAAGGCGCAGGGCGTGGTCTCGCGGTACCTGCACGAACAGGTGCAGGTGGGTGATTTGCTGGACGTCCGTGCGCCGCTGGGCAGCTTCACCCTGAACAGCGACACCCACCGGCCGCTGGTGCTGGTCGGTGCTGGTGTCGGCATCACGCCGTTGCTGTCGATGCTGCGCGAGCAGGTGGCGCTGGGGCAGGGCAGGCGTATCCACTTCTTCCAGGGCGCACGGACGCTCGCTGACCTGCCATTCCAGGCCGAGCTGCGCGAGCTGATGCAAGGTGCCGATGGCCTGTTGCAGGTTCACCGTGCCCTCAGTGCACCGGAGCAAGACGCAGTGCTCGGGCGCGACTACGAGCAGCGCGGGCGCATCGGGCTGGCGCAGATCAAGGCGGCGCTGTCGTTCGACGACTATGACTTCTACCTGTGTGGCCCGGCCGCCTTTACCCAGGCGATCTATGACGGCCTGCGTGATCTGAACGTCGCCGACGCGCGTATTCATGCCGAGGCGTTCGGCCCCTCGACACTGACGCGTCGCACCGATGGCCAGAGCGTGACCCTGGTGCAGCCGCCGGCGGCGAGCGGGCCGGTGCCGGTGTACTTCACTAACTCGGCGAAGGAGGCGCGCTGGACGCCGGATGCTGGCAGCCTGCTGGAGCTGGCCGAGAGTCGCGGGCTGGCGCCTGAGTTCAGTTGCCGTGGCGGTTCCTGTGGCACCTGCAAGACGCGTCTGGTCAGCGGCCAGGTGCATTATCCGAACCCGCCCGCCGAGATGCCGGAAGGCGATGGCGTGCTGATCTGCTGCGCGGTGCCGGCTGAGGGTGAGCCATTGCAGCTGGATCTGTAGACCCGGCTTCAGGCCCCATAACTCTGGATGCAGGTGCGATTGCGACCTTCGCTTTTGGCCCGGTAGAGCTGTTCATCGGCCCAGTGCAGATGCTGTTCCAGGCTCGCCGTCGAGGACGGTAGTCGGGTTGCGGCGCCGATGGACAGGCTGACCCTGTTCGATACGTCGGAGGCGTTGTGTTCGATATCGAGTTGCGCGATCAAGTCCTGCAACTGCTCGGCTACCTTCAAGGCACCGGTTTCGTCGGCATCCGGCAGCAGAACGGCGAACTCCTCGCCGCCGAAGCGTGCCACCAGGTCATGAGGGCGGCGTACATTGGCATGCAGGGTTTGCGCAACCTCGCGTAGACACTGGTCGCCACGCAGGTGACCGTAGAGGTCGTTGTACTTCTTGAAATAGTCGACATCGATCATCAATAGCGACAGCGGGCGCTGCTCGCGCAGGGCATGTGCCCGGCTCGACTGGAAACGTTCGTCGAAGCTGCGGCGATTGGGAATGCCGGTCAGGCCATCGAGCATGGCCATTTCACGCAGCACATCGCTCTGCAGTTTCAGTTTGAGGTGATTTATCACCCGGGCACGCACCACTACTGCGCTGAAGGGTTTGCGAATGTAGTCCACCGCGCCCAGCTCGAAGCCGGCCGTTTCGTCATCGTCATGGCTTTTGCCGGTGACGAATATCACCGGAATCTCGCGGGTCTCGGGATCGGCCTTGAGGCGTCGGCAGACTTCGTGACCATCGATGTCCGACATTATCACGTCGAGCAGTATCAGGTCCGGCTGCAGCTCGCGGCTCATCGACAGAGCCTGTTCGCCATGGGTTGCCATGAAGACGTCGCATTCCGCGCGAAGGAGCTCGTGCAGAATGCGGATATTCAGCGGTTGGTCATCGACGATCAGCAGTTTTGGGCGTCCGTGCAGGTAGGGTCTAAGGCGCTCCAAATCAATCCCCTGTTACAGAGTGTCGTAATGCATGGAGCAACTCTCTGGCACGTTCGAAATCCAGCGCATTGACCGCCGAACTCAGTTCCTCGAACGCCGCATGCTGCCGCTCCGGCACCAGGGCAAGGATCTGCTCCATCGATGCCAGAGCCTCCAGATTGCCCTGTTCCAGCTGCACGGTAAGCGCTTCGAGTCTATCAGTCCATATTCCGTCGGATGAAGTGGGGGCAATCGTCACGTTATCCGTGTCGGGTGTGAACATGGTCATAACGGCGTTACAACTTTCATCGAGTTTTTTCCGCAGGTCATCAAGCCAGCGGCTGTCCTCGAAGGCGGCAGCGGGATTCAGGGTGAACTGCTCTTCGAGTTGCGCAAGCCGCGCCGCAAGCTGCGTAGCCCCCATGGTGCCCGAGCTGCCTTTGAGCGTATGCAGACTCCTCAGCATCGCAACCGTGTCGCCTTGGTTTACCTGGGTTTGCAATTGTCCGAGTTGCCGGCGCAGTTCATCGGGAAACATCTCCAGCATCGAGCGCAGCAGCGTCAGGTTGTCGCCAAAACGTCTGAGGATGGCCGCGCGGTCTTCCACCGCCGTTTCAGCTTCAACTTCAGCGTCAGTGGCGCCGCGCGTGGCTCCGAGACCGCACCAGTGACGAATAATGGCAACCAGCTTGTCGATATCGATGGGTTTGCCGGCATGGTCGTTCATACCGGCCGCCAGGCACTGCTCGCGGTCGGCGTGGGAGGCGTTGGCAGTCATGGCGATAATCGGCTGCGCCTGGTGCGCCGGATCCAGGCGAATGCGCCGTGTCGCCTCCAGGCCATCGATATCAGGCATCTGGATATCCATGAGGATGGCGTCGAACGCAGGCGTTGCGCCGAGTGCCATCTGCACCCCTTCGATGCCTCCTTCGGCCAGCATCACCTGTGCTCCTTCGCCTGCCAGCAGCTCTCTGGCGACCTGGCGATTGAGCGAGTTGTCTTCCACCACCAGCAGTTTCAGGCCCGCGAGTCGCTGGCCTGGTTTGTAGCCTTGAACAGCTGCCACTTCACTGCCGCCATGGCGTGCATTGTGAACAGCCTGCATCAGCTGCCTGGGCGTAATCGGCTTGGTGAGGAACCCGGCAAATGGCGCATCGGTGTCAGCGTAACGATCGGCCAGTATCTCTCGGCCATGAGCAGTGATCATGATGACGGTAGGCAACGCTTCACTGTCCGCCACTTGCTCGCGCAAGCGCTGGGCAGCCTCCAGGCCATCCATGCCGGGCATGCGCCAGTCCATCAGCACCAGGTCATAGGTATCCTCGGCTTGTCCGATGCACGCCAGCGCCTGCTCGCCACTGCTGGCCAGGTCAGCCTGCCAGCCCAGGCTGTGTACGGTCTGTTGCAGTAACTGCCGCGCCACCGGGTTGTCGTCGACGATCAGCAGGTGCAGCGCTGGCGAAGGCTCACCGGCTTTGGGCAGCAGGCTGCTGTCGCTGGCAGCCCCCAACTCTACTTCGAACCAGAAACAGCTACCGGCGCCTAATGTGCTGGTGACCTTCAGCTCTGCGCCCATGAGTTCGACCAGGCGCTTACAGATCACCAGGCCCAACCCTGTTCCGCCGTATCGCCTGGTGGTCGAAGCCTCCGCCTGGGTGAAGCCGTCGAAGATGCGCTGCAACTGGTTTTCGCTGAT
>Ga0070752_1000442_pt1 | contig 34837 bp, 44 predicted proteins | sample VirMetDEL_Aug_30_FD_77440 | JGI IMG/M metagenome (GOLD analysis project Ga0070752, IMG submission 77440) | Aqueous microbial communities from the Delaware River and Bay under freshwater to marine salinity gradient to study organic matter... | ecosystem: Environmental > Aquatic > Marine > Coastal...
AGAAGTTCAAACTATTCAGGGTCCAATTGGTCTTACTGGTCCAAAAGGTCCCAAAGGCGATAAAGGCGATAAAGGTGTAAAAGGTGATAAAGGAGATCAGGGGCTCAAAGGAGACATTGGAGCAACTGGTAGTAGGGGCGAAAAAGGTGATCGCGGCATTGATGGTCTCAAGGGAGACGCAGGACCACAGGGTCTCAAAGGTGACAAAGGAGACAAAGGAGATACTGGACTTCGTGGCGAAAAGGGCGAGCGGGGAGAACGTGGCGAACAAGGACCACAAGGAATACAAGGTGAACGTGGAGAAATAGGTGAGCGAGGTCCGAGAGGAGAACCTGGAAAACGCGGTGAAGAAGGTAAACAAGGAGTTCAAGGTGTTGCTGGACTTGCTGGCAAAGATGGAGCATCAGGAGAATCTGGACCACGTGGACCGAAAGGAGAAAAAGGAGACGTGGGCCCACAGGGCCCTAAGGGTGTCAAAGGAGACAAGGGAGATACTGGACTTCGTGGCGAAAAGGGCGAACGGGGAGAGCGTGGCGAACAAGGACCACAAGGAATACAAGGTGAGGCAGGACCCGACTACAAAGAACGATTTGAAGAAGCCTTAGAAGCATTCAATAAGCAGTTAACAGAAAACAAAAACACTGTTACTGCCAATCTTGAAAAACAAATTCAACAGATTAATCGTTCTCTCAGTACACTTGGTGGCGGTGGTTCATATAAGATCGTAGATAACGCAGACGTAGACAAGTCTGCAATCAAAAGTCTAGTAGACGATGCGGTTCTTATATACGATCCAACCAAAAAGAAATTCGTTGCTCAGTCTTTTCTGAGTATTCTTGATAGACTAAAGGCAGATTTAGAAGTGCAATACGATAAACTGGTAGATGAAGATCCTGATAATGGATTTACTTATGTGGGTGAAGCGGTGCCTGGCACTACAAAGAGTCAGTCTATTTGGAGAATTAAAAGAATATATGAGTTTGGTGCAGACGGTGACCTAGACATTCTCTGGGCAAACGGTACAGCAGACTTTGATAAAACTTGGAATGATCGTGCAACATATACTTATTCTGCGGATTAATTCTTATAAATAAACATAACCATTTGTCATGTTAAATTGAATATATTAAAAAAAACGGAGAATATTTAAATGGCAAAAATAACAAGCGCAGGAAGGTTGTATCGTACAGAAGTAGATATCGATACCACCAACCGAGATATTGGTTTAACCAAAACAACGACGGGTAATACTTTGTCTGACGATGGTGTATCGTTACAGGCACTTTACTCTTACCTTAAGAACGTTTGGCGTTTAACAGATTTTACATCTACAATCGCAAGCAGCTCAGGAACAACAGTTACCTTTGACGATGTTTCTATTGATGTAGATGCTTCGGGATTGGTCACAGGTACAAAATATCAAATTAAAGTTGCTGGAGATGCTAACTGGACAGATATTGGTTCTCCAGACTCAACGGTAGGCACTGTGTTCACCTACAACGGTGTTGCAATCACAGGCACCACAGGTGAAGCGTCTACTAGAGGTAACTCATTAAACATATTGCCTGGCATGAAAGTTTCAATCTCTGCTGGTTCTGGTACCCTTGCTGGAGGTTTCGCAACGGTTGTATCGGTCGCGGCAGATGGTAGCAGCATGACACTCGACCAAACACCAAGTCCTGTTATGGATAACACCACAGAACTTCTGGTTGTCAATCACCTGATCGAATACCCCTTTCCACTTGTTGCAATTACTCCTGAACAGTTTGAATTTGGTTTTGACTGGACAATGGAAACGAACACCGACAGAAAATTGTTGAGAGATGCTGGTTGGCAAGAACTGTCAGTCGGTGAAGTTGATGGTCCAAAGTATGTTGGTATTGTTTCTCTGGGTACAATCGATACAGTAACTATCGGAGCTGGGGTTGATTCGACCGCAGATACAACATTAGCGGTAGACACTATTACTGGCATTACAGTTGGTATGGAAGTACGAGTACTATCCGGAACCGGCACAATTCCTGCAAACACTAAAGTAGTAAGCATTGACGGCGCGAACCAAATTACCTTGAGTGCCGCACACGGCGGCAACTTTGACGGTGCTGAAGTGTTACTCATGGGTGATCGTGTTTACTACGCATTCTACGACACTTCTACTGAAACTTGGACATCTCCTGTGGATTTTGATTTCCTTGGACCAGTCAACGAAGCGATTCAAATTGACAATGCAGTTGACGATGCTGGTGATTTTTCTAATCAAGTTCTTTCTCTTTTCATTAGAACAGAAGGAAAGACTTACGGTAAATCTTCCACTCCAGACATTGGTATTCCAGATGCTGGTGGTACTGGTGCTGGTAACATTAACTTCCAAGTATATCGTTTCCCATTGAGTGAAGCGACTGACCTTGATTATTTGGCTGCAGATGGTGTTACTCCTACAGTTACAGACGTACAGATTGAAGCTGCCAATGGTGCTGGTCAAAAGTATGATGCAGTTACTGTTGATACGACAATTACTGGTGTAAACAGCGGAACAACTTTGAATGTTGCCGACACCACAGGTATTGTTGTGGGTTCATATGTATACAGTGAACAAATTGGAGGTAATGAAATTTTTGCTGGTGGTACAAGAGTAGACTCTGTAGATGACGCGACGACAATCACATTAAATAAAGCAATCCAAGTAACAACTGCTGGCGCTGAAGACGTTAAGTTTATTAACGGACCTCACATCATATTCCATAACTTGGATCAAGTATCAGGACAGTACTTTACTACTGACTTGAATAATGCAAACTCATCATTCGGTGTTACAATTAATGCACGAGATGGTTCTTCTGCAAATGGTCAATTGACTCTGAAAGAATTATACTCTTGGGTACAATATCAATTACGTCAGAGTGGTTCTATTGATTTTGATTCAGATATTGAAGCTGGTAACACTGGAACCCAGAATGGTAAGACTTCTGATGCCATGTTGAAGTTTGTTGGTGCTGTTCTTGAATCAGTAAACCTTCTAACGCCAAATTCTGCGCAATGGGGTGTCGGTAACTTAGATAGAGCAACAGTCACAGATGGTACTGGTGTACTATTCTACAACTGGCCAAGTGGTGTAATTGGTAATGTTAAACTCCGTGACAATGATGGCGACCTTGAAGCGTTTCCGAAAATTGCAACTGGATTCATTTCCTTTGGTGATCTTGCAACAAGTAACTTACTGGCAGATGCAGCTGCATCCTTCACCATGTTCTTTACTTACACTCAACAACACGAAGAAGCGGCTTCAACAGGGTTGACTTATGCGGGTAACGCAGCGGGTGTTGGTACTATTACTCGTGATGCAGGAAACTTCACATACGACATCGACACTGATTCATATATGAAGTTTACCGGATTCACTAATGCTGGACTAGACGGCGTATTTAAAGTAACTAGCGGTGTTTCTGCTGGTGGTGGTGATGTGATAAGTGTATCATATATTGACGATTTGTCTAATCAGGGTGGTTATGCAACAAGTCAGACAGCAACTGGATTCTTACGGTTCAACCCTGTCGATTCGCCTGATGCGGTCATTGTTTTGGATTCTACGAACAATGAAATTCAAGGAACTCTTGCGAGTGGAGTTGGTACTCCGGCTTTGAACGCTGATAGTAAGTATGAGTGGTCGTTTGCATACACTGCTAATACCCAACCCAACCAAGGTGCAGAAGAAGACAGAATTACTGAAACTGAGGTACCTGTCACAATTCGTGCGGTAGGAACGGATAAAGCACAATGGATATCATCAAACTTTACAATTGCTGATGCGTCTGGTCAAGACTTCTCGGTCATTGCCCCGCTCGAAAGAAACTACGCGCCTTAATAAATAAACGTGAACGGGGGGAGTTTCTCCCCCCACTTTTTTACTAAAGGATAAATTATGAGAATATCAATTTCTAATGCTGCTGAGATTTTGTCTTTAACCGAAGACGAGCTTCTAATGAAATCACAATCCTGTGATAATCTAACAGCACACTACGTTACTCCTACCGATATGATATACAATGATGACGGTACTGTCCAGTTTGTGGACGGCAACCCCGATTCTTCGTGGGAATTTGAAATCGAAGAAGTTCTTGCTTACAAAAAAGAAATGGAAGAGAAACGTCAAGCAGAAGGTGCAGAGAAACTGTCACAAGCAGTTAAGACTGCATTGGATTTAGAGGACTAAATGGCTGTCGATAACCGAACACAAATCAATAACTGCGAAGGACCTACAGCTGAATTCGATGGTTCTGATGTGGGCGCTGTCGATACAGAAATCTTCTATGAAGGCACTTCTAGTATTTCTGCTCAGTTTTCAAATGCTCAAGAATTTTTGATTGCACATCAAAATTCAGCGGGAACAAACCTTAACTTAGATTTGTCCGATGCCACTGTTTGGGTTATTATTAAAGACAACCTAGTTCAAACTGAAGCACTTAATGGAATGCAAGTTGTTTTGGGAAATGGTGACGCTAACAATGATCCAAACCAAGGGTATGTTATCGGTGGTAACGATAACCCCGGACTGGTATTAGGAAAGCAGTTCTACTGTTTGAGATTAGATGTCTCAAACCGAACAGGTCTCACCGTAATTCAACATCGAGGTAATGGTGCACCAACATTTACTGCGATAGGTTCGGTGGGTTATGGTTCAATTCACGCTATTGCCGCTCGTGGTAATGTTGATAACTTATTCCTTGATAGAATGACCTTCATCAACAACGGGTCTTATGCGTTTACAATTAATGCAGGAACATCTGGTACACCCATAACTTTAGCCGCATTACAAACACAGGATGATAACCCTTCAACGGGTGGATGGGGGTTATTCGGTAGAGGTGTTGGTTCATCATTCACACTTTATGCGTCTATGGAATGGGGTGATGCAGGAACATCGGATTCATACTTTGAACAAAGTGACTCTCAGATTTATTTCGATGGTCAACAGTTAGGAACGGGTCATTTTATTTTTAGAACGATAGGCAATACAACAGGCATCAACTCTTTTGTCTTAAACAACTGCGTACTTGTATCTTCGGGTGAACCTGCTATCTGGGATTATACTGATAATAACATGGACATCATGAACATTCAAGACACACAGTATATTGACATGGGAACAATCTCGTGGCCAGTTACAGGTGGAACAACTCGACAAGTACTTGGCAGCACATTTATTAACTGTGGGCAAATAGATTTCTCAACAATTACTGCTACAAATTGTTCAATTAATGGTAGTCGTAATGCCAATGGTGCAATCTTACTTGATGCTTCTGGCAACTCAACTAATCAGACAAATTTGACATTTACCAGTGATGGTACTGGTCATGGTGTTGAGATTACTGCGGCGGGTACATATACATTTACCGATTGGAATTTTTCTGGTTACTCAACTGCAAATCCAGGCACAAACAATACACCAGCAAGCGGTAGCACCGATGCGATGGTATTCAACAACTCTGGTGGAGCAGTAACAATTAACGTTGTCGGTGGCACTAACGTTACGGTACGTAATGCCGCTTCATCGACTACAACAGTAGTCTTTGCGGTGACTGCAACAGTCTCTGGTCTTCTAGGCAACACAGAAGTTTCAGTTCTACAAAACCCATCACCCTATTCATCTGCGGTAGCAGCACCCACCACTTTGTTTGATGAAGACGTTCTTTCAGCAGTCACAGGAACAGACATCGAGTTAGACACTGGTGGCGGTGCAAATATAACACAAATACTTAGAACAGGTACGACAGATTTCACGACGATGAATCTGGTAGATGGTGACCAAGTTCGAGTAACCCAAAGAAATGATCTTAGGATTTTTGATACCTATACGGTAGTGGGCACACCCACGGCATCGGCAATCAACGTTACTGACGTTGCATCTTCGACTAGTAAATTACCCGATATAATAGACTCTCCAGGCGAAACAGTCACAGTAGAAAAAGTAGATGCTTCATATACCTTTGAGGTTTCAACGGGCACAGTAGTAGACATCTTAGCATTCAGAGTGGGTAGCCTACCCATTTACCAATTGAATCAAACAATCTCATCAACAAACAATTCGTTTCCATTGTCACAAGTTGTTGACAGAAACTTCGATGCGTTTGAAGTATAAATAGAAAGATAACAACCGAATTTAACAGGATCTAAAAATGGCACTCGGAGATAAAAGATACACTAGAATCCCACCGGAGAGTACTGGCGACCGTGTGTACATGATACACACTGCCGAAATTGAGTACAAGACATTCAACTCTGTATCTGGTGGATCGACCGATCATACTTGGCAAATTGGCCAAATGTATATGATTGCTGGTTTCGGTGGTACTGGAATGATGCACGTGCATGGCGTTTACGATAAAGGTGATGGCACTGGTATTCTTGCTGTTCACTACAATAAGGCTGCAAAGTATGAAAATCTTGAGCCAACCGTTAACGCTAACATCTCTTACAATGGCACTCCAGTTGCTCAAGTAGCCGCATTCTACGATGTCTATATACCAGCACAGAACATTATGGGTTATGACAATCCAGAATACGGAATGGATGTTGACATCACAGGTTCAGCGAATATTAGATTCGCAGAAGGTCTTCCTCAGTTAGACGCATGGGGTAAATTACGTACATCAGGCGCTACTCACATTGGTGATTATGTATTCGGTCAGAAAGAAATTCTCGACAATAACTTCTCTCCCACACAATTGAACGGCGGTTCTGTTACTTATGATAACGACAGAAACTCAGTCACAATAAAAGTGCCGGGAGCTACTGATCCTGAACATGTAACGAACGAAGGATTTGCTTCTTGTTCGAGTAATCTATATCACCACTATGTTGCTGGTAGTTCACACCTTTACATGGCCACTGCACGACTGAATAACACGGGTGGTCCGTCAGGTTGTGTGAGAAACTGGGGTATGTTTGATGCAAACAACGGTTTCATGTTTAGACTTGACCAAAACAATGATCTAAGTGTTGTTATTAGAAGTTCTACTACAGGCAGTAGAGTAGATAATGTAATTGCACGATCTACTTGGAACGGTGATAAAGTCGATGGATCTGGTGATTCACAGGCAACATTAGACTTATCAAAAGATAACATCTACTGGATTGACGTTCAATGGCATGGTGCGGGTCGAGTACGATTTGGTACCTACATCAACGGCGCTCGTGTTGTAATGCATTCGTACTATCATGGTAACAACTATGAAGTTTCTATGTCGCAAACTGCTTCGTTGCCTACATGTTGGAGCATAAAAGCAGTCACAGGCCCAACAGATGATACTGCTATTGAAACATGGTCTGCGTCAGTATGGACTGAGACAACATTAGATCTTAATGAGAAAGGCACACCAGCAACCTATGCAACGCAACACGCAACTATCACTGCAAATATTTCAGACAATTGGCAATACCTCTTTTCTATTTCTCCAAAAGTAGAACTACCAAACGGAGAAGTAAACCATACGTTATATATGCCGACATCGGTTACCGCATACGCATTTGATGCTGGATTCGACGGCGGTATTGCCACAACGGGCAAAGGTCTTAGTTTAGACGCAGTACTCGATCTCAAAGCAGAGATTAACTCTGTCGCCACAGGATTTGATTTTTCAGCGGTTCCTGGCACTTCAGTAGAGGTAGACTCTTCGGCTACATCTTACGAAAACGGCAAAGTTCTTCTTCAAGAAATGTTCGCTGGGCGTTACGAAACAGAAACAACCGATACGTTCAATAACTGGCAATACGGCGCTGTTAAAAACTTTGCAGATGATGGCGGTACAGTAGTTAATAATATTCAAACTGTGACAAATGCTTCTCCTGCTGTGATTACAGTTGCATCGGGTGAAAGAGTCGAAGTACGTGACCCGATTGCGGCAGGTGCTGCAGAATTTCCGTTTAACATTGCAGAGTATGCATCAGACGTAGACAAAAACCAACAATACGAAGTCTATGACGCACCAGCAGGTTGGGAATCATTTGGTGGTGTTTACTACTATGTGAAGCCAATTGCAGCAAATCAGTTTGAAGTCTACAATGACTATGACAGAACTACCGATACATTCTCAAATCCAGTTGATACTTCAGGTCTTCCAGCATGGCCGGGCGGTAGCTCATACATCAAAGGATTTAGAGGTTCAAGAATTATCTGGTCATTCTATGCTAAGACAAGAACAGCTTTACACAATAACGTTAAACTGATGGTTACTGTAAACTGGAAAGAGATTATTCAGTAATGCCTTCTATTCACCAGTTTTATGGGACTCGATGGAATTGGCTTCCTGCTGATGAGGGTGGATATCCGAATCAAAAGGTTGCATTCGATGGACCAACAAGAACAATATTTGTTAATGAAGGTGTTACAGTACTTGACGTAAAAGAAGATCTATACAGTGCGTGGAAGGAATGGAATGTTGCTGCACAAGAGGCACCCCAACCTAGAGTTTGGGCTAAAGCATTTACTGCTGTTGGTGGTGACCCTATTACTGATACTCAAGATTTGGGTACTACATACTTCCTTGAAAACAAATGGAGAATACAACCTTTTGCGTCAAAATCATCGTATACATTGACGATTGAAGGAAACCTATATACACGAGAAGCAGGAGAAACACCGTTCTTTTTTGCTGAAGGTGTTTCGGTGTCATTGGTAAGATCAAACATCGTCGACTTAATTACAATTGAAGCAGCTTCGGTTGCGATCACACCTGATGATGTTGCTGCAATAGCAAATGCAGCTGCGGATCAGGTTTGGGATGAGTTACTTTCAGAACACAACGTAGCAGGTTCTACTGGTAAAAAACTAAAAGATAACTTGAAGAAAACATCTTACATAGCGAGGATATAAAATGAGTGAAGTAGATACAGAAACATTTGATGAGATAGATTTAGGACCAGATGGTGTTATTGGTGAGGTTACCCCTAATGATATCGATTTAGAAAAAAACAATATTAATGATTTTATAAATGCAATTCAAAACAAAGAGTTTACAAAGGCTAATACACAGTTCGATGATATGGTCAGTGATAGGTTGCAAGATGCGTTAGACCAAGCTAAATTAAGAATTGCCGGTCAAATTTATAACAATGAACCTGAAGAAAGTGAAGAACCCGTTGAAGATTAAGATTGTATAAATAATAGTTATGAAATCTTTTAAGAACATACGAGAAAAAAAGATGCCTGATGGAGAACATGTTTTCCAGAAAAAGGTTAACAAACATACTGTTATGATTCATAAAGATAAGAAAGGGTTCTCTGTTTACATTGACGGAGATAAATTGGATACCTATCGTAACCAAAAAGAAGCTGAAAAGATGGGTGTTACTTTTGCTAAGGAAATGTAAATGAAATTAATGGCAGAATACATTGATCAGTCAATTGAGACTGTTATCACTGAAGGTAAAGATGGCAAACCTAAATCGTTTGCTATCGAAGGTGTATTTGCACAAGCAGAACAAAAGAATAGAAATGGTCGTATTTATCCTCGTCCTATTATGGAAAAGGCTGTAGATAAGTATGTTACCGAACAAGTGTCACAAAAAAGGTCTGTCGGTGAGTTAAATCATCCTGAAGGACCTACAGTGAATCTTGATAAAGTTTCTCATCTCATTACCGCCCTTGAATGGAAAGGTAATGATGTTGTTGGAAAGGCACAAATTTTGGATACTCCTATGGGACAGATTGTAAAAGGTCTTCTTGAAGGTGGCGTTCAACTAGGAGTGTCAACTCGTGGTATGGGTAGTCTTGAGAGTAAAAATGGTGTCAATTATGTACGTGACGATTTTATGTTAAATACAATCGATATTGTACAAGATCCATCCGCTCCGGCCGCATTTGTCAATGGCATAATGGAAGGCGTAGAGTGGGTATGGAATAATGGCATTATTCAACCTCAAGTAATTGAAGAAATGGAGACAGAAATTAAAGTCGCTCCGAAAAAGCATCTTTATGAGACGCAGGTTCGTGAGTTTAAAAATTTCCTCTCGTTGCTCAAGTCTAAAAAATAGGAGTCATGTATGTCTGATCAAGACAATGTTGAACTTCACGACGAGGACAATCAAGTCGAGGAAGCTCACGATATGAAAAACGCCGAAGCACAAAGTGTGGCTTCAGTAGCAGCAACTGCTTCTACTAAGAAAGCACCCAAGCGCAAAGGTGATAAAGATGGAAAAGATGAACCGGCACCGCAAGGTAATGGATCTAAATCCAAAGCAGCAATGGTTAACGCTGGTTACAAAGCAATGGCATCAATGAAGAAAGAAGATCTCGAAGCTCTTCTTAATGCATTAGAAGTCGAAGAAATTACAGAAGAAGATGAAGAAGTTTTTGAAACATCTTATGATTTTTCTGATGACCTTAATGCTTTAGTAGAAAGTGAAGCCACATTATCAGATGAGTTTAAAGTGAAAACTGCTGTAATTTTCGAAACTGCAATCAAATCGAAAATCTCAGAAGAGGTACTTCGGTTAGAAGATGAATATGAAACTCGCCTCGAAGAAGAACTTGAATCTACTCGTTCTGATCTCGTGGAAAAGGTTGATTCATACCTCAACTACGTAGTTGAACAGTGGATGGAAGAAAACAAACTTGCTGTGGAGACTGGTCTTCGCACTGAGATCGCTGAAGGTTTTATGAACTCGTTGAAAGACCTGTTTGTTGAATCTTACATCGATGTTCCTGAAACTAAGGTTGACCTAGTTGATGAACTTGCAGAAACTGTTAAAGAGCTTGAAGAAAAACTTAATGCTCAAACTGGTTCTGTAATTGAAATGTCTTCACAATTGGAAGCATATCAACGTGAAATAATCGTTCGCGAAAGTGCTCGTGATATGGCCGAAACTGAAGTTGAAAAATTAAAGTCATTAGTTGAATCATTAGACTTCGAAGATGAAGAATCTTTCGCCAATAAAGTTAAGACTGTTAAAGAGTCTTATTTTAAGAAAGAAATCACTGAAGAAGTTTCTGAAGAAACAGGTGACGATTGGTCTGATGATACTGTTGAAGTCTCTTCTGCAATGTCACAGTACCTTTCCGCAATCAAGAAATCAAATAAATAAGGAGTATCTCTATGGAATCGTATGATCGATTAGTAGAAAAATGGTCTCCAGTACTTAACGAAGAGTCTGCTGGTAAAATTGTTGACTCACATCGTCGTAGTGTAACAGCTGCAGTACTTGAGAACCAAGAAAAAGCCCTCATCGAACAGGGTGTAATTAATGAAGTTGCGGGTAACGCAGCTGGTGCTGGTTCAGTTGCAACTGGTGGTGCAGCTGATAACTGGAACCCTGTACTCATCGCCCTTGTTCGTCGTGCTATGCCTAATTTGATGGCATATGACGTATGTGGCGTACAACCTATGACTGGTCCTACTGGTCTTATCTTTGCAATGCGTTCACAATACCAGACTCCAAGTGCTGGTGCTGGTGCAGCTGGTACAGAAGCATTGTTCAACGAAGCTCAAACTGCTTACTCAGGTGACTCAACTGTAGATGGACACAATGCTCGTGGTCCTTCTGGTTTGGTCGGTGCTTCTGATCCTGGCCTAGGAGCTGGTGATAAAGCTGATTCATCTATTGTTGACTCAGGCGATCTTTACGTACCTACGGTTGGTGGAGCAATGTCAACGACTGTTGCTGAAAACTTAGGCACTGGTGCACTTGACGCGGCGGGGGATCCTGGTCGCACTTTCCATGAAATGGGTTTCACCATTGACAAGACTAGCGTTGTTGCTAAGTCTCGTGCATTGAAAGCAGAGTACACCTTAGAACTTGCTCAAGATCTTAAGGCAATCCACGGTCTTGACGCTGAAACTGAATTGGCAAACATTTTGTCAACTGAGATTCTTGCTGAAATTAATCGTGAAGTTATCCGAACTATCAACAGCCAAGCGAAGATTGGTTCACGACAGCCTGGTATCCAGACTGCTGGTATCTTTGACCTCGCTACTGACGCTGATGGTCGTTGGTCAGTTGAGAAGTTCAAGGGACTTTTGGTTCAATTGGAGCGTGAGTGTAACGTAATCGCTAAAGAAACTCGTCGTGGTAAGGGTAACTTCATCATCTGTTCTTCAGATGTTGCTACTGCCTTGACTGCAGCTGGTATGCTTGATTACGCACCTGCTCTATCTACTTCTTTGAACGTAGATGACACTGGTAACACCTTCGCTGGTGTTCTCAACGGTCGCACTAAAGTTTACATCGACCCATATGCGGTTGCTGACTATGTAACTGTTGGTTACAAAGGCACCAATCCTTATGACGCTGGTGTATTCTACTGCCCTTACGTACCTCTCCAAATGGTACGTGCTGTTGGCGAGAATGACTTCCAACCACGTATCGGGTTCAAGACTCGTTATGGTATGGTATCTAACCCTTACTCTGAAGGTGCTTCTGGCGCTGCTAATGGAGTAGGTTTAGGATCAGCTCGTTCTAACCAGTACTACAGAATCTTCCGCGTAGACAATATTCTCGCTTAAGATATCTAATAAAAACAATAATATGTTTTAGGGCGCTTCGGCGCCCTTTTTTTTACGTATAAATAATTTTAGTTATTCACTAAAGGTGTTGTATGCAAGACTATTGTCAAACAAATTTCTTACAACCTACAGGGTTCAAGGTTGTTGTGTCGAAAAATAGGTTACCATATTTGTCTTTTATGTCTCAGTCTATTACTCACCCAAGTATGGAGTTAGAAGCTACTGAAATTGGAAGACCTAGAATAGGTTCTGTGCCTTTTATTGGTGATGCAATTCAATTTGGATCTGTAACTTTAGATGTTATCCTTGACGAACAGATGAATGTTTACGGAGAAATATATAATTGGATGGAACAGATAGTAGAAACTAAACACAATTTAAATTCTGGAGTTCTCTATAAAAAAAATGATACGTCTTTATCAGATTATTGTGACATTAGAGTACAAATATTAACTAGTTCAAATAATTCTAACCGGCAATTCCAGTACGTTAACGCATTCCCTATTAGTTTAGGTGATGTGCAATTAGCATCGACCAACGAAGACACATATATAACTGCCCCAATGACATTCAGATTTGATTATTTTGAATTTTTATGATATAATTAAATATATTTTACTATGAGATTGCTTAATGAATTTAGAACAAGTGTTAGAACAATGGTCAAAAGATTGTCGTATTGACTTGTCATCTATCGATGAATCATCTAGAATTACTCCCGAACTACATGCAAAATATCTTGGACTTTTGAGTCAAGTAAAGTTGCGTCTTAAAGATGCTGAATTTAAACAGAAAGAACTCATGAAAAAAAAGTGGTTATGGTATCAAGGTAAAATGGCACATGAAGAAGTTCTTGAATTGGGATGGGATCCAGACCCGTTTGACGGACTGAAGATTCTAAAAGGTGAGATGGAACATTACGTTGAAGCAGATCCTGAACTTGTAGCAAGTGAAGCTAAAATACAATACTTAAAAACTTTCATAGATACTCTAAAAGAGATTGTTGAAAATCTTAAATGGCGTCATCAAACAATCGGTAATATTATAAAATGGAAACAATTTGAGGCTGGGTTCTAGTTGCAAACTATAACTTTTAGATTAAAAGATCATGCGATGTTGCAGTTGACAGACTGTGATCAATCCGTTGCGTCTGAGTTATCTGAATATTTTACATTCGAAGTTCCAGGTGCTAAGTTTATGCCTGCGGTAAAAGCAAGGCGCTGGGACGGTAAGATTAGAATGTTGAACCGGACCAACGGTGAAATTAATGCTGGTCTTTATTGGTCAATTAAAAAATTTTGTATGCAACGTGGTTATGGTATTAAGGTTCTAGATGGTCCTTATGGTCTTCCTTATGATACCAATAAAGTCAATCATATAGAAACAATGAAATGGATATCTACTCTTAATCTGCCATTTGCTCCACGTGACTATCAATATGATGCTGTTTGTCATGCAATTAAATTCAAAAGATCTATTTTAATATCACCCACAGGTTCAGGCAAATCACTTATTATTTATTTGTTGATGCGTTGGTATTTACAAAATCATGATAAGAAAGTTTTAGTTATTGTTCCTACAACATCTTTGGTAGAACAAATGTTGAAAGACTTCACTGACTATGGTTGTGACCCAGATTTGTTTCATATAATATACAGTGGTAAACTTAAAGAAACAAATAAACGAATAATCATTACTACATGGCAGTCTATCTATAAACTCGGGCCTAAATGGTTTGAAGATTTTGGTTGCATATTTGGGGATGAAGTTCACGGCTTTAAATCTAAATCATTATCATCTATTATGAACAAATCATACAACGCTGATTATAGATTTGGTACAACAGGCACATTAGATGGAACACAGGTACATAAGTTAGTTTTAGAAGGCCTGTTTGGTCCAGTGCACAGAGTGACCACTACATCCACCTTACAAGAGAAGAACCAACTAGCTAGTTTAGATATAGATATTATTCTTTTGGAACATTTGAAAGAAGATGCGGATAGATTATACGGGTGCACGTATCAGGAAGAAATTGATTTCTTAGTGGGAAATAAAAAACGCAACAACTTTATTAGAAATCTTGCTTTGTCTCTTGATGGCAATACACTTGTACTTTTTAATTTAGTAGATAAACACGGTAAAGTTTTAAGAGATTTAGTTGAGGATAAAATAGATGAAGGAAGAAAACTGTTCTATGTGTCAGGAGAAACAAAAACCAATGACAGAGAAGCAATTCGTAATATCGTTGAAACTCAGAACAATTCAATTGTTATTGCTAGTCTTGGTACCTTTTCTACTGGTATCAATATTAAAAACATTCACAATATTGTTTTCGCATCTCCCAGTAAATCACAAATCAGAGTGTTACAGTCCATTGGTAGAGGTCTACGATTGTCAGATGATGGAAGAACAACGAAACTTTACGACTTGGCAGATGATTTAAGGTCAAAGGGCAAACCTAATTTTACTTTGCGGCATAGTGCAGAAAGAATTAAGATATATAATAGTGAAAAGTTTAAACATAAGTTAACTAGGTTAAAACTATAATGGATAATCAAAAAGACTTAGCACAGTTTAAATTAACTAACGGCAGCGAGATTGTCTGTGAGGTTATGGAGTGGCCTGATGAAGGCTCCAATCAATTGATTATTCGTAATGCTATGACTATTGTTAATTATGAATATGATGGTGGTGATCGAGCATATGCATTTAGAGCATGGATCCATTTCTTAGAAGATGATAAAGATTATGTGATGATGAACAGTGATCATATTATAACAATGAATCGGCCTACTGAATATCTAGTTGATCAATATAATATTGCATTAAAAGAATCTGCTATAGTCACTAAAAATAGATTAGAAGAGTATGAAAAATATAAATTAAATGGTCTTAAACAACTATCTGAATCTTTAAAACAATTGTTTGGATTAAAAGACTCTAAAAATATAAATCAACGTATTGATTCTGATAAATCGGCATCCAACATTATTAAATTCCCTACAGATGATACTGTCCATTAATTAAGTATATTCTATTCTTTCCCCGGCGAGTTAAGCTCTAGTATAACACAAAAACATTATGTTTGTCAAGCGTTGACAAAATATTTTTTTTACTGTATAATGAATGAAATATTATGAGGTATACCTATGAAACCTAAAGATAAACCACACTACGTTAACAATGCTGAATTTTCTCAAGCGGTGGTTGATTATGTTACAACTGCGCTTGAAGCAAAAGAAAAACAAGAAATAAAACCTGTCGTAACAGATTATATTGCAAGATGTTTCTTAAAAATTGCAGAGGGTTTGTCGCACAAGGCAAACTTTGTGCGGTATACTTACAGAGAAGAGATGGTGATGGACGCAGTTGAGAACTGTTTGAAAGCAATTGAGAATTATAATCTGGAGACGGCTACACGTACAGGGAAACCCAATGCATTCGCTTACTTCACTCAGATCTCTTGGTACGCCTTCCTGAGACGTATTGAAAAGGAAAAGAAACAACAAGACATTAAATTAAAATACTTGTCAGAGTCAGGAATAGAATTACTTGTCGCTGAAGAAATTGATAATGATCATGCCTCTAGACAGACTCAGGCCTTTGTTGATGATCTCAGAGAACGCATTGATTATGTTAAGGGAAAAGATAAAACAGTTAAAGAATTTGCTAAGAGTCAAAAAATAAAAAAGAAAAGAACTCGTCATGTGGACTCAGATCTTACGGGGTTTATGAAATGAAAGTAGCAATTTTAAATGATACTCATGCAGGTATTAGAAATAGTTCAGAAATTTTTATGAATTATCAAGAAAGATTTTATTCAGAAATATTTTTTCCATATTTAGAGGAACACGGTATAAATAAAATTCTCCATTTAGGTGATTATTATGAAAACCGTACTTCAATTAACTTCAAGGCACTTAACCACAATCGCCGCATATTTCTTGATCAACTTCGGGATCGTGGGATCCATATGGATATTATCCCAGGCAATCATGATGTTTACTACAAAAACACCAATCAGTTAAACTCCCTTAAAGAACTGCTTGGCCATTATATGAACGAGGTTCGTATCATTGAGAAACCTGAAGTGGTTAACTATGATGGAATGAACGTTGCGTTAATCCCTTGGATCAATACTGAGAATGAAGAAAAGACCAAACAATTTCTTAATACCTGTAAGGCAGATGTTGTTGGTGCTCATCTAGAATTAACTGGATTTGAAATGCAGAAAGGGGTGACCTGTAATGATGGCATGTCTGCAGATGCGTTTAGACGATTTGATATGGTATTGTCTGGACACTTTCATACTAAAAGTAATCAGGGTAACATACATTATCTAGGCAGTCAGATGGAATTTTTTTGGTCGGACGCTAAAGATAGAAAATATTTTCATATTTTAGATACGGACACTAGGGAACTTTCAGCTGTGGAAAACCCTATCACATTATTCGAAAAGATTCTTTATGATGATACTAAACAGAAACAGTCTTTGATAAATGTTAACAATCTCGATAATAAATTTATTAAAGTTATAGTAATTAACAAAACTAAACCTCAAGAGTTTGAGAAGTTTATCGACAGAATTAACATGAAGAAGATCCATGGTCTTCAGATTGCCGAAAATTTTCAAGATTTTGCAGGCAAACAGGTTGATGATGATAAAATAAACCTTGACTCTACGGACGATTTGTTGTATACTTATATCGATGCGGTAGATACAGATCTAAACAAAGAACGAATTAAGACACAAGTACGTGAATTAATGATTGAGGCGCAATCACTAGAGATAGCATGATAACATTTCATACGTTAAAATATAAAAACTTTTTAAGCACCGGCGACAATTTTACGAACCTTAATTTAGAAGAGACCGCAACCTCTCTCATTGTAGGTCAAAATGGTTCGGGTAAATCCACTATGCTTGATGCTCTTTCTTTTTCCCTCTTTGGAAAGGCACATCGTAATATCAATAAAATACAATTGATTAATAGTGTCAACAACAAAGGAACTGTTGTTGAAGTTGAGTTTACCGTCGCCGGTGCACGTTATAAAGTTGTTCGTGGTTTAAAACCGTCAGTGTTTCAGATCTGGCAAGGTGATACCATGATCAATCAAGACTCTCATGCCAAAGAATATTAAAAAATTCTAGAACAGAATATACTCAAACTAAATCACAAAACTTTTCATCAAATCGTGGTGTTAGGAAGTAGCAGTTTTATTCCTTTTATGCAACTTCCTGCATCCACGAGGCGAGAAGTTATCGAAGATCTTCTTGATATTAATGTGTTTTCTAAAATGAATACCATTTTAAAAGAAAAAACTTCTATGCTTAAAGAAGCTATATCTGGTAACAGTCATGAGTTACAATTAGTACAGACTAGAATAGACTCACAAAAGCGACATCTATGTGAGTTAACAAAAATCTCTGAGACTGCCAAGCAAGAAAAACTAGATCAAATTGCTGAAGAACAATCAGAGTTGGCCCGCCTTAACACCCAAGTAACAGAATGGGAAGATACTTTGTTATTAGATCTACAACAACGACAACAAAGTCTCGATAAAAAAATCAATGAAATTGGTAAGTATGTCTTTCAGTTTAACTCTAAGCAGAAAGCATCAAACAAAGAGATTAAGTTTTATGAAGACAACGAAGACTGCCCCACCTGTCGACAAACCATCGAAACCTCCTTCAGATTGGATAAGATACAGAACGCCAAGCACAAGCGGGATGAACTGGAACAAGCGAGAAACGATGCCGAGTCAAAAATCGAAGAGTTAGAACATGAAAAAAATATTCTTAAAGAACATATCGATGTCGAAAATAATAAACTGGATGGTGTTAAAACCGTCCGTGAAAAAATCACATGGACACAAAGAAGAATTGATTCTTTACAGAGTGAGTTATCCGAGCTCGAAACAGGTGTACATAGCCTGTCCGAAGCACGAGATACTCTCTCAAGTGAAGAAAGTAAAAAAAACGCTCTTACCGAAGAGCGCCTAGAACTAGCAGAACAACGTGAATACAACAATGTAATCACTGAACTCCTTAAAGATACTGGCATTAAGACTAAGATCATCAAGCAATATCTGCCTGTAATAAATCAGTTGACAAACCAGTATCTTCAAGTGTTGGACTTTTATGTCCACTTTGACCTAGACGAAGCATTCAAAGAAACAATTCGCTCGCGACATCGTGATGCGTTCTCTTATGACAGTTTCTCCGAGGGTGAAAAACAACGCATCGACTTAGCACTTCTGTTTACTTGGAGGCAGATTGCTAAGATGAAGAACAGTATCGCCACCAACCTACTGATTCTTGATGAGACTTTCGACAGTTCTCTCGATGCGGATGGGGTTGAGAATCTACTCAAGATTCTTGACACAATAGACAATGAGACCAATGTGTTTATCATTTCACACAAAGGTGAACTTCTTGATAATAAATTTGATCGTAAAATTGAGTTTATCAAGCACAAAAACTTTTCAAAGGTTGCTTGACTTTACCCGCAGAAAAGTGTATAATAAGTGTAAATTAACCCGCAGTAAAATGCAAGGAATATATTATGGAACTAACTGATAAAACTCTAGAAGTTTTAAAAAACTTTGCCTCTATCAATTCTAACATTGTGTTTAATGAAAGTAATGTAATTAAAACTATGTCTGAAGCTAGAAATGTACTTAGTGCATCTGATCTAGATGTTTCCTTTCCCAAAAGGTTTGGTATTTACGATCTCAATGAGTTTCTAAGTACGTTGACTCTTTTAGATTCTCCCAGACTTAAGTTCGAAGATAATTACGTTGTGGTTTCTGATGGTAGTGGCAGATCTAGAATTAAATATCACTATGCAGATACGGACATTTTAACAACGCCTAAAGAAGATGTTATTATGCCTGAGTCAGAAGTAAGTTTCTCTCTTGATCGAACGACTCTTATGAAAATTAAACGTGCGGCTTCAGTATTGGGTCATAATGAAGTTTCTGTATCTATTGCTAATAATGTTATGAGTTTAAATGTTATAGATAATAACGATAATACATCTAATGCGTTTTCAATTGATGTTGATGGTAAATTTCCAGAAGGTAGTAACTTCAATTTTATTTTCAACATTTCTAATCTGAAGATGGTTGACGGTGATTATGATGTTAATATATCATCTAAACTTATTTCACATTTTGTGAATAAAGAAACCAGTATTCAATACTGGGTTGCACTTGAAAAAACTAGTACTTTTGGAGTATAATTATGGAAGATAATGAATTGTTTATTGATCTGGTTAATAGAGTAACGAGAAGTACAGTTGCTGTAATTGACACAGTTGCTGGCCGTGGTGGTTTTCGAGGTGAAGAACTTGCTACCATTGGTCAACTTAGAGATCAGTGTATCGAACTGATTCAAATGGTTGAGACTCAAGATTCTAACTCTAACGAATCTGAATCCTAAGTTTTTGCGGGGGTGTGATTAGAACAGACGATGAGTTCCTCTCATCGTGGACTGGGCGGTTCAGTCACCCCGCTCCAATTTTATATAATGAGGCATGTGAATGAGAGAAGAATTTCTCTGGGTCGAAAAGTATCGACCGACTAAAATATCTGATACAATATTACCAAAACATCTTAAAGAAACATTTCAAAAACTCATAGACAAAGGCGAACTACCTAACATGCTGTTCACCGGAACTGCTGGTCTGGGTAAAACTACTGTAGCTAAATCCCTTTGTAACGAATTAGGACTTGATTATATAATGGTCAATGGTTCTGATGAGGGTAATATCGAGACTCTTCGTGGCAAAATTACAAGGTTTGCTTCGTCAGTTTCGTTGCAGGGTGGAACAAAGGTTGTCATTCTTGATGAGGCTGATTACTTGAATCCACGTTCAACACAACCAGCTCTTAGAAATTTCATTGAAGAATTTTCCGACAACTGTCGTTTTATCTTCACATGTAATTTTAAGAATCGAATCATTGAACCGTTACATTCCCGTTGCAGTGTTTATGAATTTAATACAACAAAGAAAGACATGCAACAACTTTGTGCTGATTTCTTTACTAGAGCATTAACAATTCTTGATAATGAATCTATAGATTTTATATCAAAACAGGATTTGATAGATCTGATAATGCGGTTCGCTCCAGACTGGCGGCGGGTTATTAATGAACTGCAGAGAATATCAATTGGTGGTGTCAGTACTAATGTTGTCGTAACTAGTGATAATTATGATGTCTTATTTAAGTCTCTGAAAGATAAAAACTTTAAGTCTATGAGAACTTGGGTTGCTAATAATGTAGACGTTGACACTTCTACAATTTTTAGGAACATATACGATCACATGTTTGACGTTGTTGAATCGTCTTCTATTCCACAACTAGTGTTGATTCTTGCAGACTATCAGTATAAGGCAGCTTTTGTTGCTGATCATGAATTGAACGTGGTTGCTTGTATGACTGAAATTATGGCGAACGTAGATTTTAAATAATGAGCCAAGATAATATATTATATTTTCCTAACTTAGTAGATTTGAGAATTGCACCGAAATGTGGTTGGCAGAGTACGATGCAGTTTCATCTTATTATGTTAGGAAATTCTCGTTTTAAAGACCACCCCGGCGGGTTAAAATATACTCATGTTAAAGGTGGTCCTCAGAACTGGCGAGATTATGAGTGGTGGGCCCATGGTGATATTATGGATATTCCATTCCGAAAAAATAGTATAAGATTTGTCATTAAACGTGATCCAGTAAAAAGGTTCTTATCTGCAATTGATTATTTGCAGACACAAAAAATTGTCAAACTTACTAATAGAGATTATCCTGCAACAGGATTTTCTTCTTTAGATAGGGCTGTTTCAGCAATGGAACGTGGGGTGTTAATGAATGTTCATTTGCTTCCACAAACATACTTCTATGGTAATGATCCGAACAAGTATGATCATATATACGATATTAATAATATCAATGATGCGTTGTTACATATAAAAGAAATATGTAATTATAACATGAAAAGAATGAAAAAGTATCCGGTAGCTGATCTACACAAAAATAAAAGTATAAAATCTTTATCACTGGAACTTACAGATGATCTAGAAGAAAAAATAAAAAAAGTATATAAAATAGATTACGATAATGGGTGGTGTTAATGAATCCCTTTGATTATGTAACTGCAATAACTTACACTAAAAAAAATATGATTGTGGATGATGAAACAGAATCCGCATATCAGCCCTATATGGTTAATAGATCTTTATCTTATTTTCAAGACACCGTTGCTGTTGCAAATGCTATGAACAGTCAATACATGCTCGATAATAAACTTCAATTCGATTTTCTTATAAATATTGTAAGAAAAAGAAAACGATTTTCAAAATGGTTGAAACCTGAAATCGTTGATGATTTGGAAGTGGTAAAAGAGTATTATGGTTACAGCAATGAAAAGGCAAAACAAGTTTTATCCTTACTTACCACCCAAAATATACAACACTTAAGAATAAGGATTAATAAGGGTGGAAGAAAATAAATTGTGGTCTCCAGCAGAAATGTTGGAAATTGTCTTAAATGAACCTGATGATTTTTTAAAGGTTCGTGAAACATTAACACGTATGGGCGTTGCCTCTAGGAAAGAAAATAAACTTTTCCAATCCTGTCACATATTACACAAACAAGGCCGATACTTCATTGTCCATTTCAAAGAATTGTTTTTACTTGACGGTAAAAAATCTAATTTAGAAGACAACGATATCTTTAGAAGAAATACCATTGCACAACTATTGTGCGATTGGGGATTGATATCTGTTATTAATAAAAATATGATGGCCGAACAAGCTCCATTACGTCAAGTTAAAATCATATCCCATAAAGATAAGAATCAATGGGAACTCTGTCCAAAATATAACATAGGTTCGAAATAGATTAAATTTTATGTTCCTCTGTTAAATTTTTCTTGACTCTTAAGATGTTTTGTGGTATATATAATAGTGTCGATGCGGAATTGTCCGGTCGATAGACAACAATCTTGCTTAATTAAATAAGGAGATAGCAATGGTTAATACACGAACTAAAGTGTTTTCGTTCCCCCATTCTCGTTTCATTGGTTTCGACCATGTATGGGATGAGATAGAAAGACTAACTGCCGCTGGCGCAAACGAGAAGGGTTTTCCTCGTCACAATATTATCAAATATTCTGACACGGAATACGCCATGGAATTTGCCCTTGGTGGTTACAAAAAGAAAGATCTAGACATCGAAGCAAAACCCGGTGTGCTAGTCATCAAGGGAAATCCTGAAGAGGATACTCGTGAGTATCTTCACAAAGGGATTACTACGAAGAAATTCGTGGAAACATTTCGACTCGCAGACCACGTTGTCGTTGATGGAGCTGAATTCGTCAATGGACTACTAGTGATTAAACTCAGAGTGGAACTACCCGAAGAGAAGCGTCCGAGAAAAATAGAAATTAATTCTCATTAAGGACACTCAAATGAAAAACTTAGCAACAAACGAGGAATGGATTTCCTCTAAAAAAGACCAGATGATTGCAATCGCGCAACTGTTTGGCGTACTCGCAGTAGCACCCGTTATGATCGCCATTAGTTGGTTCTTCTAATGGGTATGATAATTGCGATGACACTAGTCGGCATCCTTCTAGTCGGAGATAGCAACCGTAAACTCGATGAGCGTTGTGCTCAAGAGGTTTTAGATGGTGTTTCTGAATCAGTACAGGAATGTCGTAACTGGTATGTTAAGGAGAAAAGATGATTAAGAAATTAAAAGAAGCAACAGGAATCGCACTGTTTGCATTTCTAATTGTCGGAGGAATGGTTGCACCATTCTTCTACACTCCTGAACAACATCAGATGGTACCGATGCCTTTCACGGCAGATTATTTGATGTAACGTATCAGGGTTTACCGGCGTTCCCTAGTCCTACGGAACGGATAATAAAAACGTCGGACCAATTTGTGAGAATGAACATGATAAAAGCATATATGCAAGTCGATTTAAATAACGAACTAGCTGTTCGTTACATGGAACGTGCTTTACAATCGTATGAACCAGTTAAAGATATATTTGAAATCGAAGTTGTGCAATGTATAACGCCGGAAACATTACTACCTGAACTAACAGATAATATCTTAATAACACACAACAAAGAAAACACGCCTCTGAGGAATAGGTCACCTCAAGAAATTGGTTCTCTGCATTCTAACTACCGCATGATCAAACGTTTATCACAAGGCGAAAAGTTTTGGGTGTTAGAACATGATGCATACCTAAGACCTCAACACGAAGATGTTTTCAGAATGTTGATGAGTAAGTGGAAACAGTTTCCAGCTGCAGGAATAGGTACTGCATTTGAGTTTTATACAATGAACTCAGAAATTGCCCAGATTTGGATAGATACGTTTCTTTCAGGTACACACCTCGGTCCTATGGGTATTATGCATTCAGCAACCGATCAGTGGTCTAAAAGACACGATAATCAAAAAAGAAATATCTATTGGCCTGCAAATAGATTTAAACATGTAGAATGGACCAACAAGACGGGTGTTGACGTTAGTTGTCACGCTTGTCACCAAAGACCAAAAATAATAATTGATTCGCCTATCACACAGATACTCGATGAAAAATACGGTGGTACAGTAATTGATAGGAAAAAAACAAAAGATAAAAATGGGAAGTATGATAAAAACATAATATACAATCGTAAAAGTCATCCTGACGTTGAATGGATATCCCTTGACAATGACTGAAATTTGGTTTATAATTACATCATGAAATTTTACACATCAGTATCTAGAAAAAACAATTATATCCACTGGCGCGGTTATGGCAATGACGGAAAGGCCATTAAAGAAAAAGTTTTCTACCAACCAACTCTTTTCGAAATGTACCATGGTAAGGAAGACACGGGTTACCGTGGTTTGTATGGAGAAAAACTAATACCAATTGGTTTCGATAACATGCGAGAGGCTAATAATCATATTCGCGACTATCAAAATGTTAGTGGTAAACCTATCCATGGTCAAAACAATTTCGTTCTGCAGTTCTTATCGACAGATTTTGCTGAAAACATTACCTTCGAACGTAACTTGGTTAAGGTTGCCACTATCGATATTGAGGTTGCATCAGACGAAGGGTTTCCTTTACCCCAAGAAGCAAGACATCCAGTTATATCAATTGCATACAAAACGAACCATTCTGATACCTATGAAGTTTGGGGTCTTGATGATTATGATGTTTCTAAATCAGAATATGATGTTGCGTATCGACAATGTGAAAATGAAACCGAGCTTCTGAAATCGTTTTTGTCTTGGTGGTTTAATGATCCGCCCGACATAGTTACAGGATGGAACACATATCTGTTCGATATACCTTATTTGATTAACCGTACTACTAAACTTATAGGTTCTGAGTCTGTAAAAATGTATTCTCCATGGGGGAACATCATAGAACGTAATGTGACTATCATGAACCGTCAACAACAGGCCTATGACATCGAAGGTATTGTACAACTCGATTACTTTGATCTGTTTAAAAAGTTTACATGGAACACCTATGGTCAACAAGAATCCTATAAACTCGATCACATTGCAAACGTTGTGTTGGGTGAACGAAAATTATCTTACGATGAGTATGGTAGCCTCCATTCGTTGTACAAACAAGATCATCAAAAGTTTATTGACTATAATATAAAAGACGTTGAGTTAGTTGAACGTTTAGAAGAAAAACTTGGCATTATAACCTTGGTCATGACAATGGCATACGGTGCTCATTCAAAATTAGAAGATGCTTTGGGTACAACTGCAATTTGGGATGCAACAATATACAACGAATTGATGAATGATAAAATTGTCATTCCACCTAAACCACCTGTTCCAGAAACTCTTCCTAAGATCGTCGGCGGATATGTTAAGGAACCATTTGTTGGTTCACATGATTGGGTGTGTTCTTTTGATCTTAACTCTCTGTATCCTAACATTATGGTTCAATACAACATTTCTCCTGAGACTTTAGATTATTCTGATAGTCAAAACTGTGCTTTGGCAAACAACGGTACTAAGTATCGTTTGGATCGTGAAGGCATTATTCCACGAGTTATTCGTAAATTTTATGATCGTCGAGTCAGAATCAAGAAAGACATGCTCGAAGTAAAACAACAATACGAACAAGAACCATCTGATGTTCTTGCTAAAAAAATTGATAATCTCGACACTGAACAGACTGGTATTAAGATTCTAATGAACTCATTATATGGTGCGTTAGCTAACAAGTATTTTCGTTACTTCGATCAGAGAGTTGCTGAGGCAGTAACAACTAGTGGTCAACGTGCTATTAAATGTGCAGAGACTGCTGTTAATAATGAATTACAACAGATACTAGGCACCAAAGATGACTATGTAATTGCAATTGACACCGACTCTGTGTATATCAACATGTCACAATTAGTGAAAATACACAACCCTGCGAACCCCGTTAAATTTCTTGATAAGGTTTGCGAACATTTTGAGGAAAAAATTGCAGAAGCATATGCTAAACTTGCAGAAGATACCAATGCTTATGTAGATCGAATGGTTATGAAACGTGAGGTTATTGCCGATCGTGGTATTTGGATGGCGAAGAAAAGATACATTCTTAACGTTCATAACAGTGAAGGCGTTCAGTATGCAGAACCAAAACTAAAGATGATGGGTATTGAAGCTGTCAAGTCAAGTACGCCTCAAGTCGTTCGTGATAAATTCAAAAAGGTGTTTCGTGTTATCATTGAAGGTACCGAGTCTGATACTCAAAAATTTATTGCCGATTTTAAACAAGAATTCAGATCACTGTCAGCTGAAGAAGTTTCTTTCCCTAGAGGGGTTAGTGACATAACTAAATTTTCTGAACGACATTCCATTTATGGTAAGGGCACTCCAATTCATGTTCGAGGTTCCTTACTTTATAATCACCACATTGACAAACTTGGTCTGACAGACAAGTACGAAAAGATCCAAAACGGCGAAAAAATTAAATTCGTTTATCTTAAAATGCCCAATCGCCTAAAGGAAAATGTTATATCGTTTCCACAACAACTGCCTAAGGAATTCGATCTTAATTCAAAAATAGATTATGATATGATGTTTAAGAAAACCTTTCTCGACCCACTTACACCAATCCTAGATGCGGTTGGTTGGGACTCTGAACCCAGAGCCACATTAGAAAGTTTTTTTGGTTGACATACATAAAAAAATACTTTATAATAGTATCATGTATCAGATTACTATATTCAAAAACACATTCGATAATAAAACTCATAGAAGAATGGAATACGAATCATGGCCAGAATTCGTTCAAATGTTCCGAAACTTATCAGTGAAACAAGGATCAAAAGGTGGAAATAATTCTAGTCCTCTTATTTCTCCTGCTGTGTATGTCAAAAATGGCACGAGAAGTAATAAAAACGTTGTTCGTTGGAGTCGTTGGTGTGCTGTTGATGTTGATGATTTTGACATACATACCGGAGACTACCGTAACAACATTCAAAGAATCTGTGGCAAATATAATTTCGTTTGTTATTCTACTGCTTCAAGCACTCCGATTCAACCTAAGTTCAGACTCGTATTTCCTTTAACTAGAGAAATTGATAAGGATGAGATACCACATTTCTGGTATGCGTTTAATAAACAATTAGAGGATATTGGTGATAAACAAACCAAAGATTTGTCGAGAATGTACTATGTTCCAGCTGAGTACCCAGAAGCTATGAATTTTATTTTCGATAACGTTGGTGAAAATGTAGATCCTGATTATATAATGTCCCAATGGAGTTATAAACCATCAACCGGAAATTCTTTTTTAGACAGATTGCCACCAGCAATGGCTAAAGCAGTTATTGAACATAGGAAATCACAGATGGATAACTCTGATATTGTTTGGTCAGATTATCGGGATTGTCCCTTTTTCCCTAAACAGCTTGGAGTAGAATATCAATCAATAACTGAAACTGGATGGTATCATAAAATGTACCAAATAATGGTGGCGATTGCTGGTAACGCCATCAAACGTAACTATCCAATCACTGCAAATCAGGTTGCCGAGTTATGTCGTCAACTTGACAGAGACAATGGAATGTGGTATGATAATAGACCTTTAGAAAAAGAAGCAGATCGTGCAGTTGAATATGCTTACAGAAACGTATAGGAGATAATATGGAACAAGATGATAACATTGTTTCTTGGGAAGAGATTGAACCCAATAAGTCAAAGAATCAAAAAGTTAAAAAGTCAGCAGTACCCACTCTTAGGAAGTTGGGAATTATTGGTGATAATTATTTAGCGGATAGTATTAGAGCTGGATTAGATTCTAAAACATCTGAACACAAACAAGTCATCTACAAAGATATTGAATCCTTGTTTGAGTGGCAACCACAGGTGATCTTTATATGTCTAGATGTTCCATTTCTAAAGAATGGTTCTTCTGATGATGCAGAATTCGTTGATACCATATTGCGTATATCTAAAACTACAAAATCTGGTATCTGTATTAAAACTTCAATTAATATCGATACTCTGAACAAATTGATTTCCGCTGTTGGTAAAGAGTTTATGGATAATAAAGTGGTGTATTCCCCAGAGTTGTATGAGGATACAGAAAGTGTTCTTAATTCAGATTTCGTTTTTTTGGGTGGTTCTCCTAACGCGACAGCGGCCTTGAGAGATGTTCTATACATGCATAGTTTCTTTCAAATGAAAGAGGTTGTTATGGACACCATACACAATGTTGTGTTTGCTAAATTGGGACTGTCTGGATATAGAGCTGTCAAACAAACTTTCTTCAATCAACTACACCAAACCATAGTAGATGTTGGAGGATCTAACCCGACAGCTGTTCGCCGGTTAATGTTGAAACATCCGATCATGATGGATACATCAGTCACGTTACCGACTTTTGTTAAGGCACAATCGGATGCTTCCGCATCATATAAACAAACCATATCATATAGTGGAGAGTATGCTAATTCAGATGTTAGACTGTTGTCTGGGATGACAGATAAACTTTCTGTACTAGATGAATGTATAAACTTACGAAACTTAAAGGATTAGTATATGTCATTAATGGCTAAATTGAAAAAGAACTCTAAGATTAAACTGACTTCCCAAATGGATGAGTCAGAATTTTTTCAAGAAAAGGAAGTGGTACAAACTGATGTGCCTATGATAAATGTCGCGTTAACAGGATCTCTTGATGGTGGGATCACGGCCGGCCTGACAGTATTGGCGGGACCATCTAAACACTTCAAGACTTCGTTCGCGCTCAAGATTGCAGCCGCATATCTTAATGCAAAACCCGATGCCGTCATGTTGTTTTATGATTCGGAGTTTGGTTCGCCACAATCTTACTTTGACAACTTCGGTATTGACACATCGCGAGTGTTGCATGTACCTATTACTGATGCTGAACAATTGAAGTTTGATCTGGTAGGCCAACTAGAAGGGATGGATAAAGAAGATGATGTTATCGTAGTGGTTGATTCGATCGGCAACCTTGCCTCTAAGAAAGAACTTGACGATGCAATGAATGAAAATTCTGCTGCAGACATGTCTCGTGCAAAGGCATTCAAAGGTTTGTTCCGCATGGTTACTCCGTATCTTGCGATGAAAAACATCCCTTTGATTGCCATCAACCATACTTACAAAGAGATCGGTTTGTTCCCTAAAGATGTTGTTGGTGGAGGCACAGGGATCTATTACAGCGCCAACACAATTTGGATTATTGGTCGTAGACAGAATAAGACTGGTACTGAGGTCACGGGTTATGACTTCGTGATCAAGGTGGAGAAGTCTCGTTACGTAAAAGAACAATCTAAAATTCCAATCTCTGTCTCATGGGAAGGTGGTATCAATGAGATGTCCGGACTACTTGATGTTGCTATGGCAAGTGGCCATGTTGTCAAACCATCTAATGGATGGTATCAGAAAGTTAACGAGGATAAAAAATATCGTCTCGCAGACCTTGACAAAAACTTCTGGTCGAGTATACTGGAAGATAAAGTTTTTCAAGAGTTTGTCAAAAAAGCATTTACAGTCGGAGCTGAAACCGTAGACCTTGGAATCGAATTGGAGGAATAGTATGAGTTTACAAATTGTAAATGAAGGCGTTCATTATGAACTGATTCCTGCAGATGAGGATAACGTTCAAGCCTGGGATGTTAGGTTTTTGGAAGGAAGGTTTACTGAGACGGTTATCCGTTTCGGTAATATCTCTTTCGAAGATGATTGCTTAAAATTTAATTTTGTGATACAATCTACACCAGATTCAAGTTTAGATGTAGATGATGTTGACCTTCAAAACTTTGCAGCTGATGTATTAGAGAGTATTCTTGAATCCGCAGCATCCGATGGTTCGTTAATTTATGGAGACGATGATAACAATGAAGATTGATCTTGAACAACAAATACTGAGAAATCTTTTGACTAATGAAACGTATATGCGTAAAGTAATACCTTTCATTAAGAAAGAATATTTTGAAGGTATTTATAGATCATTGTTCATTGAACTAACCAAAATTACAACCAAATACAATAAACTTCCAACCATGGAAGCTTTTAAGGTTGAGATAGATCAGTCAGATCTTTTTACTGAACAGAACTATACTTCTGCACTCGATATTCTTCCTACAATATTTGAGTTCAAACCTGAGAACGAAGAATGGTTGTTGGATAAAACTGAAAAATGGTGTCAGGATAGGGCAGTCTATTTGGCGATTATGGAATCGATTCAAATTATTGATGGTAAACATAATACGTTTACCAAAGATGCCTTACCTGATATCCTACAGAATGCACTGGCGGTGTGTTTTGACACCAACGTAGGTCATGATTATCTTGAAAACGTTGATGAACGCTTCGCCTTTTATCATGAACAGGAAGAACGTATTCCGTTCGACCTTGAGTACTTTAATACCATTACCAAAGGTGGTTTGCCAAATAAGACGCTGAACATCGCGTTGGCAGGTACAGGCGTAGGTAAGTCTCTGTTCATGTGTCATGTCGCCGCCAGTGCCCTATCGCAAGGTCGTAATGTCCTTTACATTACTATGGAAATGGCTGAAGAACGTATTGCAGAACGTGTTGACGCCAATCTAATGAATGTCAATGTGGATCAATTAGATCACATGTCAGAGAAAATGTTTAAAGACCGTGTTAGTAAGATTGCCGAAAGCACACAAGGGAAACTGATAATCAAGGAATACCCAACAGGTGCTGCTCATATAGGACACTTCCGGGCACTGTTAAATGAGTTAAAATTAAAGAAAAAGTTTGTTCCAGAAATTGTGTTTATAGATTACCTAAATATATGTGCATCTTCAAGAATGAAGGGTATGGGTGGCGCTATCAACTCATATTCGTATATCAAGGCAATTGCTGAAGAAATGCGAGGGTTGGCGGTAGAATTTAATGTTCCTATCGTATCTGCGACACAGACAACTAGATCAGGTTTCAGTAATTCTGATCCTGGTTTGGAAGACACTTCTGAATCGTTCGGTTTGCCGGCGACTGCGGATTTAATGTTTGCTCTAGTAGCTAATGAAGAGATGGATAAACTCGGTCAGATTATGGTGAAACAGTTGAAGAACCGTTACAATGATCCTAACAACAATAAACGATTTATTGTCGGCATTGATCGGTCTAAAATGAGGTTGTATGATGTGGCACAGGAAGAACAGACTCTTATTGAAGAAGATGACATTCCTGTATTTGAAAAATCTAGAGCTGGTGAAAGATTAAAAAATATTAAGTTCACATAGGAGAAAAATATGGATCCGTATATACATACTTTAATCGCAACTGGTTTATTGATATTTTCGTTTTATTTGGGTAGGTTTTTTGGAAAAGAGGCTGGCATACTTCATGTTTGGGGAATTATTCTTGAAGCTTTTGACGCCAAAGAAATCGAACTAAATGAAGAAGGTTCACTCATAGTAACCTATAACGACGATAGTAAAGAAACACTTAATTAATTATGATTGTTGGGTTTACTGCAAGCGCATTTGACTTGTTACACGCAGGACATTGTTCTATGTTGCGTGAAGCAAAATCACAATGTGACTATCTCATATGTGGTTTGCAAGTAGACCCGACTGTTGATCGCCCAGAAAAAAACAAACCTATACAAACCGTGGTAGAGAGATATACTCAACTCAATTCGTTACGTTATGTAGATGAAATTATACCATACCTTACAGAACAAGACCTAGAAGATATCTTGACAATGGTAGATATTAATGTTAGAATTATAGGTGAAGAATACAAAGATGCAACTTTTACAGGCCGTGCAATTTGTGCCAGTAGAGGTATAGAAATTTATTTTAATAAACGAGACCACAGGTTCTCGACAAGTGATTTGAGGAGAAGAGTCAGTGACAACCAGAGTTAATTATAAATTCTACGAAGACAAATTAATCAAGGAGTTGCAACAATATGTTGATAAAACATACGACCAACACTACGCGACCGACAAGTATCAAGCCACGGATGTTATTATTGACAGTGGGCATGGTACTGGTTTTTGCTTGGGCAATGTAATCAAGTATGCCAAGAGATACGGCAACAAGGGTAGTGCCTGTGATGCCAGAAAAGACCTGATGAAGATCTTGCACTATACATTGATTCAATTGTATATCCATGATGAAGAAAATCCGGAGGTTCGAGATCCAGCATATGGTCCATACCCCGAATATAATAGCAAGTATAAACAAGACAGATTAAATAATGTCACTCCGGAGCAATGGGACGCTATAAAAATGGGTAAAGGGGTTTCTCTCAGTGGATAATGTAATTGATTTTTTGTCATATAAAAATGAACGCGATCGCGTTCAAAACGAAATTCAGGCCGAAGTTATACGTGAAGATTTTATGGAATTTTTGATGAGTCCTGAAAACTACACTCCAGATACCTTTACATTCACTATAGACCTATCGGAGGATAATGATGAGTAGTGATATTTTTGATTTTGGATTCACTGCAGTAACAGAAGATGAGTTAGAATCTGTTCAATCGGCTGCATTTGTTGCTGATGACGTTCAGGCAAGACTTGACAAACTGTTTAATGCGATAGTTCCACTATTAAACAATCTTAAAAAAAATCCTGAAAAAGAGTATATACTCTGGCCTAATAGATTAGAAAAGGTTGAAGAGTTCGAAGACCTTCTTCAAAAAATTTATAAAGGTTGACTTACTTTATTTTTTGTTGTATAATCTTATTATGAAAAACATTAAAAAACTATTAACGCTTCTTGTCATCTTTTCTGTGATCTTTGTCTCTAAAGATGCCTCAGCTGAAAAGACTCAAGAAGTTGAATGTCACTATGAAGTCACTCAAGTTTTTGAAGATGGTGTTATGGTGAGTGAAACTAAAGTACGTAAGTGCAAAGAAGAAACCAACAGTTCCAACAAGTTCGATCCAAAACATAATTTCAAAGATTATGTGAAAGTTCAACTTGTAGATGTTGGGTTGCTTGGTGTAATTATAGCATTAACAAAGTGAGGATACTATGAAAAGGTTATTGGTTGTAAGTGCGTTATTGCTTATGGTAGGTTGTTCATCTACATATAAAGTAAAAAAAGAATCGACTGAAAATTCGATGTTAACAAAAATTCCTGATTGGTTTATTCAAAGTGAGGAATCACGTGGTCTATTAGATAGAAAAAATAAATACAATTACATTTATGGTGTAGGCACGTCAGTTTCTTCTAACCTACAACTTGCGATCGAAAAGGCAACGATGATTGCAAAGGCTGATCTTGCTGACCAAATTGCAGGACAAGTTAACAAGAATACCGAATATTCTGTAATAGAAGCTGGTGAAGAATCATCTACTGAGATGGAGACTGAAACAAACTCAGTGGTGAAAAATACTGTAGACCGCATTGCTCCGGTTGGTTATGAAGAATGGAATAAGTCAGTTTTGATCACTGCAAATAATCAGTACCGTGTTTATATTGGTTTAAAATGGACCCGTGATAAAAAGAACCGATTGAATGATTTGATATCGAATGATTTAATTGGTGGAGTAAATGTTGTGCCTGAAATGTTAGAGGAAATCTGATGAAAAAAAATTACACCATTGATGGTTTTGTTGATACTGCGAAGAAGAGTGTAGTTACCGTTGTCTTTGATAAAATTAATGACGGTGGTCGAAGGATTATGCCTTGTACTTTGAACTCAGAGTTATCAAATCACAACGTACCTGAAGTTCTAGAACAAAGAGAGAAAGAGTCCGACCACCTTGTTGTCTGGGCGGTTGATAAAGAAGCTTGGCGTTCTTTCCGCATAGATACTTTAGTTGAATGGTATGAGGGTCAACCCGAAACCCAAACGTAACTACTAATTTTTTCACCAGTAATTAAAATATCGTCACTGACAAAAAGTTTACCACTAAAAGAACGATAAAGATAATAAGTTTTTCCTGAGATAGGCTGGTACTTTTCTAGTACCATTGCTTGAAGAAGAGACATTATTTCACCGTGTTAAGTTGATATTATATATAAATTTTTATTTTTGAGGAGTGAAGATGTACCGACAAACAAACTTGTTCCCCGAACAGGACACCACCAAACCTCCCTACAACGGATTATTCTTTTGTCCTATTAGACAAGAGTTTAATCGCTGGGAGACCCATATTAATTTCTATAAGGTAAAAAGACTATGAAAAAAGGACAACGTTTACCAGATGTAACTTTTAAAACACGGGTGCGTGATGAGACGATTGAGGGTCCGAATCCCTATCGTTGGGAAGATAAAACCACGGAAGATTATTTTGCAGGAAAAAGAGTTATCCTGTTTAGTTTGCCTGGTGCTTTCACGCCCACGTGTTCTACCTATCAGCTGCCTGACTACGAGAAGATGTTTTATGAATTTCAGGAGTTAGGTATTGATAAAATTTACTGTATGTCTGTTAATGATGCATTTGTTATGAATGCCTGGGCAAAAGATCAAAATCTGAGCAATGTTACAGTAATTCCTGATGGCAGTGGTAAGTTCACAGAACAGGTTGGCATGTTGGTGACCAAAGATAATCTTGGTTTCGGTTCTCGTTCATGGCGATATGCTGTTGTCGTTGATGATGGTGTTGTCGAAGCATGGTTTGGAGAACCAAGTCAACGAGACGAAGCAGATGATGATCCGTATGAAATTTCATCACCACAGAATGTCATTCAGTATTGTCGTAACCGAAAGGTAGAAGCAGCGTGAGTGACACTTTTAAAGGATGAAGTAAATGAAATCAGCCGGAAAAATATGGGGCAAAACAACACAGATTGAAGCGAACGGTTCGTTAGAGTTTCATCGTATTGAGTTTAAAGC